>Ga0209188_1001575_pt1 | contig 18012 bp, 27 predicted proteins | sample C_130625_EF_Meta_FD_187307 | JGI IMG/M metagenome (GOLD analysis project Ga0209188, IMG submission 187307) | Freshwater microbial communities from Lake Croche, Canada to study carbon cycling - C_130625_EF_MetaG (SPAdes) (version 2) | ecosystem: Environmental > Aquatic > Freshwater > Lake... | reverse complement strand
CTTCTCGAAGTCGGCAACGACCTCGCCGTCGTAGTGGACCTCGGTTCGGTACTCGTTGTTGTCGATCTCGAGGCGGCCGTCCGCGGACTTGTAGTAGCCGTCGGTGTCGAAGTTGTAGTCGACGTCGCCGAGTTCTTTTCCGTAGCTGTCGGCGACCTCGGCCGGTGACGCCGGGGTTTCTGGCAAAGTGGCCGGGGCCGGGGCTGCCTCGGGAGTGGCCGGCGGCTTCTTGCTGCCGTCCTCGCGGACTAGGCCGTCGAGTCGGTCCATGAGCCCCTTGAGCGCCTGGTCGACCTGGCCGATCTCGCCCATGCCCTGGCGGTTGTACATCTCGTCGATGGCCTCGCCGGCCTTCTTGAGCTCCTCGTTGCCCGCCTCGACGTCGCCTCTGTTGAACTCGTAGGTGGCGTTGTCGACTGAGTCGGCGGCCCCGTCCAGGGTGCTGCGCAGCTCGTCGAGCAGGTCCTTGTCACCCTGTGAGAGGTCGTTGTTTTCAGCGTTGGCGATGAGGTCGTCGACGTCCGCGGAGAGCGCGACGACGTCGTCGTACAGCTGGTCGGACGCGTTGGTCTTGTACTTAGCGAGGCTGGCCGCGTTGGCCTGCTGGTCGTTGTAGAACGCCTCCAGGTCCGGGAGCATGCCCTCGATGAGCGCGTTGGTGTCGACGCCCTGGGCCTTCAGCGCGTCGCGCAGGACCTCGGCGGAGACGGTCTGCTCGGTGCCGTCCTTCAGGCGCAGGCGGCCCTGGCCGGTGCCGTCCTCGATGGCCTGGGCCAGCTGGTCGGTCAGCGCGTTCTCGGAGAAGTCCTTGGCGAGCTCGCTCGGCTGCAGCAGCGGCGGCAGGTCGGTGGTGTCGGCCGGCGAGGTGTCGAGGGCGTAGGCGCCCTCCGGCATGTCGAAGGCGGAGTTCGGGGCCTCGGTCTTGGCCTTGGTGGCGGCGCCGTCCGGCTCGTGGCGGTGGAGCTCGACGGTGTGCAGGACGCGGCCGTTCGGCAGCGTCTGAGTGTTGACGCTCTTGACGACGTACTTGCCGTTGGCCAGGATCTCGTCCTCGTGGGTGATCGGGGAGATCGCGCGCATGTCGACGCCGTCCATCTCTCCCTTCGGGAAGATGAACATGACGGACTCGGTGGTCGCGTCCGGCAGGTAGACGTCGGCGTAGCCCTCGGCCGCCTCGGACGAGGCGCTGGTCGGGCGGACGTCCATGTTGACGACCTGTCCGACGGTGGTGAACTCCTTGAGCGCGTTCGAGTCGGACCCCACGCTCAGGCCGCGGTAGGTCGGCTCGCTGGTCGGCTCGGACATCGCGGCCACCAGGCGGTACATCGCGCCGGCGGTGGAGTCGGGGCTGTTCGGGTCCTCCTCGCCGCGGGCCACGCGGGCCTTGCTGCGGACCATGTCGGCCCACTTGCCGTAGGTCTTGACCGTCTCGTCCCCGTTCTTGGACAGGTCGCCCTTGTGGAAACCGGCGGCGGTGTGCATCTTCTCGACGACCAGCTCGGTGCCGCCGTCGCTGACCATCAGCAGGCCGACGAGGCCGCGGAAGGCCTCGCGCTCCTGCGGGTCCTGGCTCTCGGAGAAGTGGAAGAACTTGCTCAGGGCGCGGGCGGTGCCGAACTTGTCCTGCGCCTTCAGGAAGTCGGCGACCTCCTGGATCTTTGGGTTGGTGACGCCGTCGGCCTTGTACTGGGCGATCAGGTCGGCGGCGATGCCGGCGGCCTGCTGGTTGCCCAGCTTGCCGTTCAGGCGCGGGATGTCCGCGAAGTCCTCGGTCACGATCGGCACGCCGTTGACCTCGCCGGCGGTCGTGCTGATGCCGTTGTCCTCGCGGAACTTGTCCAGCGCGGCGACGTTCTTGCTGCCGCCCACCATCATGTCGTAGGTGTTGGCGACGAGCTGGTCGGCGTCGACGCCGGCCTTCTTGGCCGCGTCGTAGACGGCCTCCAGCGGGACGTCCTCGAGGCCGCCCTCGAACGGCATCTTCACGGAGTCGAACCCCGCTCCCTGCGAGAGTCCGTTGGCGAGGTAGTTCTTCAGCTGCTCCGGGGTGAACTTGGTGGCGAGCTGCTCCGGGTCGTCGGTGAAGTCCGGGGCGGCCTCGGTGGTGCGGCCCTTCGGCTCGTACGGCTGGCCGTTGTCCAGCTTGTGCAGCATCCCGTCGTAGGTGTTCCACTGGGTGAAGGCGGGCGCCTCGATGGCGGTCTTCTCCGGGGCGAGCGTGGCGACCGGCTTCTCGGCCTTCTGCGGCTCTACCTCCGGCAGGTTGTCAAACAGGTCGTTGAGCGCGTAGCTGGCGTCGATCATGCGCTTCTTGTCCTTGTTGCTCACGCCCTCGAAGTACTCGGCGTCGGCGATCTGGCTGCTGATGGAGAGCAGCTCGTCGTGGGCCTTCTTGTCCCCGCGCAGGGCGCGGGTCAGCAGGTCGGTGGCCGGGGTGTCGCTCTGGGCCCAGGCCGGGTTCCAGTTGGACCCGTTCAGGTCGAAGTAGAGCCTCACGGCCTTGTCCAGCGCCTTCAGGTTCACGCCCTGCTCGGCGGCGAACTCGTCCGCAGTCTGGGCGGTCGACGGGGCCGGCTTGGCCGGCTCCTCCCCCATGAAGGCGGCCTGGACCTGGTCCTTCGGGTAGGACTGGCGGGTGTAGGTGCCGTTCTCGTGGTCCTCGCGAACGTGCAGCAGCGTGCCGTCCTCGAGCTCGCTGACGGTCAGCGTGGCGGTGTTGAAGCTGCGGTCGTCGTACTCCTCGAAGGTCCACTTGCGGACGGCGCCGTTGGCCCTGTCCTGCGGGGTCAGCTCGGCTGGCTGGTAGCCGGCGACGTCGGCCATCTGCTGGACGGCGTCGGCCTCCGGGGCCTTCGGCTTCTCCGGCTCGGCCGGCTTCTCGGCCGGCTTGCTCGGGCGGACGGCCTGCACCTCGGTGGTCGGCCACCACGACTTCTTGGTCCTCTTGCCGTTCTCGTCCTCGAAGACGATGTCGACCTGCTTCTTCTTGCCGGACTTGGTCTGCTTCAGGGCGGTCGGGCTGACGGTCTTGGTGTACGGCTGGCTGACCGACACGACGGTCTGGTCCTTGCCGTCGACGTCGAGGTGGTCTCCCGGCTGGAGCTTGCCCGCCTGGATCATCTGGGCCTCTGGCTCGGCGGCCGGCGCCTCTGGGGCGGCCGGGGCCTCCGGCGCCGCTGGGGTCTCCGCGGCCGGGGCGGCGACTGGCTCGCCGAGGCGGGCCTTGACGGACTTCTCGTAGTCGGCGGAGTCCTTCTCCGCCAGGTTCTGGACGTCGTACCAGGTCTCGCCGGTGCCGACCTTGGTCAGCTTGCCGTCCTCGTTGCGGGACAGGGTGTACTGGGTCTTGCCGCCCGGCAGCTGGCGGCGGGTGACCTGGTAGCCGTCGTCGGAGTTCCAGGTGACGTTCTTGGTGCCCTTGGCCTTGGTCCAGCCGGTCGGGGCGTCCTTCTTGGTGGCCAGCAGCTGCTGGAGGTCGATGGCCTTGGACGCCTCGGCGGCGGTCGGGACCTTGTCCAGCGGGTTGCCGTCGGCGTTGACGGTCAGGATGTCCTTGCCCGGCGCGATGGCGCGGAGGGCCTCGGCCTTGCCGGCGTCGACGGTGACGATGCCGGTGCCCAGGACCGGGTGGTTGTGGACCTCGAGCTCGAAGGTGTTGTTGTCGGACAGCTCGCCGACGACGCGGCCGAAGATGTTCGAGTAGGTGCCGGTCTTCGGGTCGAAGCCGTGGAACTTGAAGAGCCCGCCCATGAAGGCGAACTTGCCGTAGCGGTCGCGCAGCTGCGCGTGGGCGCGGGCGGACTTCGCGGCGGAGGAGTTGCCGAGCCAGGACAGCGAGGCGACCAGCGGGTTGCCGTCGATGCGCAGCTCGACCGGGACGCTGTCGGTGGCGGCCAGGCGGGCGAAGCCGTAGGCGCGCTCGACGGAGCTCGGGGCGGCGGCGTAGGCGCCGGCGACGAGCGGGCGGACGTCGTCGTCCAGGCGCGGGTCGGCGGCGACCCAGAGGGCGCGGGCGTGGCGGGCGGCAGACGCGGTCATGGCGCGCGGCGCGGTGGAGAGCGGGTGCCCGACCGGGAGCAGGTCGGCGTTCGGGGAGTCGGCCCCGTCGCGCGGCCCGTCGGCGGCGAGGGTCAGCAGCTGGTCTACCGCGCGCAGGGCGAGGTAGGCGCGCTGGTCGTCTGGGCGGCCGGTCGAGGCGACCAGGCTCCGCTCCGCGGCGACCAGTCCGGAGTGCAGCGACACGCGGCGCGGCGGCAGGGCCGCGGAGTTGTGCGCGGCCACCCGCGCGGCGACGGCGTCGCGGACGGTGCGGACCGGGCGGCTGACCGAGAGGTGCTCGCCGTTGTGCGGCGCGGCCTCCTTGGTCTCGGCGGCGATCAGCGGGTTTATGAAGCGGTCCATCATGCGGGCGGTCCTTCGGTCGAGTCTGGGTCGGGAGGGGCTACTTGCGGCGCGGCAGCAGGTCGGCGTCGCGGCTCTGGTACTTCTTGGCGGCCAGCTCGGTCACGCGGGCGACCGGGTTCTCGCCGGCCTTGACGGCGCGGCGGTACGAGGCGCGCAGCACGGCGGTGTTCACCTGGTGGGCCGAGGCGAGGATGGAGAGGAACATCTCCGGGTTCTCGAGGCCGAGGTCGTCGCCCTGGTAGCCGGTCGGCTCGGCGGTGACGTCGATCACGATCGGGGCCTGGTCCAGCATGCCCGGCTGGCCGGTCATCTGGGTGGCGTCCGCGCCGGTGATGGTGCCCAGCTGCCAGCGCCACTTCTGGTGCGAGTCGATGCGCTCGGCCAGGAAGTTCGCGACGCCCTGCTCGTCGCACTCGTCGGCGCGGTCGAAGGCGGTGACCAGGTTCTGGAGGACGACGTTGTTCGCGGCGTACAGCGCGGCGGCGAGCTCGACCGGGTCGTTGGCGGACACGGAGCGCGGCTCGATGTCGGACAGCGCCGCGTAGTCGGTCAGCAGGTACGGGGCGTCGTAGCCCAGCTTGCGGACGTTCTCGGCCAGCGGGTCGATGGCCTCGTCGGCGTCGGTGTAGATCTCCTCGAACTTCGAGTGGAACTCGGAGAAGTGCTTGCCGCGGACGTTCCAGTGGTAGCCGTGGGCCAGGAACTTGAACACGACGGTGTCTCCGAGGCTCTTGGTCAGGCAGGTTGCTAGGGTGGCGTTATCCATTTGTTCTTATTCCTCTGGGGTGTTGGGGGTCGGTGGGGCGGTCTGCGCCGGGGTCTCCGGGGCGGTCGGGGCGGCCGGGGCGGCGGCCTCCGGGGCGGGGGTGGCCTCGGTCGGGGCGGCCGGGGCGCCTCCCTGGTTGAGGCCGGTGGCCTGGGCCAGCAGCTGGTCGACCTCCGGCGGGACGGCGTTGCCGCTCTGCTGCATGGACGCCTGGCGGGCGGCCTTCATGATGTCCGGGGCGACGACGGTGAGCAGCGACTCGGACAGCTCCGGGGTCAGGGCGCCCTTCTCGACGAGCAGGCGGAGGCCCAGCTCGGTCGGGGACGGCGCGTCCTGCTCGGAGAAGCCGTGGGCGCGGCGCCAGGTGTCGAGGCTGACGGCCATGCGGTCGAAGCCGGCGTCGGCGTCCATCGCGCGGTCGTTGCGGGTGGCGATGAGGCTCGGGTCGAACCAGACGACCACGCGGTCGACCTCGTCCTTGGCGAAGCCGTTGGCCAGCAGGTACGGGCGCAGGTAGACGACGGTGAAAGCGTCGACCAGCATCAGCATCAGCGGCTCGATGTGGGCCTTGTACAGGGACTCGTCGATCTGGAGGGCGTTCGCATACTTGACGTTGGCGAGGCCGGTGATCATGTCCTTCGGGACGTCGAGGCCCTGCATGATGCGCTCCAGCACGCGGTCGGAGCGGGCGGCGAGGGCCGGGTCGAACGAGCGCTCAAACTTGAACTGCTTGATCTTGTCGCCGAGCTCGGCCGGGCCGCGGATGATCAGCGGGACGACGGCGCTGGCCGAGTCCTCGTCGCGGATCGGGGTGGTCATGGCGTCGATGAGCTGGTCCTCGAACTCGTCCTCCATCTCCTCCGGGGTCGGGCCGTCGTAGATGCCGTCGGCGTCGTCCAGCGGGTAGGCCGGGTCGCCGCCCGAGGCGACGGAGAGGCCGTCCGGCAGGTACAGGGCGCCGGCGTTCAGGCGGGAGCGGGCGGTGGAGCGGAAGGTGCGGTTCAGGAGCAGCAGCTCGGCGCAGAGGTCGAGCTGGCCGCGGAGCGAGCTGTCGGCCTCCTCGGAGAAGCGCGGGTGGGCGCGCCAGATGCGGCCGACGAAGGCGTTCTTCGGGAGGGGGATGGCGCCGGTGTTCTTGGAGCCGCTCGCGCCGGTGCTCTGGGTGTACTCGCGGCGGGCCGCGACGGCGAGGTTGCCCTTCTGGTCCATGACGAGCTCGTCGACGGAGCGGATGTCCCAGGTCTCGGGCAGGCCGTGCCCCGGGCGCTCGGGGACCTGGACGAGGTAGCACTCGCCGGCGACCTGGATGTTCAGGGCGGCGTCGCGGAGCAGGCCGGCCTGGCCGCCGTAGGCGGAGTCCAGGCGCTCGAGGGCGCGCTCGGCGGCCTCGCCGAGGCGCCGGTCCTTGTCGGTCGCGAGGCGGATGGGGATCGGGGCCTCGGACGGGTCGTTGTTCAGGGCGGCGTAGAGGCGGATGCGGGAGACGACGGAGGCGACGAGGTTGAAGGCGTACTTGACCTCGCCGATGGCGTCGTAGTACTCCCAGGCCTCCTGCTGCCACAGGCTGGACGCCGCGCTGCGGCGGGCCTTGAACTGGTCGGCCTCGGTCTTGTCGCCCATCTTGACCTGGACCGCGGCGGCGGTCAGGGCGCGCGGGGCGGCGAAGCTGGCCGGCTCGGCGGCGGCGAGGTTGGGGTTGCGGAACACGGAGTTCGCGGGGAGCTGGGACGGGAGGCGGCCGCCGCGCGGGGCGCTGGCGGTGAGGCGGGAGCGGGCGGGGGTCGGCTGCTGGGCGGCCTGACCGTCGCGTCTGAAAATGCCCAAGTGTGAGTTCTCCTCGTCGTTGTCTAACGGAGCGGTCTGGGGGTGGTGCTACAGCCGCGCGGCCAGGGTGCCGGCCACCGCGGACAGCGCGAGCGGGAGGCTCGCGACGAGAGTGGCCGATGGGAAAATTGTATACGAGATCGCGAGGAGTGATCCGACCCAGACGCTGGCGCACCAGTCGCAGGTGGAGAGGTAGCCGAGCATCGTGGTCTCCGGCGGGAAGCGGCGCCAGAACCGCTCGCGCAGCCCGTTGAAGATGACGTCGGTCGTGACGAGCCGCGTGGCGCGGAAGCAGGCGAGCGAGAGGACGGCGAGGTCGACGAGGCTCACGCGGTCGGGTCCTGGCTCGAGGAGACGGCGGCGAGCGCGCCGAGCGGGTTCCAGCTGCGCAGGCGGGAGCCGCAGCCGCAGGCGGTGTCCTTGGTGAAGGTCACGGTGCGGCCGGTGCTGGTGACGACGGTCGACGTGCCGGTGGCGGACGCGGCGCGGTCGAACGAGGCGTAGCCCTCGCGAAACACGACCAGGGGGCCGGTCGGCGAGTCGACCACGGCGACCAGGACCTCGTCGGTCAGGAGCACCCGGCAGGCGTCCACGCGCCCGCTGGAGCCGTCGGGCGAGGTGACGGTGAGCGTGGCGGGGAAGAGGTCGTGGAGGAGTCTGGTGGCCACTAGGTGGTCCTTCCGAGTCGGCGGGCCATGGCCCGGTAGGTGACGCCGGCCGCGGCGGCCAGCTCGGTGACGGAGACGTGCTCGTAGTGCAGCTCGCGGCAGAGGTCGGTCAGCTCGCGGTTCGCGACCGCGAAGGCGGAGTCCGAGGCGGTCCGGCTGCGGTAGCGGCGGGCGACGGGGGCGAGCTCGGCGATCCGGGCGCGCGAGGCGGCGTCGATGCCGGGGCTGGTCGGCCGGCGGGAGGCGTAGCCGCCCTCCGGGGTGCGGAGGCGCGGTCGCGGCAGCGGCGCGGGGTGCGGGGCGGGGGCGTGCGGGCGGGCGACCCACGCGCGGATGGTGGTGCGCGGGCGGGCGGGCTCGAGGGCGTCGCCGATGGACCGGAGCGTCCAGCCGGCGTGGTAGAGCTGGGCGGCGCGGGTCCAGAGCTGCGCGCCGGACAGGGTGCGCAGGAGCTCGGCCTCCCCGCGGGGGAGGGGCTGGCTGCGGGCTGCGCGTCGGGTCATAACGTATAGATTGTACCGGAGAACCGGGCGGCCGACCGGTTGTGTACTGAGCCAGAGAAATAGGACATTTAGTCAAACTGGCCTTGGCCCGTGAGTGGGCAGTCATTATGTTGCGAGCTCTCTCGATTTATCTCCGGCTCTCTCCAGGCTTCCTCCAGGCTTCCGGCCTCCCGTCGCCCTCCCGGCAATCCCCGGGCAGCGTCTTCGTCGAGGGGCCCCCCGGGGGGTGCCTGAAGCCGGCAAGCCCACAGGCCCCACGCGCCGGGGGGCCCCCGTCCTCATGGAGACGAAACTTGCCAGAGCACGGCCAGTCTGGGAGAAGATCGGGAGGGCCACGAAGCCACCAATGACGCGTGGGAGCCGCGGGGGTGGAGGACGTGTTCTAGTACTCACTGGGTCTCGAACGCGTCGCCTGGCCCAACGTCGAGGTCGACTTTTTCCCGGCTAGCGCCCGGCCTCTGCCAGCCTCGGGGGAGCGAGCCACCCGCAGGCGCGGTCGCCTATCGGACGGAGCCACCCTTGCCGCCGAGGCGCCAGCCCTTGCCGAGGTCGAGTCGCCGGGAGGCGTGGGACTTGGCCACGAGCTGGCCACCGACGAAGCCGGCGGGCGGCTTGATGAGGAGGGCGGTCAGCGCGTGGACCAGGGCGTCCACCCGGTCGGGCGACTTGCCCTGGCCGGGAATCCAGGAGATCATCTGGGACTCGAGGTCCGCATGGTAGCCCACGTGGTGCACGCGGCCCTGCTGGTAGGCCAGCGTGACCGGCTCCGCCCGCAGGGCCTTGCCGTACTTCGAGTGGACCTCCAGGACCTTGACCGCAGGGTCGATGGCCTGGATGGCGTTGCGCACGAGGGCGCCTCCCTGGTTGACCTCGGCCACGACCGGGCAGCCCCACTTGCGCGCCATCCGCACGACCGCGTTCGCCCAGGTCTCGGGGGAGCCGAGCACGCTGGCGTCCTCGAGGACGTAGGCCTGCCGCTTGTAGAGGTCGCGCTCGCCGGTCGAGCTGACGACGACGATGCCGCACTCGTCGCGGGGGTTCTCCGCCACGGACGGGTCCACGCCGATGACCCGCAGGGGCACGCCGCTCGGCTGCCCTCCCAGGCGGTAGGACTCGAGGACCTCGTCGGTCCACAGGGCGCCCTCGACGTCGTCGAGCATCTCGCCGTAGAGCTCCTGCTTGGCCAGGGCCGTGCCCTGGTAGATGCCGAGCATGGTGTCGAGGTAGGCGCCGCTCAGGTTGCCCGCGTTGTCCATGGTGGACCCGCGGGTGATGACCACCTGGCCGGGCTTGTCCGCAGCCTCCTTGATCAGGGAGTAGAGCAGGGGCACCCGCTTCGGGGTGGTGGTGACGAGGAGCTTCGGGCGCGCGCCGAGGCGGGTGCCCACGCGGAGGTTGTCCCAGGCGCTCATGCCCGCGGCGTCCGGGGTCTGGCGCCAGGCCGCGACCTCGTCGCCCCACGCGTGGGTGAACTGGGGACCACGCAGCGAGTCGGGCTCGTCCGCGGTGAACAGGGTGGCGGTGTTGCCGTTCGGCCAGGTCAGGCGGCGCTTGGACGGCTCGTAGTGGGGCCGCTCGCTCGGGGGGCTGACGTTCATGATCCCGCTCTCGCCCTCGACGATGACGTCGCGCACGTCGGCCGCGGTTCTCGCGACCAGGGCGAAGCGGCGCTGCCCCTCGGTCGTGTACTTGGCCTGCTCCCGCACCCACTCGCTGGCGAGCCGGGTCTTGCCGAAGCCACGCCCGGCGAGGACCAGCCACACGTTCCAGTCGTCGCCCGCGGGCGGCTGCTGCTCGGGGCGGGCCCAGACGGACCAGTCCCACAGCAGCATCTCGGGGTCCATGCCCGCGAGCGCCTCCGCCCGCTCCTCCGGCGACATCGCCGCCAGTACTTCCATCACGCTCTTGCCCACTCGGGCTCCTCTCGGTCGGTCGGCCCGCTAGGCGCGGTTCTTCTCCAGCAGGGGCTGGTAGACTCGGTGCGCGCCGCCCTCGGGCAGGGCCAGGTAGCCGTAGCGCATCAGGCGGAAGCGGATCGCGTTGTGCGTCACGCCGAGGCGCTGGGCCAGGCGGTAGACGCTCACGCCCTCGACCCGCACGGCGTGGGCGAGCAGCTCGGTGTACTCCTCGGCCTCCAGCCTGCCGCGCTTGGCGTGGGAGCGGACCCCCTGCGCCACCGGCTGCAGCTCCAGCAGGCGGGCCAGCGTCTCGGGCGAGACGTCGGCCTTCGGGGAGCGGGCGGGCAGCGCCGCGGCCGGCAGCTCGGGCACGGGCAGGTCGGCGACCGCCTCCCGGTGCGCCGGCTCGAGCGGCAGCTCCAGCAGCTGGCGGACGCGCTCTCGCGTCAGCGCGCTCGCCTCGGAGAGGGCGCGCATGGTCCAGCCACCCGCCCGCAGCGACTGCAGGTAGGCGTCTCGGTCCGGGCGCCCCAGCTCGCGCAGGAGCTGGCCCACCTCGGTCGGCAGGCTGGCGTTTCGGTTGGTTCTCTTGGTGGTGTCGGTCATTGCGTTCTTCTCTCTATAGGTCGGTGTGGAGCGTGACGTTCTCGTCGGCTCCGAATAGCAGGGTCAGGGACTCGGCGGTCGGCAGGCCGTCGCCGGGCAGGTGGGACGCGAGCTGGAAGACCCGCAGGGCCTCCCGGGTGCCGTCGCCGAAGTAGCCGGTGATCTCGCCGGCGGTCGGGTAGCCGCGCTCGTTCAGGCGGCGCTGGACGTGCCAGACGCTCAGGGAGCGGCGGCTCCGTGGGTTCTTGTAGACCACGGCGCTCAGTCGCACCTCGTCGGTGGGTCCGTTGCCCTGGACGTGGGGTCCGGCGGGCTGGGGCAGGCTGGCGAGCAGCTGCGCCTCCGTCACCGGTCGCGGCTGCTTGAAGCGCTTGTCGTCGTCAGTCACGGGGTAGCTCCTCGTCGCGCTCGTAGCCGGAGACGCTGCGCCAGACCCGCAGCGCCGCCTCGGGCTCGCCGTGGTCGACCAGGGCCAGCGGCTCCATCCCGGCCAGCATCTCGCGTTGGTACTCCGCCGCGGTGGAGAGGGCGGCGGCCTGCTCGCGCAGCAGCGGTCCGTCGCTCATCGCCAGTGCCTCGGCTCGCCGGGGTAGGCGCTCTGGAACTGCCGCAGCGACGAGTAGCCGCGCTGTCGGTAGGCGTTTGGCCCGAGGCCCCAGGCCCCGAAGTCGCGGCCGTGGCTGCTCATCGCGTACGCCACCCTGGCGTTGGTGACCGGGTTGAACAGGTCGCCGTTCCAGTCCAGGGCGTACTTGAGCCGGCGCGCGGTCCCGAGGGGGCCCCGCATGTTGATCTGGAACAGGCCGTAGCTGTTGTCGCCGGTCGACGCGTTGTCGTTGTGCGAGCGCGGGCGTCCGTGCGACTCGCGCATGGCCACCAGCCAGGCGGTCTTGTGCGCGCTTCCCCTGAAGCCGACCAGCGCGAGCAGCTGCGCGAGTTCCCCCGCGGTGAGCTGGCGTCGCTGGCGGCCGAGGCTGGCCAGGGTCGGTCCGCTCGCCTTCGGCTTCGCCGCCTTCGGCGCTGCCTGGACCGGCGTCACCGGCTCGGCGGCTCCGTGCGGCAGCAGCGGCTGGAGCAGTCCGGCCGCCAGGACCAGTCCGACTCCCGCCACCAGTGATCTCGAGCGACCGCTCATGCTATCGGGTCGCCTTGTACGACTTGGACAGGTCGAAGTAGTGCTGGGCTGACTCCTGGTCCTCGAGGGACAGGCTGTCGTGCCAGATGCGACCGAGCACGCTCGCATACTCGTAGCCGCTCACGCGACTGGCCTCGTCCTTGAAGTTGCCGTAGTCCAGCTCGTCGACCTGCGCCGCCAGCCACTGCTTCAGGACGTCGCGGGTGACGACGACGCGGTACGGGTAGTCCGTTCCCTCGCCGATGGTCGCCGGGGTGCCGGTCAGCTCGACCAGTCCGTCCAGGGACTGGCGGTCTCGCGCACGGACGGTCAGCTCGGTCGGGTTCTTGCGCTTGGCCACTGCGCTGATGAAGCCGGTTGGGGTGTAGATCCACATGGTGTGTGTCTCGCTCTCGTTGGTTGTCGTTGTGTATGGGGTGGTGCCTCGGCGCGGGTGCGCCTGGTGGTGCTAGTCGTTCGGGGTCATCTGCCCCGGCTTGAGCGGGGTGATGGTGACGTCCCAGCCCTCGTCCGTGAACATGCGCAGTGCGCGCTGGACTCGGTCTGCCGGGACCCTGCCCTTGCTCGCGATGTCGCCGCTCGAGTCGCGGGCCTCTACGTAGTAGATGTCCGCAGGCGGCAGCGGGTTTCCGTCTAGGTCCTTCGGTGTTACTGGCGCGTTGTCGGCCATGGTGGTTCCTTCCTTGGTGCGTCGATAAATTATAGCGTATTAGCTACGAGTAGCCAGGAGTGCCGCGGTCACGGACGCGAGTCCGAGCGTCGTCGGCACGGTCGGGTGCGCCGGGTCCAGGACCGCTAGCAGCACCGCGACGACGGCCAGGGCGGTCGCGATGACCGCCGGCCAGACGAGGTCGCGCAGGAGCTCCCGCACTACTTCTTCTTCTTTCCGCCTGCTGCTGGCTTCTTGGCCGCCGGGGTGGCCGGCTTCTTGACTGCCGGCTTCTTGACTGCCGGCTTCTTGGCGCCGCAGGCGCAGTTGCCCCCGCAGGCGCAGCCGGCGGTCTCGATGGTGTCGCTCAGGGCCCAGCCGTTCTTGGCCGCTATCTCGTTGAGGTCCCTGGCTATCTTCTCGATGGTGGCCTGGCTCGGGGTGACGACGCCGGTGAGGGCGCGTCCGCTCTTGGCCAGCCTGCGCTGGCGCAGCTTGGCGATGATTCTCTTGATCACTTGTTGCTCCTTGTCTTGTTGGTGGTGGTTTTTGTGTCCTCTGCCTGGTTGGCGAAGTGTCGAGCCCATCCTAGCAGCCGCAGGGTGTCGGTGAGTCCGTGCACCGCCTGGATCAGGGCCGCCGGCAGCAGCGCCAGCGGCGTCAGCAGCAGGACCCTCAGCCAGACCGGGAGGTCGCCGCCGATGTACGACGCGACTACCGCGGTGACTATCGCCAGGCTGGCGGTGACGCCGGCAGCGGCCATCAGGGCCTCCTCACGAGCCGCAGAACGGACCAGGCGGGCTTTTTGGCGTGGAAGTGCCTTACCGGCTGGGTGTCGGCGCATGGAGTCGCGTACGGTCATTCTGTGGCCTTTCTGGATGCATTGAAGTCGGAGACGGCCTCTAGGAGGCCGCAGGTGGAGCAGATCTCGGTCTTGTTGTCGACTCTGGAGATGGCGCCGGGGTGCGAGCCGGGGCGCTTGTTGTCCGGGATGTAGCCCTTGCAGCGGGGACAGACCGGCGGGGTCAGGCCGCTCACGCTGTCGCCTCCCTCGGCACTAGCGGCGCGAAGTGGAGGTCTGAGTTCGCGTACGGGCTCAGGTGGCCGTAGCGAGACTGCCAGTCGGCCGGGTCGTCGGTCTTGCCGCAGTCGAGCCAGACGCCCTCGGTGCCGTTTGACTGGCGAACTCGGTACATGACGACGAACTTCGCGCTCGGGGTCGGGTTGTGGTTGGTGTGAAGCGTGACGTGCCCGCTCGGCCAGGTGTACTGAAGAAGCTCTGGCTCCGTGCGCGGGGTCGGTTGTGTGGTCATGTTGCGTCCTTTGGTCGTGTGTGAACTCGCGGCCGGGCGGCTCGCGAGGGCTTGCGTGTTTGTGTTCATAAAACTATTATAGCGCGTGATCAGGCAGAATTGCGCAAGTTTGCGAAGTAGCCCCCGGCTACTTCGCCACCTTGGCCTTCTTGACCGAGGTCTGCTTGGTGCCCTCGTACTCGCCGAAGCCGGTGATCTCGGCGGTCAGGCTGACCTCGTCGCCCGAGCTCAGGGCCCATGCGAACTTCGCGGTGCTGTAGAACTTGACCTCGCTGCCAGACGGCTGCTGGACGACCACGAGCAGGCTCGGGCCGTAGGTGCCCTCGAAGGACTTGGTGAACTTGACGACGCCGCCGAAGGCGACCACGTCGCCGACCTGGCCGTCCAGGTGGACCTGCTTGCCGTACGCGGCCTCGCGCTCGGCAGCCTCGGCGGCGGCCTTGGCCTCGCGCTCCGGGCGACCGGCTTCCCACTCGGCTAGGCGCTCGAGGCGGGCGGCCTCTTCCTTCTTGGCGCGAGACTTGCGGCTCGCCTCGGCGCGCTTGTTGGACTTGACGATCCAGTCGACGAGCTGGTCGGCGGTGTCGAAGGCCTTGGACTCGCCGCGGACCTTGTGTGCGCCGTTGCCGCCGCAGGCGAAGCAGATTCCGCCCTCGTTGTAGGCGAAGCCGGCGATGTAGCCGGAGCCGCCGCACTTGAAGCAGGCCAGGGTGACGCGGCCGTAGGTGCCGCGGATGATGTTGACGTGGATGTTGAGGTCCTCGCGGACCAGGGACTCGATTTGTTTGCTCATAGTTCTATTATAGCACATGATCTGCCAAAATTGCGCAGTTTTTGCCAAATTAGTAAAAGTTTACCAAAATGTTGCAGAGTGCCGCCCCGGCTAGTGCCAGTCCTCGTCGTGCAGGCTCGCGAGCGGCTCGTCGCTCTCGTCGAACGGCGCGAAGACCACGGCGAGCAGCGCGACTGCGACCAGCGCGACTGCGAGCAGCAGCACCAGCGTGCCGAGGGTGGCGAGGGTCAGTTCGAGCATGGCGGTTCCTTCCGTGTGGCGCCTAGGACTATCCTAGTGGGTCGGACCGGTCCTTGCTCGGCAGCAGCAGCTGGCGCAGTTGCTCCACTCGCGGGTCCTGGTCCTTCAGCGGCAGGAACGCGGTGAACCGCAGGTCCTCGCTGGTGACCCAGCTCATCACGTCGAGCAGGCTCGGCTGGAACTTGGCGGTGCTGGCGTCCAGGGCCAGGGCCTCGGCCAGCTCTCGGGGTGTCACTGTCATTCTTCTTCCTTTGGTTTGTCGGCGGTGCGCGGCGAGTGCTTGACTCCCCACACCAGGTTCGGGTATCGACTGTTGGTGTCGTGGACCGCTCGGGCAAAGCAGTTGCCGTCCCGGTCGATGATCACGAAGCCCTGGCGGCTCAGCGCCTCGAGCACCTCGTCCACGATGGCCTGCTTGGAGCGCGCCACTAGTCGGCGTCCTCGATGTGGATGGTCTTGTCGTGGTCCAGGCGGACCACCAGGCTGTGCCGGCTCGCGTTTGTGATCTTGTTGAACTGCCGCTTGACCGACTTTCGGCCGGCGACGAACATCAGCGCGCCGAAGACGAGCGCGACCGTCAGCTGCCCGGCGCTCACTCCCCGCCCTCGCTTCCCAGGAGCGTGGCTCCGCAGGCGCAGGCGCGGTTGCTTCCGCGCGCCGCCCACTCGTGGACGTGCTGCTCGCGCGCTGCCTGCGCGCGCTGCCAGCGGGCGGCCCGCTCGGCCTTGCACTGCTCGCACAGTTGTCGCGAGGTGTAGGGGCCGAGGTCCGGGGCCCTGAACGGGGCCCCGCACTCGTAGCAGCCGTGCCAGACCTCGCGGCTCATCGCTGGGCCGCCTGGCGAGCCGCTCGGCGCGCCGCCTGGCGCGCTAGGCGCTCTCGGCGCTCTCGGCGCTCTCGCAGCGTCCAGCTCACGGCCAGGGCGAAGTTGACGGCAAACAGAGTTGTCCACGCCCAGAGGATCAGGGTGAGGTTGTCGAGCAGTTGACTGGCCGGTGGAATCGGTCCGTGTCCGTAGGCCACTGCGAGTAGGTACAGCAGGGCGTAGCCGATGGTGACGACCGGCAGCAGTAGCATTAGGTCTTTTAGGCTGATGAATGGTTTCATGGTGCGGGGGTCCTTTCGTCGCTGGAGGGGCACCCGGTCGGGCGCCTTACTTCTATTATAGCGCATAGTGCGTCAAAAGCGGCGCATTTGGCGCAACGTTTCGGCTACTTCTGGATCTGGGCCACCAGGGAGCCGAGGAGGCACAGGAGCGTGGTGGTGCCGGCGAAGACGAGCGCCGGGCCCATGTCCGTTCCGGCGGCCGCGGCCTCGGGGAGGCGGCTCAGCATGCTGAGCAGCCCGGCCAGCGAGACCGCAGAGAGCAGCAGCATGAGCAGGGCGATCGGCTTGACGTTCATCGGTTGTCCTTCGTGTTCTGTGGCGGGTGCCTGGCCACCGGGCGGGAGCTCGTCTCCGTGCTCCGACCCGGCGACCCGGCGTGCCGCTAGTTCGCTGGCAGGGTTGCGGCCAACTTCGCCCGGGAGGCCGGGGTCGAGTTGTCGCGTTCCAGTACTCGGATGTAGACCGGCTTGTCGAAGCCGACCACCGGGCTGTCCGCCGCCACCAGCATCGTGCGCGTCGTGTTCTTGAGCGCTTGGATCGTCATGCCGTTTCCGACGTAGATCCCGACGTGGTAGTAGTAGTAGCCCTTGCGGTACTGGTAGGCGACGATGTCCCCGGGAAGCGGCTGCTTCACGATGCGACCGGCGTGCGCCTGCTTGGTGGCCGAGTGCTCCAGTTCGACGCCGACCTGTTCGTAGGTCCAGCGAACGAGGCCGGAGCAGTCCCAGCCAGACGGGGTCGCGCCGCTGAACACGTACCAGGTTTTGCCCACGTACGTCTTCAACTTGCGGATTGCCCCGTCGAGTGCGACCGCGTTGGCACGAAGTCGCTCTGCCCTCCTCGCCTGCCTGCCCAGCATCGTCGCTTCCGACGAGTGCGGTCTCAGCAGCACGTTGAGGATGCCCGTGGTTCCCGCTGCGGTCGAGGCTCTCACTGACGCACTAGGCGTTCGTGGCTCCTCGGCTGCTGCCGGTCCGACGGACCCGCTCGTGATCACACACACGAGCAGTGTTGTTAGGAGTTGTTTCATTCTGGCGACCTACCTTTCCTGGTTTTACGAGTTAGCACTCGGTCGTTGCTCTTTGGCAATCCCTCCCTGAGCCGCTCGCGCGGCTCCGTGTGAATGTGCCCCTCGGGTGAGGGGCACCTGAAAATTGTAGCGCGCCGGGGGAGGTCCGGGCGAACTTCTGGCGAACGAGAGGGCCGGGGACTCTCGCCCCCGGCCTCCCGGTCTCGGCCGCTTAGGCTGAGTAGGCCAGGCGGTAGCCCTTGGCCATCTTTGCCTGCACCTGGTTCAGGGCGACCTGTCGGGCCGCTCCCTCTGACCAGGTGGCCTGGACCTTGGTCTGTCGGCTGGTCTTCTCAGCCATGCCCCACGAGAAGGTCACGGTCGTGCCGGTGATCAGCACCTCGTACACCTTCTGCTTGCCGCTGTCGCCTCGGTCGCCGTCGCTGGTGTTCAGTAGTACCCACTTGGTTGCGCTCATAAGAGTCGTGTCCTTTTGTCCTTTTGCCCGGTTGCCGCCGGGCCGGCCGAGCGACCTAACTTCTCGCTCATGATTCAATTATAGCGCATGATCGGCCAGAATTGCGCACATTTGCAAAGTTTTTTACAACAACATCGTTGCGATAAAAGTTGCCAAGAGTGGGCGTTTTGTCGCTGACACGTGCTATAATAGAATAGTACCAACACCAGGCGACCGACCGGCCCCCTGGACACCACTAGTAAAGGACATAAGATGAGCAAATTCACCTGGATCCTGACCGGCGACCTAGGTCGCTACGGCAAGGACCTGACGTTCACGAGCAGAGCGAAGGCGCTGGCCTGGCTCAGAGAGCACGTCACCATCAACGAGCGCGAGCAGGACCGGATCAGACCGGCGGTGCTCACGTACAAGTACGACGTTTACTGGGAGGTCACCATCGACGGCGAGGCGAAGACCCTCAAGTTGCCCGGCGGCTGGGAGTCAAAACTGAGCGACCCGGACGACGTGAAGATCGAGATCGACGAGGACCCGGACCTCATGGGCTTCGACTTCGAGGGCTACCCCGAGGAGCCGGACGACCTGGAGATCGTCTGGGAGGGCTACCCGATCGTGATCCCGG
>Ga0209188_1001572_pt1 | contig 18062 bp, 17 predicted proteins | sample C_130625_EF_Meta_FD_187307 | JGI IMG/M metagenome (GOLD analysis project Ga0209188, IMG submission 187307) | Freshwater microbial communities from Lake Croche, Canada to study carbon cycling - C_130625_EF_MetaG (SPAdes) (version 2) | ecosystem: Environmental > Aquatic > Freshwater > Lake... | reverse complement strand
CTATGCGTTATGCATTTTTTGCTCAAAGAAATACAAGTAAAGTAGCTGATATTCCAAGTGATACCCCACTGCGCGAAATAAAGTCCGTTGGTATTGTTGGAGCTGGAACAATGGGTGGTGGTATTGCCATGAACTTTGTGAACGCTGGAATACCCGTTACGATTTTAGAGTCTTCTCAAGAAAAACTATCAAAAGGACTTGGTGTTATCCAATCTAATTATGAGGGCTCTGTTAAAAAGGGAAAATTAACGCTAGAAAAACTCCAACAAAGAATGAGTTTGATTAAACCATCCTTGGATTATCAAGACTTAAGTCAGGTTGATATGGTCATTGAAGCTGTTTTTGAGGATATTGGAGTTAAAGAACAAGTGTTTAAAAAGCTCGACACCATCGTTAAACCTGGTGCAATTTTAGCTACTAATACCTCCACACTTGATGTGAACCAAATAGCCCAGTTTACTAATCGTCCTCAAGACGTCATTGGTATGCATTTTTTTAGTCCCGCAAATGTCATGCAACTTGTTGAAGTAATTCGTGGTGATCTCACTTCAAAAGATGTCATTGCAACCATCATGAAGTTATCTCAAAAATTAAAGAAAACTCCTGTTATTTGTCGTGTTTGTGATGGCTTTATTGGAAATCGGATGGTTGATCAGTATCTAAGAATGGCTGGGTTTTTACTCGAGCAAGGTGCAACACCTTGGCAAATCGATAAAGCATTAGAGGATTTTGGTATGGTCATGGGGCCATTTCGAATGAGTGATTTGGCAGGTAATGATATTGGTTGGGCAATACGAAAGAGACGCGCAATCGAGCAACCCGATGTTAAGTATTCGAAATTTGCCGATCAAATTTGTGAAGCGGGACGATTTGGTCAAAAAACCGGAAAAGGTTGGTATTTGTATGAAAAGGGAAATCGTAAACCTATTCCCGACCCAGAGCTTGAAAACCTTTTAGTCGAATTTAGAGAAAAAAATGGAATACAAGCTAGAAAAATTTCTAATGAAGAGATTGTTCAATATTGTATCTTTGCATTGATTAATGAAGGTGCGCGAATTCTCGAAGAAGGGATTGCACAAAGAGCATCTGATATAGATATTGTTTATCTTACAGGCTATGGATTCCCTGTCTATCGTGGTGGTCCTTTGAAATATGCAGATGAAGTCGGTTTGTTTCAAGTCATTCAAGTTTGTTTGAAATTCTATGAAGCAAGTAAAGATCCATTTTGGCTTCCAGCGAAATTGTTACAGGATTCCTTAACACAAATGAAAACCTTGACTGGTTCCTAATTATTAATTCATGGAGATATCATGACTGATGCCGTAATTGTTTCAACAGCTCGCACTCCCCTTACCAAATCATGGCGAGGTGGTTTTAACATGACTCATGGAGCTGTTCTTGGTGGACATGTAGTTCAAGAAGCTGTTGCCAGAGCAAAAGTTGATCCTGCCGAAATTGAGGATGTTCTTATGGGTTGTGCAAACCCTGAGGGTGCAACGGGTTTAAATATTGCAAGGCAAATTGCAATTAAAGCAGGACTTCCAGTGTCTGTTGGTGGTGTAACAATTAATCGTTTTTGTTCATCAGGATTACAAGCGATTGCAATGGCTGCACAGCGTGTCATTGTTGATCAGGTTCCCATGTTAGTTGCAGGTGGGGTTGAATCCATATCATGTGTCCAACTAGAAATGAATCAACACATGTTACTTGAACCATCTCTCCAAAAATCTAAACCAGAACTTTATTGGACCATGCTTCAAACTGCGGAACAAGTTGCTAAGCGATACAACATCAGTAAAGATCGCCAAGATGAGTATGGAGTCCGAAGTCAATTGCGAGCAGCAAATGCAAGAGATCAAGGTCTTTTTATTGACGAAATTGCCCCTATTAAAGTGACAATGGGAGTTGCTGATACAGATACCAAAATGCTATCAACGAAGGAAGTTACTATTTCTGAGGACGAAGGTATTCGAGCGGATACCAATTTAGAAGGCGTAAGCAAAATTCGATCAGCTCTGCCTGGTGGCGTTATTACAGCGGGTAATGCTAGTCAATTTTCTGATGGTGCTAGTGCTGCTGTGGTGATGGATGCAAAATTAGCTGAAAAACGTGGTTTACAGCCTTTAGGAATTTTTAGAGGCTTTGCTGTTGCTGGTTGTGAACCAGATGAGATGGGAATTGGACCCGTATTTGCTATCCCAAGATTATTAGAAAGAACTGGGTTAAAAATGTCGGATATTGGGCTTTGGGAACTCAATGAAGCCTTTGCTGTTCAAGTACTTTATTGTCGAGATAAACTTGGCATACCAGATGAGATTTTAAATGTGAACGGTGGTGCAATTGCTGTTGGCCATCCTTATGGAGTTTCTGGTGCCAGAATGGTTGGACACGCATTGATTGAAGGTAAGCGGCGTAAAGCTAAATATGTCGTCGTGACTATGTGCGTTGGTGGTGGGCAAGGTGCCGCAGGTTTATTTGAAGTTTGTTAAGGGTTAATACAATTGAAAAAAGAATATTTTGGTGTACATGTCCCCTTTATCGCTCATCTTGGAGTGGAAGCACGAGAGATTGCTGAGGGAGAAGTAGAAGCCACTCTTGAGTTAAAAGATCATCACCTTAATCCCATGGGGTTCTCCCATGGAGGTATCTTAATGACACTGATGGATTTTGCGATGGCAATGTCAGCCAAATCAAAAGCCAAACATCATGGGGCTGGACTTACTATTGATATGTCTGTTGCCTTTATGAAAGGTGGTCAAGAAAAACTCATCGTACGAGGTAAGGTTTTACGAAGTGGTAAGTCGATACATTTCTGTGAAGCAACAGTAACAGATATCACTGGTGAAATGGTTGCAAAGTCCATGGGTACATTTAAATTGGTTGATGTAAAAAAATGAGTGAATTTTCTGGTACTAAATCATTAAGTGCAGAGAATACTTTTTCTAAGGATCGTTTTTTAGCTTGGGCTTTGGGACATCTGCCTAACATTGATCCAAATTTACCCCTAGAAGTAAGTCAATTTAAAGGTGGTCAATCCAATCCAACTTTTTTATTGAAGCACAATGAATCATCATTTGTATTAAGAAGAAAACCCCCAGGGAAATTATTACCTAGTGCACACGCTATTGATCGTGAATATAAGGTTATAAAAGCTCTTCACCATCATCATTTTCCAGTAGCTCAACCCCTTGGATACTGCTCTGATATTAATGTTATTGGATCTGAGTTCTATTTGATGAGTTATCTTCAAGGGCGTGTGTTTTGGGATCCGCGATTAACTGATTTATCCCAAACTGATAGAACGCAAGTTTTTGATGCAATGAATTCAGTGATTTCTCAAATGCATGCACTCGATCCAATCGCTATTGGTCTAGAAGATTATGGGCGATTTGGAAGCTATGTTCATCGTCAAATTGAACGCTGGACAAAACAGTATCGATCTTCAGAAACCGAAAAAATTCCGGCAATGGACAATCTTATTGATTGGTTACCACAACATATTCCTGCATATGATTCAACTAGTCTTGTCCATGGTGATTTTAGATTAGATAATTTAATCTTTGATCCAGTTGAACCAAGAGTAATAGGTGTTCTTGATTGGGAACTATCCACCCTTGGAAATCCCCTATCAGACTTTGCCTATCATGCAATGGTCTGGCGTCTTTCTCCTGATTTATTTAGAGGTTTAGGTGGAGTTGATATTCAAAGTCTGCATATCCCCGATGAAGCAGAATACTTAAGAGCTTACCTCAAAAGAACTGGGCAGATTATAGAGCACCCCAAAGATTGGGAGTTTTATATTATCTTTAATATGTTTCGTTTAGCCGCCATCTTACAAGGTGTCATGGCAAGGGCGATTCAGGGGAATGCCTCAAGTGATTCTGCAATGGATGCGGGTAAGAAAGCTAAACCCTTAGCTGAACTTGCTTGGGAGCAAGTCTTAAAAATATAAGCGGAAAAGAACATCAGCTACGCATGCAGGTTTTTCTATACCATCGATTTCAATGATGATATTCCATTCAATTTGAATCCCCCCATCGATGGGTGTAATTTCTTGAATAAAAAATCTTCCACGTAATTTACTAATAACTGTAACTGCATGCGGAAATCGAACTTTATTTAAGCCGTAATTAATCGACCTTTTCGCAAATGGATAGGAAATGCATGACTCTAAAAAATATGGGATTAATGAAAGAGTTAAAAAACCATGAGCAATCGTTGATCCATAAATCGACTCTTTTTTTGCCCTTTCTTCATCAATATGAATCCATTGATGATCATTTGTACAATCTGCAAAGGTTTGAATCATCGATTGTTTAATTTCTAACCAATCACTGACAGCTACCTCTTTTCCAACAAATTCAATGAGTTCATGTGAGTCCTGAAATAAAACTTTGTTCATGAATAGTTATCCTGTAAAAGATTTATTTCCGCATCAGTAAATCCGGCTTGTTTACGAGCCTCGATGTTAAACGGTCCTCTTAAATGAGGTGCTTTGTACTGCTGACATAATTGGTTGAATATTTGGATGGGGTCGACTTGTTTATTTATACATAAATAGTTAAACCAACGATTGCCGATTTCCACATGACCAATCTCATCTTTAAGAATCACATCTAAGATTTCAACCATCTCAGCATCCTTAGCTTGCAAAAATCTTGCTCGGATGAGTGGGACTGCATCTAATCCTCTAGCCTCCATTGTTCTAGGTACTAGAGCCATACGGGCAAGTATGTCCCCTTTTGTTTTTTCGACCATTTCCCATAAACTATCATGTGCTGGAAAATTTCCATAATCAAATCCAAGCGATTTTAGATGATTTTTTAACATTAAAAAATGTTTAGCTTCTTCCCCAGCAACCTTGATCCAATCAAGATAATATTGATCCGGCATATTGGAGAAACGCCAGACGGCGTCAAGCGCTAAATTAATTGCATTAAATTCAATATGAGCTAATGCATGAATAGCAACAGCCCTTCCCTCTGTTGTGTTCATCGAGCGCTTTTTTACTGATAAGGGATTAACTAACTGTGGGTCTTGAGGTCTGCCTGGAATAAGAGATTCATCAATTTTATGAGCTGGTAGTTCTTGAATTAAATAACTTTCAGCTATAACGCATGCAACAATTTGATCGACTAAAACCTTTTTAGTTAAAGGCTCAATTTCTATCAATGCTTGATAAGCTAAAAAGCGAACATTCTCAGCAGTAAAAGTTGGTTTTGTCATAGTTCCCTAGAATAAGAAACTTAAGCTTAAAAGTGGTAAATTATATGTATATCTATTATCCCATTGAAGGTGTCCCATGAAAATTTTCTCTTGTATTGCTTCGGTTTTTTTATGTTTCCCAGGCCTTTTACTAGCTCAAACTTACCCTAATAAACCAGTCAAAATTATTGTTCCCTTTGCTGCAGGAGGTCCAGCAGATAACTACGCTCGTTTTATGGCGCAAAGATTACAAGAAGATCTGAAGCAATCCTTTATTGTTGAGGATAAGCCTGGAGCTGGCTCTATTATTGGTACGGATTTTGCTGCTAAATCTCCTGCTGACGGATATACCTTATTGATGATGTCCAATACACAAACTGTTAACGAGTCATTAGTTCCTAATAAGCCTTTTCAGTTAATGAAGGACTTTGTCGCTGTTGCGCCTGTCAATTATTCTGATTTAATTTTAGTAGTTAATCCTAAAATTCCAGTTAAAAACTTGGCTGAATTACTTACCCTTGTTAAAGCCTCACCCGGAAAATATAACTATGCTTCTTCTGGCAATGGAACTCCTTATCATATGGCTGGTGAATTATTCAAATCCATGGCAGGTCTTGATATTACTCATGTGCCATACAAAGGTAGTTCAGGGGCAAGAACGGACGTCATTGGCGGTCAAGTCGATATGATGTTTGATGCTGTAACAACAATGAATGAATTTGTTAAAGAAAATAAAGTGCATGCATTAGCTACTACAGGTAATCGTCGCTCCGCCATCACTCCTAATATACCAACAGTCAATGAGGCTGGAGTACCGAAATATGAAGCTACGATTTGGTTAGGTTTTATGGCACCGAAGGGGACGCCAACTGAAGTTGTCACCATTTTAAATAACTCAATTAGAAAAATCATCGCACAACAAGATGTTAAGGACACTTGGGCTAAACAAGGTGCTCTTCCACTTGTTATGACCCCGACAGAATTTACAAAATATCTAGAAGCAGATATTGCAAAATGGTCTGTCATTGTAAAGTCTGCCGGTATCAAACCTGATTGATGTTTAACTTGGAAAAAAAATGATTGAAATTAGAGTATTAAGTGGTGGTGCGGCTGCTGGAGTTGTTCAGGGTATTCAAGCAAATTTCGAAAATACCCATCAATGCAAAATCAATGGTACTTTTAGTGCTGTTGGTGCCATGCGTGATTTAGTTTTAAAAGGTGAGCCGTGTGATCTTGTGATCCTCTCAAAATCTTTGGTTAATGAACTTGTTGTTTCTGGACATGTTGATGCAAACTCAGTTCGATCATTAGGTATCGTGCCAACAGGTATAGCTATTCCAAGTAAAAGAACTTCGCCATCACCCAAAATTTCGACTGTTGATGAGCTAAAGGAAGCTTTTAGATCTGCCCCGGCCTTATATTTTCCAGACATGGAAAAATCAACGGCAGGCATCCACTTTATGAAAGTAATGAAAACGCTTGGTTTAGATCAAGAATTAGCGTCTCGTTTTAAATCCTTTCCAAATGGTGCCACAGCAATGGCGCAAATGGCCCTAGATCCTGACACGAATGTGATTGGCGGTACTCAAACTACAGAAATAAACATCTGCCCAGGAGTTGATTTGATTGGTTTATTGCCTCAGGAACTTGAGCTCAATACAGATTACACACTTGGAATTTGTAAGAATTCTAAAAATCCAGATTTATCTAAAAAACTTGCTGACATATTAGTTGGTGATCAGTCGATTCAAATTCGTCAATCAATTGGATATATTGTTTAGAAGTTAATTAAACATGATTAACTTTGCTTCTGGTAAAAGGGTTGCTGTTATTGGTGCAGGATTGGCAGGTCTTAGCTGCGCTACTCAATTACAAGTGGATGGCTTTCATGTTCAGTTGTTTGAAAAAAGTCGTGGCCCAAGTGGACGCATGAGCACACGCAATGGTGATGGCTGGTCAGCAGACCATGGCGCTCAATATTTCACGGCAAGAAATCCCCTATTTGTAAAAGAGCTAAACTCTTGGATAGCCGCTGGAGTTGCTGGTGCCTGGTATCCAAATTTAAAAGTGTTTGAAGATAATCAGTGGCGAGATGGATCAGTTTCTGAGAATCGCTATGTTGGAATTCCAGGAATGAATACCCCTGGTCATTACTTAGGAAAAAATCTATCAATCGAATTTAATCAAACAATTGATCAAATTTCTTATCAGAATGGTAAATGGTCTCTCCATAGCATCGAGTTAGGATATATCGAAGATCAATTTGATTGGCTAGTAATTGCCCTTCCTGCCCCACAAGCTTTAATCCTAACAAAATCCGTAGATCAATTAATTGATGCTTCCAGTACCCCTTTTAATATGCTTGGATGTTGGACTGTCATGGTTCGCTTTTCAGAGAAGCAAAATTTGTCCTTTGATGCAGCCTTTATTAATGATGAAATCGTTAGCTGGGTCTCTAGAAATAATTCTAAGCCAGGAAGGACAGGTCAAGAATCATGGACGATTCAAGCCAATCCTCTGTGGAGTCAAGAGTTTATTGAATTGGATAAAGAGGAAGCGGGTAAACGTATCTTAGAATGTGCCAAAAAGTTAGGTTTTGGATTTCAGAATGCTGAAATTTCTATACACCGCTGGCGTTATGCCAGCGGAGCCATAAATCCAAGCCCTGAATTTAGTATTTATGAAAATATAAACTTAGGCCTTTGTGGCGATTGGCTTCATGGAGGAAGAGTTGAAGGTGCGTGGTTAAGTGGGTTGAAGTTATCAAATGAAATAAAAATTCGAGCAGTAAAACAAGTGTAAGAATTACATAATCTTACAAAGGAATGTCTCACATATTTCCAAAGATTTTCTTATGATGATCAATAAATTCATTGGTGGTATAAAGCATTACCAATGTAAGATTTAGGAACTGTTGTTTTAGGAATCTTTTTCCCATAACTTTCAAACCATGTCCTAACATCTTCTTCAAGCCCAACGCCATGCATGAAGTTATATATCGCTTTTTTTAAACCCTGCCCTAAACTATCATGGTCTACACCAACGGGGTCAATAAAGCTGATGTCATTTTTAGCAAAAGTAATTTCAGGAAGTGGAACAAGCTGAACTCCATACTCTTCTGGATTTTTACCTACTGGTGAGTGAACAGTACAAATAAAGCGATGAAAAAAGCCACTCTGAATGCAACCATGCTCGAATAATTGTCTTACATATTCTAAAGAATTGACTGTTTCTTGGACTGTTTGAGTCGGAAATCCATACATCAAATAGGCATGAACTAATATACCTGCATCAGAAAAGCTTTTGGTTACTTTTGCCACTTGAGCAACTGAAACACCTTTTTTCATCAAGTCAAGTAACCTATTCGAAGCAACTTCAAGCCCTCCAGACATGGCAATACAGCCGCTCCTTGCTAATAGATTAGCAAGTTCAGGAGTAAATGTTTTTTCAAAACGAATATTTCCCCACCAAGAAATTACCACCTTACGATGAATTAATTCTTCCGCGAGAGCCTTTAATATTTTGGGTGGAGCAGCTTCATCCACGAAATGAAAACCAGTCTGACCAGTTTCTACAATGATTTGTTCAATCCGGTCAACCAGCAAACTAGCAGAAGCGGTTTCATAACGAGAAATGTAATCTAAAGAAACATCACAAAAGCTACATTTTTTCCAATAACATCCATGTGCAACCGTTAACTTATTCCAGCGTCCATCACTCCATAAGCGGTGCATTGGATTTAGCATATCTAGTAAGGATAAATAGGAGTCAAGTGGTAATCCATCCCATGTAGCTGTGCCAACCTCCTCAAATGGTATGTCAGGTTCTTGCCAATTCATGAACTCAACTTGATTACTTTCACCTTTAATAAAGGTACGTACTAATCGACTCCTGGATCGTTTGCCGTTTAAATGATCCAACAAAGCGAGTAAAGGTCTTTCACCAGAGTCTAAAGTAATAAAGTCAATATAATCAAAAATTCGAGAATCAGTTATTTCTCGTAATTCTGTGTTGACATATCCACCTCCGAGGGCAATCTTTATTTTCGGATCAGTTTTTTTAATTGTTTGAGCAATTCGAAGGGCTGCGTACATTGCTCCTGGAAATGGAACTGACAAAAGGACTAAACTTGGTTGGTGACGACGAATCGAATCGATGGATAGATCTCTGAGGTGAAGATCCATTAAATTCGGTTCTGCATTTAAAGCTTCGTTTAAGGGAGTAAATGTTGGTTGACTACCAGCAAGTGACTCTGCGTATCTCACAAATTCAAAACGACTATCAATTGCATCGCGTAATACGTCTGAAAGATCATTCAGATACAGGGTGGCTAAATGGCGAGCTCTGTCGTTTGTGCCTAATGAGCCGAAAGCCCATGCTAAAGTATCACCAGATTCTTCATCATCAAAAGCATCTAGAGAGTTAAATCTCGGTCCTTCGGGTAGAAAGTCACGAGTATTAATGCGGTGACTTAAAGTGCTATCTTTACCCTGTAAAAAAGCTATCACAGATGAAATTGTTGCATGATAATCATCAAAATATTCGAGGAAAAAACTTACACTATCACTCCGAATTGATTCTGGTTGAGCTAATGCATGTGAATGAATTTCAATTAAACCTTTTGGACTGAAAAAACTCAGAACTAAAGCTAAAGCTAAGTCTTCTTGAACTGCCTCAATTCCTCGAGACCTTAAAAACCCAGTTAAATATGCCGTAGATGGGTACGGGGTATTTAACTGCGTCATAGGTGGAATGAGGCTTAAGATTTTCATACGCGTTGGATCAAGTCTAATTAAAAATTACTTAAATTACATATGAAAAATTAACTTATTGAAGGGGTATTTGATAAGTATTCAATAAGTTATTGAATACTTAAATATTATTCCCACTCAATAGTTACAAGACTAAAATACTCAAAAAAATTAATCACCCTTAATGCCAGTTTGAGATACAAAATTTCCCCACTTAATGGATTCTGCTTTAACAAAAGCTTTAAATTCCTCAGGTGTATCACCACCAGGAATAGCACCGATGGATTCCATGCGCTTTCGGATAGCCGGATCTTTAAAACCCTCACGCACAATGTTGGCTAGGCGGTCAATTATTTCAGGCGGGGTTCCTGCAGGAGCAAATAATCCACTCCAACCATCAACAGAAAAACCGGGCAAGGTTTCAGAAATGGCTGGTATTTTTGGGGCTAAAGGGAAGCGTGATCCACTTGTTACTGCTATTACTCGAAGCTTTCCAGACTCAATCCAAGGAATGGCATCCGAATAATTCGCAAAGGTCAATTGAGACTCTCCTGCAACCGCTGCAGTCACAGCTGGCGCACCACCGCGATAAGGAACATGAACCATATTGACCCCTGCCCGAGCTTTAAAAATCTCGCCTGCAAATTGGGTTAATCCTCCGGCACCTGAAAAATTTAGCTTACCAGGATTCGCCTTAGCATACTTGATTAAATCAGATACCGAATTGACAGGTAAACTAGGATTAACCAAAAGTACAAGAGGGTTAGTGTTAATCAGCGCGATGGGAGCAAAATCTTTTACTCCATCATATTCGATCTTCCCTAAATGCTGACTGAGGGTTTGAGGTGCTGCTAATCCTAATAGAAGCGTGTATCCGTCTGGAGCACTTTTTGCTACAAAGGCAGTTCCGACGGTGCCACTGGCACCTGTTTTACTTTCTATGATGACTGCTTGATTTAATGAATCCTGAAACATTGGCGCAATGATTCTTGCTACAGTATCTGCTATACCACCCGGAGCATATGGAACAATGATTCGTATAGGCTTAGTAGGCCAATCTTTTTGAGCACTTTGTGCATGAATAACAAAAAACAATCCAACGGCAAAAAAAGTTGCTCTTGCAATTGTTTGAATGACATTTTTCTTCACAATATTTTTCCTTTAAATTGGTACGACCATGAGTGTATCAACTCTTTTTGAATCCAAAATAACTCTGCGCTCTTTAAACTTAGGCGTCTCATTGCTGAAAACAATTAAGTCTAAATATTTTCCAGTCGCGTATAAATCGGTATGTCCATTCTCCATCGTTCTGTAAATAGAGAAGTTGGAACGAACTTTAAAAACGTGACTGTCGATAAACTCTATTTGAGGCTTTGTAACATTGTGGCAATAACGATGAGCCTCATAAATATTGGCTGTTTCTAGAGCGGTTATTCGGTCGCTCATCATTCCTCGGCCTTGACAATGGATGATCCCTATGGGGAGCTTATCCTCTTCATTTTGAAAAGTAGTAACAAAATAGAGTCCGTCATCACAAAAAAAACTTTCCCATTCCTTAACTAATCCATCATCTAATGTATAGGCATACTTGATTAAGAAGTTTTCAATCGTATGGATAGTGTTATGAGGGATACTCTCGTTTAAAACATCTAAGGAGTTATGTGTATTCATAGTGGTTTATTGAATCCCATAATGCTACGGTATCCATGCCAAAAACCTCTAACTGATGTTTCGGTAGCCCGAGATGATTCATTTGATTCTGCAACGGTACCGCCCATTTCGACAAATGAAGATGTTGTAGGACTTGTCTTGGTACCACGTTGAACAAATGAATTAATACAACCATCCTCAAGAGCAACCAGTCCTGCGGCACCTGTTAAATTACTTTGCATTATTCGCATATGTTCCTGTTCATCCGAATCATTTTTATCGCCTAAAAATAGCCAAAATAATTCTGTTTTGTCAACGCCGCGAGGAACAAAATGTCGGATTGCAAGGGAGTTCAATGTGTACTGAATGACTAGATTGGGGAATATGGTTTGAATACTATGAGTAATTCCATCATCAAACTCTTCCCAAGAAGCGATTAATTCTGGAGCTGCTAAGGTTGAGGTGTATTTTGCAGAATGGACATTTGCCGATTGATATTCTTGATCAAGATTATGGGTCATTCTTTTCGAGTAACTGATATGGTGCCACTTTTGCTCAGATAGAAGAATTCCTCCATCCATATCTAGTCGATTCACCTTAAAGGCGGTGTAAAAGGTATGAAGTAAGGTTGCATGATAAGAATCCCGAACATTCTCTGCATAAAGCTTCCAATTGTTATGAATGATTTGGCTGTGTCTTCCTAGAACTTTTAAAGGCCGATCTAAATTTCTTTTCATAAATACCGACATTTTGGGCCCAATATATTCTTCTAAAGGACATGTGTTGTCAGAAAATGTGCCGAAGACTAAACCATAAAGTGTAGAGACGCGAAGTGGTTGGAGTTGATGGTCGGAAACATTGAAGTTTGACGGCATACCCCCTTTTCCTGCTACCCCTTTTTCAAAAGCAATACTTTTTAACTTTCCACTTAAATCATAATTCCACGCATGATAGATACAAGTCAATGATTTTCTATTATCGTGTTCTTTCAAACAAACTAATGCGCCTTTATGAGCGCAGCGATTGACCATTGCATGAATTTTTCCATCCTGATCACGAGTAACAATGATGGGAGTTTCGCCAACCCAAGTAGTACGGATATCGCCTGGATTTGGAATCTCAACTTCTAGGCAGAGGTAATTCCAAACTGGTCCTTTAAAGATGATTTCTTGCTCTTCTTCATATACTTCTTTATCAGAAAAAATAGAGTAGGGAACTTTTGTAATTCCAACATTTTCTGGCCATGAAATACGTTGATGGGCTGGAGAGACGGATTGCTCAGTTGAGGCTTCGTATGTTGACATTATCTTTAACCCTTTATATGACTTACGAACATTGCATACTTAATCATAATTTATTTTTTAATACATATGAACAGGTCTGAGATAAATCAGAATCTATTAAAAGGTAAGTTTATTCCCACTCAATGGTTGCTGGAGGTTTTCCAGAAATATCGTAAACCACCCGATTAATTCCCCTCACTTCATTAATGATTCTGTTGGATACTTTACCCAATAAATCATGTGGTAAGTGCGCCCAATGCGCCGTCATAAAGTCTTGAGTTTGAACGGCACGAAGTGCTACAACGTATTCATATGTTCTTCCATCGCCCATTACCCCAACAGATTTTACCGGCAAAAAAACGGCAAAAGCCTGACTGGTGAGGTCATACCAAGATTTGTTTGTATGAGGGTCAATCGTTTTTCTAAGTTCATCAATAAAGATATCGTCAGCTCGTTGTAATAAAAGAGCAAATTCTTTTTTGATTTCACCTAAAATTCTGACAGCCAAACCCGGTCCTGGGAAAGGATGTCGATACACCATTTCTTTTGGTAGACCAAGTTCAATTCCTAACTGTCTGACTTCATCTTTAAATAATTCCCGTAATGGTTCCAAGAGTTTTAAGTGCATATCATCTGGCAAACCACCAACATTATGATGACTCTTAATTGTATGAGCACCCTTTTTGCCCTTACCTGCTGACTCAATCACATCAGGATAAATCGTTCCTTGAGCCAACCACTTAGCATTCTTAATTTTTCCAGACTCACTTTGGAACACTTCAATAAACTCACGGCCAATGATTTTTCTTTTTTGCTCAGGATCAGAAACTCCTGCTAATTGAGTCATAAATTGATCTGTAGCATCCACATGAATAACTTTAACCCCAAGATTTCGAGCAAACATATCCATCACCATTTTGGCCTCATTTAACCGTAATAGACCATGGTCTACAAATACGCAGGTTAATTGATTACTGATTGCTCGATGAATCAATGCGGCAGCAACTGATGAATCTACTCCCCCGGATAGACCGAGGATAACCTCATCAGTACCGACTTGCTCTCGAATATGGGCAATGGCTTCTTCAACATAGTTACCCATTTCCCAATCAGGAATACATTTACAAATAGTTTTGACAAAGCGCTCAAGAATCGCTGTACCTTGAAGGGTATGAGTTACTTCTGGATGAAACTGTACCGCATAAAATTTCCGATATTCATCAGCCATGGCTGCAATGGGACAAGAATCTGTAGAAGCCATTAATTTGAATCCAACTGGCATCACAGTCACTGAATCACCATGACTCATCCAGACTTTTAAAATGCCATGCCCCTCACTTGTGGTGAAGTCTGATAATTCATTAAGTAATGTGGTGTGGCCCCTCGCCCGAACTTCTGCATATCCAAACTCACGTGCTTTACCTAAGGATTCAGCAGTTTTTACTTCTCCACCAAGCTGTTGCGCCATCGTTTGCATACCATAGCAAATTCCAAGAACTGGAACTCCTAAAGTAAATACATTATCTGGAGCCCTAGGAGTATCGCCCTCAGTAACTGAGTTTGGCCCCCCGGACAAAATAATTCCCTTAAAGCCTTCCTTGGAAATTTTTTGTTCCAATAGATTTGGGTCGATGTCATAAGGGAAAATTTCTGCTAAAACTTTCAAATCCCTCACCCTACGGGCGATGAGTTGGGTCACTTGCGACCCAAAATCTAATATCAATATTTTATCGTGCACGAATCAAATCTTTGTTGAAATATTTATTAGTCAATATGGTAATTGGGAGCTTCTTTTGTGATCATCACATCATGAACATGTGATTCACGAACTCCCGCTGAAGTGATCTCAACAAACTCTGCTTTGTCATGAAGTTCAGCAATCGTACTGCATCCACAATAGCCCATAGAAGCTCTTACTCCGCCAGTCAATTGATGAACAATTGCTAAAACACTTCCCTTATAAGGTACCTGTCCTTCAATACCTTCTGGTACTAATTTATCTACGTTGGCGCTATTATCCTCTTGGAAATACCGATCAGCTGCACCATCTTTCATAGCACCAACAGAACCCATGCCGCGATAGCTCTTGAATGATCGTCCTTGGAAAAGGAAAACCTCTCCAGGAGCTTCTTCAGTGCCAGCAAACATAGACCCCATCATCACAGTATGTGCTCCAGCTGCAAGTGCTTTTGATACATCTCCAGAGTAACGAATCCCACCATCAGCAATCATAGGGACTCCTGTTCCTTTTAAAGCAGTGGCAACGTTTTCAATAGCGGTAATTTGTGGAACACCTACACCAGCCACAATTCGAGTGGTACAAATTGAACCAGGTCCAATTCCCACTTTGACACCATCGGCACCATGTTCAACTAAAGCAAGCGCCGCTTCACCAGTGGCTATATTGCCACCAATTACTTGGACGTTTGGATAATGAGTTTTAACCCATTTGACACGATTTAAAACACCTTGGCTATGTCCATGGGCTGTATCAACAACAATAACATCAACACCAGCTTTGACTAATAGTTCAACACGCTCATCGTTTTCAGGACCAACACCAACTGCAGCTCCGACAATCAAACGCCCAAGGCTATCTTTAGAAGCATTTGGATGCTCTGTGGCTTTCATGATGTCTTTAACAGTGACTAAGCCTTTTAATTCAAAAGCATCATTGACGACCAAAACTCTCTCTAAACGATGCTTATTCATCAGACGCTTAGCTTCTTCAAGACTTGCGCCTTCACTGACAGTAACCAATCTTTCACGCGGGGTCATTTTAGACCTAACTGGCGCATCTAATTCTTCTTCAAAACGTAAATCACGATTAGTAATAATCCCAACTACTGTTTTTCCCTCTAGCACTGGAAACCCAGAAAAGCCATGTTCTTTTGATAAATGAATCACTTCACGCACTGTCATTGACGGTGGTATGGTAATCGGATCTCTCAGAACACCAGATTCATACCGCTTTACTTTAAGAACTTCTCTGGCTTGTTCAGCTGGTTTGAGGTTCTTGTGAACAATGCCAATTCCACCTTCAGAGGCCATTGCAATGGCCAATTTACCTTCAGTGACGGTATCCATAGCCGCAGAAACCAGAGGAATATTTAAGGAAATTTGACGTGTAAGCTGGGTACCCAAAAGAGTATCCCGAGGTAAAACTGCCGAATAGGCAGGTATCAATAGCACATCGTCAAAGGTAAGTGCTTTTTTAATTAGACGCATAAAAACCCCTAGACACAAAACATGATTATAAATGCTTCACACTACAAGTTCATAAATCCTTTAATTCTTTACGTTCTTTTCTTATTTTGGCTTTGGTTTTTAATTCCGCATCTTTATTTTGATTGGCTTTTTTTCGCCTGATTTTTTTGGGGTCAATCAAAATCGGACGGTAGAGTTCAATTCGATCTCCATCGTAAATTGGATCATCAGGACCTAAAGGAATGCTAAATACCCCAACCGCACCTTTTTTTTGAAAAAGCACGTCATCTCTCGTTTTTACAATATTCAAGTTCTGAAGAGCTTCAAGTAAAGATGGGCTATGAGTTTGAGACGAGGTGAAAGAGAAAAAAACTTGCTTCGGAGACGCTTCTCTAGCGTCAAATAATTCGAGCTGAATGGTTTTCGCGGGTTCAATCCCCATACAAATCATCCGCTCTTTTAACAAAACTGTTAACAAAGGTATTTGCAATCACACTAAACACAGGACCAATTAATTTATCTAAAACAAAATTAGAAAACTCATACCGAAGGGAAAACTCAATTTTGCAAGCATCTTCTCCTAATGGGGTAAAAACCCATCGACCCTCAAATTTCTTGAATGGGCCAGAAACAAAGGTCATATCAATATTGGTGGGCGATTTTTGAATGTTTTTCGTATGAAAATACTGTTTAACCCCTTTGAAGTTTATGTTTATTTTTGCCTCCATTAACTCCGGAGTGGACTGAAAAATTTCAACGCCACCACACCAAGGTAAAAATTCAGGATATTTTGTAACATCAGTCACTAAGTCATACATACGCTGAGCTGAGTGCTGAATAAGTAGGGATTTTTGAACGTCTGCCATAATTCTTCCAATTTCATTCTATTATCAATGATTTAGGAAAACAACTCCAACTTTTTGTTGTAGAAGGAAATATAATGTAACTATGAGCATTGTTGAAAACAAAAAAGCATTTTTTGACTACTTTATCGAAGACCGTATTGAAGCTGGTCTTGTTCTTGAGGGTTGGGAAGTCAAAGCGATTAGAGCAGGACGAGGCAACATCAAAGAGGCCTATGTAGTGATTCGACAGGCGGAGTTGTACTTAATTGGTTCACATATTAGCCCACTTCCTGAAGCCTCGACTCACATTTATCCTGATCCTGTAAGAACGCGTAAATTATTGATGCATACAGAACAAATTAATAAATGGATTGGTAAAGCTGAACAAAAAGGCTATACCTTGGTTCCCCTAAATCTTCATTACTCTAAAGGTCGTATTAAGTGTGAAATCGGCTTAGCGAAGGGCAAGAAACAGTTTGATAAGCGCGAAAGTCAAAAAGAAAAAGACTGGGTAAGAGAAAAAGCCCAAATTAGTCGCGGCAAATACTCGTAATTCAATTGCACTATTAAAGTGCAAATATTTCTTTTTTGGTACTTTTACCATCATTTCTTCACAGTAAAGCATTATCTTGTCATTATGAGTACACCTTTTGATGAAATGTATGACGACCAAGGTCGTGTACGCCCTCACTACAAAGAGTTTGATGATTGGCTTACACGCCAAGCTGACGGTCATATAGCTCATAAACGTGCTGAAGCTGAATTAATCTTTCGTCGGATCGGTATTACATTCGCTGTTTACGGCGATGAAAAAGGTACCGAAAGAACTATTCCATTTGATCAAGTTCCTCGCATTATTCCAGCTAAAGAGTGGATTGTCTTAGAGGATGGTCTTAAGCAAAGAGTCAAAGCACTTAATATGTTTTTACATGATATTTATCATGATGAAAAAATCCTCAAAGCAGGCCTTATACCCAAAGAACAAATTTATAACAACTCGCAATATCGCCCTGAGATGCGTTTTGTTGATGTCCCACGTAACATCTACGCACACATTGCTGGCATAGATATTATTCGTGCTGGTCAGGGTGAATACTACGTTTTAGAAGATAACCTCAGAG
>Ga0209188_1001567_pt1 | contig 18117 bp, 10 predicted proteins | sample C_130625_EF_Meta_FD_187307 | JGI IMG/M metagenome (GOLD analysis project Ga0209188, IMG submission 187307) | Freshwater microbial communities from Lake Croche, Canada to study carbon cycling - C_130625_EF_MetaG (SPAdes) (version 2) | ecosystem: Environmental > Aquatic > Freshwater > Lake... | reverse complement strand
AATCAATTGCACAGGAGATTTTTGATCTTCATGCAGGATTCCGACCCGCGACTCCAAGAGAAGTACAAGACTTTTACTCTTAATTTGGAGGGATTTAATTGCAAGAGATTCATAACGGGACCACAGACTATATAGAATTAACTATCTTCAAGAATGGGGTGGAAACCTCCGCTGATGGTACAGTTAATGTTTCTCTCTATGACGTTTCTTCTTTTAATTCAAGTGCTAGTACAGCATTAGTAACAGCATCCGCAACTGCTACCGCCCCACTTGGTACATACATATATCAAGTGGGGCCAAGCGTTACTTATCTTAATAGAACAATTCGTGCAGATTGGTCCTATTCTCTTAATAGTGCTTCCACTACACAATCAACGTTTTTTAATGTTGCAACCCCATATTCAACTGTTTCCGATATAATTGATTACTATAATTTGGGAACAAAACCATCCGATCTTAACTATAAATCTCCTGAACAAATTGTTCAACTTGAAAAGTTAGCCAGAACTGTTATTCATGGTTATGCAGGTCAGCAGTTTGGACGAAGGGCTGGAAGTCAAGAAGTGTTTGGGTTTGGCTCAGATGCTTGTTTCCTTACAGAGCCAATGATTGACCTAACTAAGATGTACGAGAATGATATTCTTGTTTATGACACAACTGCTAGCCCAGTTATGAATCAATTTGGATTTGATTTAACAATTACTCCAACAGGTAAAACTATAAGAATTGTGAATGCTGGGTGGGATGTTCGTTATGATAATAATATTGATCCATCAATTCTTTATTATGGTAGATTCCGTAACAATTCTCGCTATAAATTTGAAGGAACAATAGGGTGGAATTATGTACCAACCGATGTTTCTTTGGCCTCCCTGCTCCTTGTGGGTGACCTTATGGCTAATGATGCAGCATGGAGGGTCAAGTATCTTGAAGAAATTACAATGGGTGAAGTTAGGTTTAAGATGAAGCCGGGAGCATTCAATGGTACGGGTAATCTTATCGTAGACAACATTCTTGATCAATATCGCAATGTGGGGATAGTGATCATCTAATGATTAATTCCTTAATTGGAAGCATCATGAATATGCAGTGCGATGTTTATACTCAGCAAAATTCTCAAACATCTAGCGGAGCAATTCAAAGGACTTGGGTCTATCACACTACAATTGATTGTCGGATAGAGCCAATTAAAGCCGGTAAATCTGTTAGTACCTCAGACAACAAATCGTTTGATAAAGAGTATGAAGAAAATTTAGAACTTAAAGTAAAATCTGCAATTCCCTTAAGCAAAAGGTCTAGAATTACTGCGGTTCGGGCGAGTAGCGGAGAAATTGTATATAAAGAACTTGATAGATACAACTCCCCAGATATGATCTTTGAAGTAATGTCTTCTCATGCAGAAATTGATCCATTGGGAAGACTCAATTACTATCAATCAACTGTCAAGAGAGTGCAGGTGCAGGATAATGATACGAATTACAATTAATCCTGCCGACATTAAAGTTGCTACTGCTAGAATAGAAAATAAAGTAAATCAAGTAGAGTTTGCTGTTTCACCAAAATCCTTGACAGAAATTGCAAAAGCAACTTTTACTTTAACTGGTAGAAAATTCATAAGAGATTTGTCTGCTGAAGCAATTGCCGATCCTGCTAAATTTCATCACATATATGAATGGGGAAAAGTGGGAAGCCCTGCTAGTAAACTTTTTATATTAAAAAGAACAAATGTCCAGTATGGTAATTTAGTTGTACAAATTGAATTATTAAAATCTAATACTATTGTTCCAATTAATCCAGAACTTTTAGTTCCCGGTCCAACAGGTAGAAGTGTTTCTGCTCAACATATTTTTAAAGAAAAAGCCAAAATTATGGAAGAAGGAAAACCAATTAACATTTCTTCTAGTAGGGTAATGACTTTTTATGCTAAAGATCAAGGAATTGTGTTTGTCCCAGCAGGTACAGTAATTCATGTAATGCATCCCGGTGGAGAAAAAACTGCTGGAGCATTGGCAGAATACGCTCACTCTTGGTATGCAACTAGACCTAACATGATTATTGAAAGTTCTAGGCTTATTGGACAAATTGGAAACGCAGTCGCGGCAGCAGTTAATATTCAGGGTTCTTCTTTCTCTACTGTTTACTCTGCAATCAAGAAAGTAACTTCTGCTTATTCTGAAGAACTGGTAGTGTTGTAATATGGCTGATTATAATTCTTTAGCAATAAATGATATTAGAAATTATTTGTGGTCCCAACTTAAATCCTATAGCATACTTGATGAAAATAATTACTATGCAGATGGATTTGATCAACCTTTAGTTCCAATTATTCCTGCACAACAAGTACCAGAATTCAATAATTTGCTTCCAGCCAAGACTTATCTTGTTTATGATCATGAAACTTTACCTATCAAACAAGATTGGTGGACAATAGATGAAATGATTAATTTTATGATTGTTTCACCTCAGTATGATGAGGTGCAAAAAATTATGAATTTTATGATTGATATTTTTAGAAGATATGATGATTCTGCTACTGAAATTAAAGCCTCCAGTATTTTGTCTAATAATTTTATTTTTTACTATACTGCTGTAGAAGGAGTTAAGGCTCCTCAGGCTAGTAAACAAGAAGCAGGATTAAAAGTAGGACAAATTAGCATTGTTTACTGCTATAGTAGAATTGCCCAATCTACAGGTCGCTTTTAGTAAATAATCTGATATTATATTACTGAGGAAGTGTAATGCCAATCTTTGGAAAAAGGTAGGTGAAAAAATAATATGGGTAACGTAAAAAATATTATCGTAGGCGCAGCACGGGTGTTCGTTTCTAATGGAAATGGATCATTCCGTCCAGACCTCACAAGTTCTGCTGTATTCCCAATCGTTTTAAACGGTAGCACTATTACACCAGTCACTGGATCAGTGGCAGGCATTTCAACCCCCCAGTTCCTTGGCGTAAATGCCGCAGCGTACTGGAAAGATATGGGTTACACCAACAATGGTGTTGAAATCTCATACGAACCCGGTTACGGTGACGTAATGGTTGATCAACTTCTTGATGCTGCTCGTTTATTCAAGCAGACTCTTAAGATCATGATCAAAACAGAAATTACAGAGGCAACTTTGGAAAATCTGAATATTGCTCTTGGTCAGTCTGATCAGGTTGTTACATACAGCCCCGGCGCAATTGGAGGAACAGCAGCAACAACTGATACTCTTTCCACATACACCGCTTCTGCTCAGGCTTTACGTCTAGCAGCAGGTGCCTTGGGAGATGCTCCAGTTGAGCGCACTCTTGTTCTCGTTGGTAATGCTCCCGGTCAATTCGGTCGCAATTATGCTAACGTCACGACTACAACCAGTCCAACTGGTTCAGCAGCCGCTGGAACAATGACTGATGTAAGTACAACCAAGAACAGAGAACGTATCTACGTCGCACGGCGTGTTGTGCAAATGAGTACAACTGCACATTCACTTAAGCGTGATTCAGCAACAGTATTCCCCGTTGAATTCCGTTGTCTTCCTGATGATGACGACAAATTTGATGGTGCAGAATACGGGTTCCTTGTGGACCGCGTGTACGGCGCTTAATAAATTCGCAATACATAAATACCCCCAATTCTCACGACTGGGGGTATTTATGTTTTATACAACCATTTTGCTATAATCAAGTAGAGAAAACTGGAGGATTTAAATGGCAAATACTGTCTATGAAGTTGTTAATATTCAACTTTCCAATGGCGTTGAAATTGAAATAAGACCACTTACAATTAAAAATTTAAAAAAGTTTACAACAATTATTAAAAAACTCAGTGAAGCAGACCTTGAGGATGAAACAGCAGCAATGGATATTTTTGTTGAGGCTGGAATGATTTGTATGCAGCAGTTTAATCCTGAATTGGCACAGGATAAAGAAATTTTTGAAGATGTCATTGAAGTTCCTACTCTTATGAAGATTCTGGAAGTTGCGGGAGGGCTTAAAATAAATGACCCAAACTTCCAAACGGTGAACAATCTAGATGGGATGATCTAGATTTAGTAGCCTTAGAAAGTGAAGTTTTCTTGTTGGGAAAGTGGAAAAATTATAATGAACTTGAAGAGAATCTGTGTGTTGATGAATTAATAGCAATACTTAATGCTATTAGGGATAAGGAACAAAGGGAAAGAAAATTCCTCGCAGCAATTCAAGGAATTGATTTAGATGATGACCAGCAAGATGAAGGAGATATAACTGAATTGAGTGGATATCAAGCAAGAGAGGCCGGATTCGGTATAAACATGGGCTTAGGCTACGCAGAAGTGGGTGGCGAATAATCTATGTCTAATGTAGTTAATGTTCATTTTACTGGAACTGCAAACTTTGGTCCAGTAAGGGCACAACTAGCATCGCTACAAGCGGCTATGTTGGAAATGAACGCTACTTCCGCAAAAATGGGTGGATTCACTGGTGCCCAACTTTCTGGAGTTAAACAAGCAGAGGCGGGGATGCTTGCTGCCGCTCGCGCAACAGGTGCGTTTAAAGTACAAACTCTGGCAACAACTTCTGCTGCTGAAAGACTAACAATGCAATTCACCAAGGGGAAATTCTCCCTTGGACAGTATTTTACAATGATGCGTGCCGGAGCAAAAAGCGCCACTGCTGAAATTGAAGCAGTAGCACTTGCACAAGCAAAATTAAAGAATACAATGATGATTCCCTCTGCAACAAATGCAGGGATGGCTCACTATGTAACTAATATGAGTTCAATGGCAAATGCTGCTACTGTTTCTGCTATTAAACAACAATTAGTTAATACTGCTTGGGCACAAGGCAGTACTCAACTTATTAACTTTGGTAAAAATACTCAATGGGCCGGTCGTCAGTTGATGGTTGGTTTTACTATGCCAGTGCTAGCCTTAGGTGGCGCACTTGCGGCAATGTACTATCAGATGGACAAGAACCTTACCATGTTGCAGCGCGTGTATGGAATTGGTGGAAATGCCGGAGGAATGTTCCAAAATGTTCTTCCTTCAGATGCTGAAATTGCTGACATTAGAAGTAAAGTTATTGCTCTTTCTTCAGAAGTCGCTAAAACATATGGGATTAGTGCTAAAGAAACAACTAACGTAGCACAGGCGTTTGCTGCTGCTGGATACACTCAGCAAAAACTTCTTGATATGACTGCAACTGCAACTAAGGCAATGGCTCTTGGTGACACTACAATGGAAGAATCAGTTAAAGCGTCGATTTCTTTGCAGAATACATACAAGATTAGCACAAACGAAGTTGGCAATGCCATGAACTTCTTTTCCGCTGCTCAGGCTGCTACCAGTACTAATATGAAAGATTTGATTGATGCTATTCCTCGCGTTGGTCCAGTAGTTAAGAACCTTGGAGGTTCCTACAAAGACCTTGTTGCAATGATTGTTGCCCTTAAAGAGGGCGGCGTTGCCGCTGGAGAAGGCGCTAACGCCATTAAAAACTCTTTACAAAGAATTGTTAGTCCTACTCAAAAAGCAACAGAAATGCTTTCTGGATTCGGCATTAATCTGAAAAATATTGTTCAAGCAAATGCCGGAGATTTGGTAGGAACAATTCAAGAACTTCAGGCACATTTAAGCGCACTTACCCCTTTGGCTCGTCAGCAAGTGTTGACAGAACTTTTTGGCAAGTATCAGGCATCAAGAATGTCTGCCCTGTTTGAAAATTTTAATAAAATGGGAACGCAGTCTGCAAAAATTATGCAAATGCAAGCATTATCTGCTAAACAATTAGGAGATATTGCTACTCACGAAACTCAACAAATGCAACAAACCGGATATGGCGGATTTAAAATTGCCATTGAAACTCTTAAAACTCAACTTATGCCAATTGGAGAACAATTTCTTGATATTATTACTAAAATTGTTAAAGGTATTGGATGGTTTGTTGAGAAGTTATCATTTTTAACTCCATATAAAAACGTTTTGCTAGCAGTTCTTGGCGGCGTAGCAATTACAGGACCAATTTTGATGATTACTGGTTTGTTTATGAACCTTGTTGGACAATTTATGAAATTAATCCTGTGGGGTAAAATGTTTGGACAGGGACTTAGAGCCGCATTTACTCAGGGCGGCGGAATTGTAAATGGTTTTAAAACCGTACTTTCTGGTTTAAGAAACTTTTTTAAAGAAGTAGATATTCAAGAAGAGGCATTAAAGAATACTACTGTTGAAACATCCTCAGCCTTTGAAAGTTCAGCAACAGCAATTACTCTTCTAACAGAAGCAATGGATAAATATATTGCTGCTTTGCGCGAAACTGCTCAAATGCAAGGAACTGTTAAGGCAAGTGCAGTAGGTTTAAGAAATGGAGTTGCTGGTTCTGCCGCATCAAGCGCACCTGTTAGCCCTACTGCTATGTCAAATCTTGCAGCAGCCGCTGTTTTGCAACAACAACGCGGTAATTTTACGTCATTATCACTTACTGGTCAGGCTAAAGCGTCAGGAACAGTTAGTTCGGCTGGTGCGACTGGAGTTACATTAATTCCAAAAAGTCTTAATACCGCACAGGCTTCGCTAGGAAGTAGGTCGTTGACGTACTTTAGCGAAGCGCAAAGACTAAATCTTGAATCTACTCTACGATCAAGCGGTGAGCATAAAGCATTGAATGCAAAAATTACTGAAGATTTATTACTTTTAGATGAAACGTCAAAAAAACAAATTGTTGGAAATCAAGTAATTTTATCTACAATAGAAACAAGGGCTGCTAAAGAAGCCGCAGTCAGCGCAGCCTACACTACTATTGCATCTTGGGCAGAAAAAATACAAAATGGTACTGTTGAAGAAGCAGCATTGGGTCAAGAAAAATTAACTGAATTAAATAAAATTAACAATGAATATATTCGATGCACACAAAGAATTCAACAAATAAATGTTGATCTTGGTAAAGAAAAATTGAGTACTGAAGAGAAAAATAATTTGAAACTTCAACTTACTGAAGAATATGCAATTCAAAGGGCCGAGTTAATTAAACAAAATGATCTTCTTTCTCAAGAAGATATATTTATTGCAAAAAGAGCAGAAATTCAGAAAGAACTTCTTTCTATTGCAGAATTACAATTAAGTGATGGAGAAAAAGTAGAAGTACTTGATCAAAAAATAACTGAATTGTCAATGGAAGAAACACGAATTTTAACTGAATATAATGCAGTGCTTTCACAGAGATATAATCAACAATTGCAATTGTCAGCAGCAGACGGAAGAATGTCAAAGATACTCCTTGCCTCTATGCAATTGGGTTCACTTGGATGGACAACTAAAAATGCTGCATGGAATGACGCAAATAAGAGCGCCACAAGATCACATGATACTTCTCAATCTACCTTGAATAGAATTTCAAAAGAAATTGCACTTACGCAAGCCCTACAAAGAGAGGTTGGAGTAACTGATGAAGCAGTTATAGAAGAAAGTTCTTTAAATGTTGCTCGTCAACAACTTATAGAAAAATATATATTGCAAGGGATGACTACTGAAGAAGCAGTACTCGCGGCTGTTGCTAGAGAAGAAGAACTTGCAGCGGTACTTGAAAGGCGTCTGGCAGAAGAAAAACTAGAAATAACAGCCCTTACAGATTTGACTGCAATGACAGAAAAAGTTACTCAACTGATGGGATTGCAATCTTACACATTAACTATTGAAAATATGGCTGCAATTGAAAAACATATTGTTGCTCTTGAAGCACAAAGAGAAAAATTACTTGCATTAGGAGTTAGAACAGATGCTCAAAATATTGCAGTTACTCAATTAACAGAAGAAATAAATTTGTTAAAGCAAAAATATGCAGCAGCCGTCCCACCGGGTGGCGGAGTCGCTGGCGGCGCAGGTGCCGGATGGAAAGGTGCAGTCGGTAAAGCCAGCATGGGTGTTGGTATGGGCGCTATGATGGCTCCTATGGCTTTAATGCCTCTAGGTGAAAAAATGGGTGGCAAAAATGGGGCGGCAGTGTCAGGTGCCGGTCAAGGAATGATGTATGGTGGCATGGCTGGAATGGCACTTAGTATGGCTGGCCCTTACGGTCAAGCGGCAGCCCTTGCCCTACCATTTATTGGTGCTGCAATTGGAGGCATTAAAGGATATACCGATGCCGCTAATGAAGAAATTAAAAAAAGAGAACAAGAGCGGGCAGATGTTATTAAAAGTTCTTATGAGGTCAGTAGTGCTGCAATAGATGCATTCGGCAAAAAAATGAATAATTTTGCTAACGTTAATCTTGCTCAAGCAGGAGTTGTTGTTCAAGAAAATCAAGACGTTGTTGACAAATTGGCAGAATCTTATAAGGCTGCTACAGACGAACAAACTAAAAATTATTTATCTACTTTGCAAAAACAAAGATTTGGCACTCCAGAGGGAGAAACTAATGGGTTTCAAACATTCCTTTCAGGACTAGCAAATGTTGCTACAAAAATTCCTACTCCGACTGCTCAACTATTTGGAAGACTTGCACAAGGGGCAAAAATAGGTGAGGTGGGAGGACTTTTTGGTGCAGCAGAAGAACAAAAAGCGCAACTTGCAGAATATCAAAGGGGTTTGAAAGAAAAATTTTGGACAGATGTTGTCAATGGATTGACTAGCGATAAAGCCGCAGAGGATATCCTTGGAGTAGCAAAGGCTGTTGGAGATGAAGGATTTGCTACTGCTAACTTAACATCTTCTCTTAAACTTTCTTTAAGTAAAAACAAAAATACTGCTCAACAACAAGCGTTTGCCAATGTCCTTGGTTCTGGACTTTCTCTTCCTATGACAGATATTATGAAAACTGGAATGGTTGGATTAAATTCTGGTGGCGGATTTGCTAGCCGCACCGCCGCTGGAGTGGGCTGGACAGATGTTGCTTCTTCTCGCGCAGCAGCAGCAGGAAAAGAATTAACTCAATCTCAAATAGATAAAATTGGTGCTGCTCAGACTGCATATAATGATGCTATTACTGCAACGTCAAAAACTTTGTATTCTGCAATTTCAAATGTTGACCCCAACGTCTTTGCCCATCTGTCTGATGGACTTTCTAAAACCAATAAAGGTTTAATGTTTTCAGCAGAAGCATTTACAAAAATTAAAGATCAAGTTGCTCAGTCTAATCCAGAACTTGCATCTATGATGGAAACATTAAAAAATACTAATACTCCTATTAAGGATGTTTATGAGGCATTAAACTTAATGTCTCAAGGATTAATTAGCACACAAGAAGAATTAATGGCTGTTGCTCAAAGTGCTGATTCTCTAGCAGCAAGCCTTGCCACATCAGTACAGCAAACAACAATTTCTACTGCTTTGGGTGGAACTTCTATTGGATCACAAGTTAAAGATATGATTTCAAATCAAGCAGTTCCTTCTTCTAGTGCTGCTGGTGGCGGCAACGGTGGAGGAGGTGGACCTTCTCCAGAAGAAACCGCCCTACAAAAACTTATTGACATTCGTAAAAAATCTATTGATAATATTAATAAAGAGACGGATGCTCGTCAGAAACTCTATGATGCTAAGCGTAAGGCTATTGAACAAGACGTAACTTTAATGAATTTGCAATCAGATGTTGCTAATGCTATGGCATCAGGCAACCTTCTTGAGTTGGCTAAGGCTCAAAATACATATAATAATGAACTGAATAATCAGGCTGCTCTTAAAAAGAAAGAAGCCTTAGATAGTGCAGATCAAAATAGAGTTGATGCTCTTCAAAAACAAATTGATAAATTACAGAAAATGCTTGATAAACTTAACAAGGCTTCTTCTGGAGGTTCTGGCGGTGGCGGTGGAGCCGCAACAGATACTGCTAAACAACAACAAAAAATGGCAGAGATGAGAGCGCAGGCCGAACAAACTTCAACAGACTTATTAAATAATTTGTTAAGTACAGATAAAAAATATAACACTGTTGCTGAAGCCATGCAAAATGATGCGTTAGCACAAAAAATTAAATTTTTAGAAAAACTTGGTATTCCAGAAAGTTTTATTCAAGACAAAATTATTAATACTGCTAATAAGGCTAATTTATTCTTTAAAAAAGATTTTATGAATGTTGGTGACGATGTAAAAAAGAATGTTTCTAAAACATTAGATTTAATTAGTGGATTGTCTGTAGACTCTGCTACTAAAGTAAAACTTGCGAATGAAGTTGCTGTTGATGCAACAAAAGTTTCTACTAATAGTCTTACTCAAAATGTTCATGATATTAATGCCTTGCTTGCAAAGTCTGGTTTTAAACCGGGCAGCAAAGAGTATGAACAATTGAAGAAGGGTGCAACCGATCTGTTTGGACTTAAGTATGTAGACACAGGATTAACTGAAAAGAAAATTGTTGAAGTGGCAAATGCTGTTAAAACTGAATGGAATCAAAAAGGATGGACCGACACCTTTGGGCTAACTAAAGATGATGCTGCAAATATTACAACTTCATTTAATGATGCTATCACTGAGGGACTTGGAATTAATGGAGCAAAGAAACGTGCAATGGAAACTGTGGCACAGACACTTCAACAAAAATTAAATAGTGGAGCAATTAATCAAGAACAATACAAGAAGGGCATGAAAACTCTTCAAGGATGGATTTCAAAAAATCCTTTCCATGTCCCCGGTGTCCTTGAAGTAAATGGAACTACAGCCACAGCGGGAGGAAAGAATGTTTCTGCTGCTCCTTCTGGAGTGTATGCAGGAAGCGGAATTCCTAAAGAAAATCCATCACTTATTCCTGCACCACCAGAGTCTGGACCTTGGCAGAGTTTTATGAATATTATTTCTACTGGATTGAAACTTATTGGCTCTGCATTTGATATTTTCATCATGCAACCAATTCGAAGTATCCTTGGCACTGTAACTACAGTATTCACAAATATACTAACATTTGTAACAGGAGTATTTCTGGCAGTTGGACAAATTGTAAATACTATTGTTATTCAACCACTATTTAAACTTTTTTCAAAAGTTTCGGGGTGGATAAATGATAATGTAGTAACTCCTATTAAAGACTTTTTTGCACCAATTGTTGGATGGATAAATGATAATGTAGTGCAACCCATGCTAAATATTTTTAGGCCAATCGCGCAATGGTTCTTTGATTATGTAATTTCTAGAATTGTAGATAGGTGGAATACTATTGTAACTGCTGTAACAACTGTTGTAGATACTGTAAAAGGAATTTGGAATGGAGTTGTAACATTTTTTCAAACTGAGATTATTGATAAGATAAAGGGAGCATGGAATTCTTTTACAACTGGCATTACTGAGGCATTTTCTGGTAGTGCTACAGATATTGCTAATCATTTTATTGATGCTTTTAACGTTATTAGAAATGCTGTTGTTGATCATGCTGGATGGCTTAGTGGACCAATTTCAGCAATTTGGCCTATAGTGCCACATATTGGCGCTCAAGATGGTGGGTATATTAGTGGACCCGGTACGGGAACCTCTGACTCTATTCCTACCATGCTTTCTAATGGAGAATATGTTATTCGTGCAAGTTCCGTATCAAGATACGGTCAACAAATGCTTGACATGATTAATTCAGGTAACTACAGCCCTCAATTTAATTCCCCCACCGCAAGGTCTAATTATAGTACAGACGGGCTTGTAGGAGAGTCTTCATCAATGTCCAATGTAGAGTATAATATTAATGTAAACGTAGCGGGAAGCAATGCTGATCCTAATGATATAGCCTCCGCCGTTATGAATGCTCTTAAACAGAAAGAAGCCGCCAATATGACACGTAGGAATATAGGATGAGTAAAGGATTCGGCATAGCAGGACTTCAACTATACACTAGCGATCCAAGTATTCCCGGTGCTAACCCTACATCATATATTATTACTGATCACAATAGGTCTCCAATTCAAATTGCTTATGAAAGAGTTGAAAATTCTTCTCGAATGGCTAATGGAACTCTTCGTCGTTTTATTACTGCCAATAAGAAAAAAGTAAATGCATCATGGTCAATGGTTCCAGCAGCGGGAGGTTATAGTTTTACTTCTGATGGCAATCTTGGTGGGGCATGGTTAAAATCTTTTTTTGAGGAAAATGTTTACAATCCCATCTGGGTTAAATTAACCTATGCAGATGAAGCATGGAGATTTCAAAATACTGTTTCTAATCCAGATAGAACTCAGGCAACAAATCAAACTTTTAATCGTACGGCACAAAACACCGGAGTTCAAAATACTTTTCAAGCATCTAGCGTGGCGTTTGGAACGTTTTCTTCAGGAGTAAGTACCGCAAGTGTTTACACAGTAACGCCACATAATTTTAGTGCTAGCAGCGAAGTAATGATTTCTGGAGTTAATCAATTATTTAACGGTACATGGATTACAACATCTTCTGTAAGTTCAAGTGTATTTACTTTTCAATATGCAGCAAATAATAATGCTTCTGCTAATTTTAAAATTAACTCTTACGTACAAAGCGGGGCAAGCGTAACCTTTAACGTTGATAATAACGATTTTCTTCAAATAAATGCTAGTGTTGTTGTGGCTAATGTTAAAAATAATACTGGTAACTCTATTGATGGAACATGGAAAATTGTGTCAAAAACTGGACAAACATCCTTTGTAGCCACCAACGCAGCCCTGTCTCAGACAACAGGTATAGGGCAATACGGCGATGCAAACATTTTATCTTCTGCATCTTACCTATCGGCGGTTAATGCTCAGCAGCCCCTTGTTACAGGTCCAATTATTTCTTCTGATATACTTAAAGTATTCATAACAAATTTTACATACAATATTAACAAGCGTTTAACACTTACTGATTATGTTGATATGAGTATAGAGTTCACGGAGATATAATGCTTTCACTTAGCGGAAATTCAGAGCAGGCGTTTGCTTCACTGAATTCTATTCAGGCTAATCCACAAGTCTGGACTGAGTGGAATTACAATGAAATTTCTAAACCATATGTGGTATACTCAAATGCTAGCAATCCACTGAATGCTGCAAGTGCTTTAAAGTATCGTAGCAACTGGGACGCACTTGGTATATCTCATGGAAAAATTTATAATGTAACTTCTGGTGGGTATAAAAGGGAAGTAGACTCAGATTCTAGTGCTGTTGTATTAGAAGCATCTACGGGAAATTCAGAATCTTTCTCTGCCAGTGTTGCTGTGAATGGACCGGGATATTATAAATTAATTTTTTATGCTCGCGCAGACATTCAGAATGTTTACGGTACAACCAATAAAGTAAATGATAGCGTAGTTGTTAGTGGTTCAAGTGCAGGGGGGACATCAACCTATTACTATCGCGTTATTCCAAGATCACGTTCATATACTCAAATCAACTTTGATGCAACTGGAAGTGATGCCATTGTTGCTAAAACCTCGTTGGCTTCATTAAAATTAACATGGTATGAAGATGATAATGCCTTGGCGTACGATATTTATCGCGGTACAACAAAATACATTACTCCCTATTTAGCAACAGTTGCAGCACATGCACCTAATGCTAGAATAGATTTTGATTATAACATGACGCATTTTGATCAATCTTCATGGAATGTTTCATCATCAATTGCCATTACTGCAAGCGCAGCCCCGACAGTTACAGTAGCAAATGGTTATACAACTAAACCAAAGTCTATGGCAGATAAAGACGTTCTCGAATCCGATCTTGCATTTATTAATAAAACTAAAAAAAATACTGTAGGCGGGATTGAGGTAACTCTCCCTAGAAATTGGAAGAATTCTACTACAGCAAGCGGTAACTACACGGCTAGTGTTACAAATATTCTTGCTAGATTTTTTTCTAATAATGATGTAAGTCCCGCAGTAAGGTTTAGTGTGGATACTGAATTGCTTCTTCAAAATGGGCTGACACACACCTTTGCAGTAAAAATTCGTAACGGAGAAACAGTATTTTCTGATGGTCCAGTAACGTTAAAAACATATGTTTATGATAGTTCAACTGGTGGCACATTGCTGAATACAATAACTTCATCAGTTTCTTCTTCTGCATTAACAGGTCAATGGTATACATTATCTAATACTTTTACTGCTAGCACTAACACGTATTTAATGTTTGAATTAAGCAGTTCTGCACAGTACCGTTTTGGGGTTCCTGCTTCAAGAACAAAAAAACAATCTAAGTTTTTTTATCCCCTAGCAATTGATGTGGCTGGTTTGTGGCAACAATCCTCTGCCCCAGATTGGAAATTAGAAGACCCTGATAATATTTTCTATAAGATTTCTACACAAAGGACTAAATACGTTTATACAGATGATCTTACCATTGCGGCAACCACACTTGCACCACCCTCACATGGATCATTTAAATTTTACATGTCTCCATCTATTAAACTTTCTAAAAATGGAAATTATTTAGAAAGCACAAAATACTTTACTCGCATGTTAGATCAAGAATCTAAAACTCCAGTAATTGTATCAAATTCAGTAGAAATTGACGGTGCAGAGTATCAGATGGTAGAAGTATTCTTTGGCTCAGAAGACGACTATGACACAATGGAATTAGATATTAATTTAAATGCTGCTACTACTGGTGCTAGAATGCTTTTCAGTAAACCGGAAATTGTTAAAATTGATAGTTGGAATTTTATGAATTGGGAGTACTTCCCCATTGAATCTCCTTTTTATTCAAATAGGCCGGGGGAGTCATTACTTCATCCTTTTCTACCAGATTCTAATAAAAAAGTAACTCTTCCTAACGGTTCATCTGTAGCGAAGCCAGTCAGTAATGTTTTCTACAACACTAATTCTTTTGCAAACCTTGGATACCCCTACAAACAATCTATTTTGAGTAAATACAATAGATTCAAATACTATCTATCAGATAATGATCCAGCAAAAGATTCTACCGTAATTAGGGCACAGTACAATGATTATTTAAACATAAATAAATTAGTTGTAAAGGCTTCTAATGCTCTAGTAGATATGACTACTACATCTGGTAGCGTAAAACTTTTAGGGCCGGGAAATGCGGTGCTGAATACTATTGCGTGGGGCAGCGGGGACTTTGATAGCAGTGGAGTCATGGTTCTTTACTATGATAATTTAAACTGGTCAACATCTCGCGGATCATGGACTCCACCTAAACTTACTGATTCTGGAATTTTACAAAATGTTACTGCTAGTGTGACTGGCGTTATATTTATTCATAATGGAGCCACGGTAGCCTCAAATAGAGCAGACAGACTTTATTCTGCTGTTCATAAAAAACCAGAAATTCGATCACACATTATAGAAATTTCTCCAAGATTGGAAGTAGATATTAGTGATCTTATTCAAACATTTACAACAGATAAAACTCTTGACAATCAAGATACTGTAGCAGGATTTCCTATTGGATACATGAACTCAAATACTGGTGGATTGGATATTCACAACATTCCTGTAATTAAAAATACTTTTCCATTTACAATGTTTGATGAAATTTCAGAAAACGCAACATTTTCTAATATTATGAGACAAAATGTAAAGTTTACTGTAATGATGGTTTCTCCATCTTTAGATTTTACCGACGAAATTCCTTTTATGACAATGTATTCAGATTCATGGGCTGTAAGTGGAATAGATAAAGTTTCTGTAAATCTTTTTGATATGGCAAAGGGACGGATGATGGCAATGGAAGACCCCGACTATTTTGCTTGGGAAGAAGACTTATACAGTACAGTTACAAATCTTTTGGATTTTGCTGGAATTAGTGATTATGATCATGATGCTATTAAACGAATTCTTCTTAATAAATCTAATAAAACCTCATACTTTTGGTGTGAGAAAAAAGGTAACGTATTTGATACATTAAAAAGTTTGTTTGTTTCTCAACAAATTGGGGCGTCCTTTGACGAATATGGGATTATGAGGTTTTTTGACCTTGACGACATAATTTCTAGATATGCAGGGAAAAAATTTAAACCAGATTTTGCTATTACAGATGTACCTTTAAGAATTAATACAGCCAGTGGCGCTATTACTTATGAGGCCAATATTATGCAAAATTCTTATACTCCAACCATTAATAGTAAAATTGGTAAAATTATTGTTCAATATCGTGTTGCTAACAAAAATATTAGCGTAGACAATTCACAAAATAACAATATAAGAAAAACTACAGCAGACATGGCGGCTTGGCAAGAAAAAGATGACATTGGTCTTCCAGATAGTTTTATTGCACGCACAGTCAACGCTAGAGATAACTCAATGTTTGCTCTTCCGGCTTTGGCTTGGAGTCCCGGCATAGTTCATATTTTAGGTGGATATTCTGGTTATGGATTCTTAGGTGGAGAATTAATTTCTTGGAATGGATTGGAGTTTTCATTCACTCCAAAATTGTCTCCCGATGCGGGACAACTACAATCAATCTCTAGAGTGTTATTTTCAGATAAAGATGCTGACGTAATTGTTCAAGATATTTTGGCCTCTAATCCAGATATTGTTACCGTAGATTATGCATTTACTGGAAAAGTTACAGGAGTAGCCAGAGGGCAAAAATTTACTTCCGTAAGAAATCATTACATGTATGATGATGGAAAAAATACTCCTACAGGATATGTATCCCCAACTGACGATAGTTTGACTCAGTATTTCGACAAAATATCTATTAATGGCGTTACTCCATCGGCATCCTCTACTGGTCTTGGCGGGAATGTAATTACTTTTGATAAGAACGTTGCAAGCATTATTGTTCGTAGGCAGGAGCATACTAGCACTAGAAAGCCTTCTGTTCTTTTAGCCAAAGGCGGCGGTGAAATTGGTGACCCTAGAGTACCCTATACTGCATCTAAATTTAGATTTTTTAGTACAAAATTTGTTGCTCCCGATTTTACTAAGAATCATTTCGGAAGGGACGATGAAACAATCTTGCTTGAGTTAGGATTCTATATCGGTCATCAAGAATCTCCGCTAATGATTGGTATTAGAAATAATGGTAAACATTCTTTTGTGGCGTTAAACGATTTTTCAAGAACTACAACAAAACCTTATAAAGGCGCAGCGCATAATCAAAGGGATGGCGCGGCGTCTTCTAAACTTGCCAGTGTTGACAACGTGTTTGATGGTAAAGAACATAGACTTTCTATTAAGTTAGATGATTCTGAATTAACTGTCTGGGTAGATAATGAACTTGCTGGAACATGGAATCTATGTACTCCAAGAGGCTTGTCTTTTAGTCGTCCCAAAAGAACTAATTGGGGTGTATATGTAGATAATCTTTCTAAAAAGAATGGAACAAACGCAGGAAATCGACCACTTGCAGATGCTTATCACGTCAAGATTACCGAAATGTATGCAGTTGATGATGCCTTAGGAAAACATGATTATGGAATTAATCCTAAAAGGAATACTTTTCATCACTGGAGAACTGAAAAATTTCTTGACCTTATTTTAGAAAAAAATGTTAATGCTGAACCAAATTATTATTTTTGGGCAGGGGCACAAATTCCTTTACATGGAGCGCATTTCTATGAAGATCAAGAATTCAATACCGCTCCCGCGCAACCATTTAGCCTAGTATCTCTTTATACCGGATATAATCCCGGTGGTACAAAGGGAAGGGTTAATACATTGTCTACGGTCCTACCTTGGAGAGATGTAACTATTTCAAGTATTTATGCTAATCCATTCAGATTCTCGTTAGGTATAGTTAATAAATCTAAACAATTAGTTTTTATTGCTAGTGCTGACAATAAAATAGAAGAAGGATCAGTTCCCAATATTCAATTAAATGGTGCAGTTTTTGTGCCCGGTGAGCAAGCAACATTAGAAAAAGTAATTAATGCTGCAAACGTTAATAATAGTATTACGCTTACAACTGATTGGATTCAATCAAAAGAAAATGCTAATCAATTAATTGATCGTGCATCCAGACTTGCAAATACTTTTAACATTCAGATAGATTTAGATTTGTTTGGAAATCCATTGATTCAGGTAGGAGATATTTGTCAATTTGTCTATACATTGAAAGGAATTGGGTATGATCCAGAAAATCAAGGAGTTATTCCTAAATACTACCTTGTCAAATCTGTTAAGCAAGATTTTACCGGAGGATTGAAAACATCTATTTCTATGAGTCCGATGTTCGACCTTAAATACGACAATATTAGTTAAACTCAAAGTTTGCTATAATTAAGGTTATATGGGAGTTTTTAATGTCTAATTCTGCAAAAAGAAAAGAA
>Ga0209188_1001566_pt1 | contig 18124 bp, 10 predicted proteins | sample C_130625_EF_Meta_FD_187307 | JGI IMG/M metagenome (GOLD analysis project Ga0209188, IMG submission 187307) | Freshwater microbial communities from Lake Croche, Canada to study carbon cycling - C_130625_EF_MetaG (SPAdes) (version 2) | ecosystem: Environmental > Aquatic > Freshwater > Lake... | reverse complement strand
CGGAATTCAGGGTGCTCAAGGCGCACAAGGAGCGCAAGGAGCCACAGGTGCCACCGGAATTCAGGGTGCGCAAGGCGCACAAGGAGCGCAAGGAGCCACGGGTGCCACCGGAATTCAGGGTGCTCAAGGAGCCACAGGAGCGCAAGGAGCCACAGGAGCGCAAGGAGCCACCGGAATTCAGGGTGCTCAAGGAGCCACAGGAGCGCAAGGTGCCACGGGTGCCACCGGAATTCAGGGTGCGCAAGGTGCAACAGGCGCGCAAGGAGCCACAGGTGCCACCGGCATTCAGGGTGCGCAAGGTGCAACAGGTGCGCAAGGAGCCACAGGTGCCACCGGAATTCAGGGTGCGCAAGGAGCCACAGGTGCACAAGGTGCAACAGGTTCGCAAGGAGCCACAGGTGCCACCGGAATTCAGGGTGCGCAAGGTGCCACAGGTGCACAAGGAGCAACAGGTGCCACCGGAATTCAGGGTGCGCAAGGCGCACAAGGATCGCAAGGAGCCACAGGTGCCACCGGAATTCATGGCGCGCAAGGCGCAACAGGTTCGCAAGGAGCAACAGGTGCCACCGGAATTCAGGGTGCGCAAGGCGCACAAGGAGCGCAAGGAGCCACAGGTGCCACTGGAATTCAGGGTGCGCAAGGTGCAACAGGTGCGCAAGGAGCCGCAGGTGCCACAGGTGCCACCGGAATTCAGGGCGCTACCGGTGCAACAGGCGCTCAGGGGCGCACCGGTGCGACAGGAATTCAAGGAGCCCAGGGCGCTACCGGTGCAACAGGCGCTCAAGGTGCCACAGGCGCTCAAGGCGCAACAGGTGGAACAGGCGCTCAAGGTGCGACAGGCGCAACGGGACCACAAGGACCCGGATATTGGACGACAATAGGGTTTACCGGCTCAATTGCTGGCGCTACAGCTGCAATAGTGCAGGGGATAACAGGTGCAACTAGCACAACATATTCACAAACAGACGTCTTTATTACAAATAATTTAACAACCGCTGCTGCAATAACATTTTCAGACAACAGCACCACAATTAGCGCAAATAATACCTTGGATTATAATCAATTCAGTAAAAATTGGGCAACATGCGCGGGTGGCGTCGCGGGAAATTGGTATGGAATTGCATTGTCTGCTACAGGACAATACCAAACAGCAGTAGGACAGGGTAATGGAATTTTTTTATCATCGGATTACGGAATAACTTGGCTGTTGGCTTCGTCTACTGACGCAAGTTTTAATACTTACAATTGGTACTCAGTAGCAATATCTGCATCTGGACAATATCAAACTGCTGTTACAACATTAGGAAATGCTAATTCTACAAATTATATTTATACATCAAACAACTATGGTTTGACTTGGGTGAAAAATAGTTCTAGCAACTCTACCGGAAAGTTAGCAAATTGGTATTGTAATGCCATGTCTGCTACGGGTCAATATCAAACAGCAGTTTCTTATAAATACACAGACCCATCGGTAAATGGAGGAATTTATGGTTCAAGTGATTATGGTTCAACATGGACACAACGAACAATAACACCTAGTATTAGTAATAATTATTGGTATGCTGTAGCCGTATCCGCATGTGGAAAATATCAATCGGCGATTGTGGGAAATAATACAACAACCTTGTATACTGTAGTTAATACCGTTGACACTTTTAAAATAACTTACGGGTCCGATAACACAAATGTTGGAATTTATATTTCAACCGATTACGGAACTACGTGGAATAATTCACCGGTTACTAATATTTCAACTAATAAAGATAATGTATCATTAACAGGAATCGCCATGTCGTCGTCCGGACAATTTCAAACTGCATTAGGAGGTGCGTTAAATAAGAGTGGAAAATCAACCGGCATTTTCATATCAAATAATTATGGCTATACGTGGACAGGACCAACATATCAATCTGTTATAGTAAATGGAACCGCATATTACTCTGATTGGTCTACAGTATCAATATCCGCGTCAGGAAGATATCAAACAGCATGCTCATTAAATTTAGGTGTATTTTATTCCAACGATTATGGTGTAACATGGAATGGTCCCATTCAATCATCAAATTTACAGTCTTTCCAATTAGAATCTTATCAATATGGAGATATTTCCAAAAATGGAACAACTTATACATTTACACCGAGAACAAGTAATGACCCTTCAAATAATATATCATTCAAATTTGCAAAGGGTCAATTTTTATTAGGAAATGGAATTAATAGTGATTCAAAAATAAATGGGGATGTAACTGCTGGTGGAGTGGTAACCTTTACGAGTACTAGTGCGCCAACTGATGGATCCAACGTAGCACTATACAGCATAAATAAAGAAAATGGAAATAGCTGGGCTGCATCAGCAATGTCTTCCTCGGGCGAATATCAAACTCTCGCAATTTTCAATAGTAGTGCGTATATTTCAACAACTCCTCATGCAAGTAAAAATATTAGCAATTTAACAAGCACAAATGTATCGGTAAACGGTGCATTGACATTTGCGGACAATTCAGTGTCACTAAGCACAAATAGCACATTAGATTCCAATGATTTTGGAGAAGCATGGACTATTTCTCCTGGTGATTCAATCGGAAATTGGTATTCCATAGGGATTTCAGCGACAGGACAATACCAGACAGCAGCAGCCTCAGGAAATGGAATTTTTACATCCAATGATTATGGTGTAACTTGGTCAATAGTAACAGGATATACAGACTCAAGTTTCAACACATATAATTGGTATTCAGTGGCGATATCATCTTCTGGACAATACCAAACCGCAGTGATTCAATCATCAACTGGTGTCATATTCATTTCAAGCGATTGGGGAAAAACCTGGAAACAATCATCTAACAGTTTGTCTGGAAATTGGTATACGAACGCCATGTCTGCAACAGGACAATATCAGACAGCAATGATTTATGGAACTAGTGGAGTTTATATTTCCTCAAATTATGGAGAAACCTGGACACGGAGCAGCACCAATTATCCCTATAATTGGTATTTGAATGCAATGTCTGCATCAGGAAAATATCAAACTGCGGTAGTAGGAAACGCAACTATCACTACCCCCACTACCCCAACCCCAACCAATCCTGTTTATACCGTTAGTTACGGTCCTGATGCAAGTAACGCAAATGCCGGAATTTGGATTTCTATTGACTATGGAAATACTTGGGCATCCAGACTTTTAGACCCAAGCTCGTCATTTACCGGAATCGCAATGTCATCAACAGGACAGTACCAGACCGCATTAGGAGGAGTTCTCAATACTAAGGGTTTGTCAACCGGTATTTACATATCTAGTAATTATGGTGTGGATTGGGTGGATGTTTCTGCAAATACATTACTATCATCAAGTGCCGGTATGAAAAAAATAACTGTTTCCGGTTCAGATATTCAATTAGATTGGACATCTATTTCGGTATCTTCGTCGGGACAATTCCAAACAGCTTGCGCTGAAAATTATGGAATATTCTACTCAAGAGATTTCGGAAAAACATGGAATGGTCCAGCATTAGCATCAAAAAATGGAGCAGCATTTTCATTAGTAAAAATTGCCTATGCGAAAATTGCGAATGCATCACGAAACACCGCCACAGGAGCAAAACCAATACCAGCGGGGGGTTATGACAAATTTTATACAATTACGCCGTTAACAACATATTATAACGATAGTCTTAATCAATTCAAGTCGGACACATATATATCAGGAAATGGTGTGCCCAGCAATTCATTCATATACTATACCGACGCATCCAACTTGTATGTTGCCGCCACATTATCAATAACAACCACCACAACAGGTGCTGTTATATACTCGATAAATAAGATAAATGGTAACGGTTGGTTTTTTTCCGCAATGAATTCCACGGGCGAATATCAAACAATCGCAATTTACGGTAGTTGTTCATACATATCAATAACACCTCATGCATATAAAAGTATAAATAATTTAACCACAGGAAATGTATTAGTGAATGGTGCCGTAACGTTTCCCGATAATTCGGTAGCACTAAGCACAAATAATACATTGGACTCAAATGATTTTGGCGAATCCTGGACAGTTTCTCCGGGCGATTCAATTGGAAACTGGTATTCCATAGCAATTTCAGCAACAGGACAATACCAAACCGCAGTTGCCACGGGTCAAACTGCAGTTGCTACCGGCACCGGAATTTTTATATCTAATGATTACGGAATAACATGGTCTATAGCAACAGGATATACAGACACAAGTTTTGCAAATCCAGACCCAAGCTTTAATAGTTATAATTGGTTTTCAGTTGTGATTTCATCTTCAGGACAACATCAGACCGCCGTAATTCAATCAACAACAAATGGCCACATATTTATATCATCCGATTATGGAATCAAGTGGTCGCGTTCTTCAAATGACCCGTTAGCAAACTGGTATACGAATGCCATGTCCGCGACAGGACAATATCAGACCGCGATGATTTATGGAACAACCGGAACATCAGGAGTTTATATTTCCACAAATTATGGAACAACCTGGTCACCAAGCACCACTCTTTATCCTTATTATTGGTATTTGAATGCAATGTCTGCCTCAGGAAAATATCAAACTGCGGTTGTAGGAAATGCAACCGACGTTTCACAAAATGGAGATGTTTATAAAATAACTTATGGTGGTGATGCAAGTAACGCATATGCCGGAATTTGGATTTCTATTGACTATGGAAACACCTGGAGATCGCGATATTTGGATACCAGTTCATCATTTACAGGAATCGCCATGTCGTCCTCTGGACAATACCAGACCGCACTAGGCGGAGTTCTTAACACATACGGAACGTCAACCGGAATTTACATATCAAGTAATTATGGTGTGGATTGGCAACTTGTTCCTGCAAATTCTTCAACAGGATTAGGTTCATCTCTATCCGCAGGATTGAAAATAATAACAGTTACGAACACCGATGTTTCATATAATTTAGATTGGACATCTATTTCTGTATCTTCGTCGGGGCAATTTCAAACAGCATGTGCCGAAAATTATGGAATATTCTACTCAAAAGATTTCGGAAAAACATGGAGCGGACCATCAACCGCATCAAAAGCTGGAACCGCATTTTCTTTTGTAAGAACCGGATGGGGAACGACAACAATATCATCACGAACAAAACCAGCAAAAGCCACTGTTGAAGCAAGTTACACATACTTTTATGAAATTTCATTGAATGCGGCAAGACAATATAATGATAGTTACAATCAATTTACTGCAGGAACTTACATAGCAGGAAATGGTATTCCGAGTGATTCATATATATATGACGTCTCAACAAATTCAACAAAATTAACAACAATTCTATATGTTGCATCAACAAGTTCTATGACAACGAAAACAATTCTCGTATATTCTATATCAAAAAAGAATGGTAACAGTTGGTTTTTTTCCGTAATGAATTCTTCGGGTGAATATCAAACGCTGGCAATATACGGTAGTTCTTCCTATATTTCATTAACGCCTCATGGAAATAAAAGTATAAATAACTTAACAATGACAACCGCATTAGTAAATGGGTCAATAACATTTGCTGATAATACAGTTCTAACAGGAAACAATGTTTTACCCATGGATTATTTAAAAATTTTAAGATACGTAAATAGTCCACAACAGCTTAGCGTAGACGACTTTGTTTTTGCATTTAAAAACATTTATAAATTTGAAATGTCGTCATCTGGTCAATATCAATATATGGTAAGTCAATTGAATGTTTACACTTCTTCTGATTATGGTGTAACTTGGACGGCAAAGAATTATTCTTCAAATGGTCTTGGAAATAAATGTGCGATTGGTATTTCTTCTACTGGACAGTATGTTTTAACATTTTACAACACTTCTACATTTAGATTGTCTAGTGATTATGGAAAAAATTTCATTGATATATCATCATTAATACCTACTACAAATGCAACAAACGGGGTTGATATAGCAATGTCATTATCCGGACAATATCAAACAATTCTTTTCGGAAATGGTTATATTACAACTTCATCAATTTATGGTTCCCAGTGGTTAAATTATGGAGTATTAAGTTCCGATGTTTCTTATACATCTTTAGCGGTCTCTTCATCCGGACAATACCAATGCGCAGTGGGAAGTTCACAAACATTGGTAAACTTTAATTCCCTTATTTCAAATAATTTTAATTTAAATTCTGTAGGAATAAATGGATATCCATATCTTCTCTGCACGCTACCTACAGTGGGAAGTATAATTACGGGGCCTGGCATTCCAACATCAGGAATTGGAATTCCTTCAGATACCAATTCAACTACCAAAATAACTGCAGTAACACAAACTTCAATAACCTTATCAAACCCTGCGAATGCTACGGTAAATGGAACATTTACAATAATACAAAATTATTGGACGAGTGCTGTAATATCTAATAGCGGAACTAACGGGATTGTTAGGTGGACTAATCTTAGCAGTATAGTAAATAGACCAATTATACGGTACAATGAGGCTTTAAATGTTTCGTCTACAATTTACTACGATCCAAATTATAGATCATTAAGTGGTACCGGTTCCCGCGCTTTTTATACGGAAAACGTTGGAAATATAATAGGTGAAGACATAACCGGTTCGTTTACTCCAGGTACTGATGCTATCAATTTATATAATTTAAGTAAGCAATACGCTGTTAAAACAGAAAAGGTCTTTGGTGGTACTTTGCCACCTACCAACGATCTAACTTCTCTTTTAATAAGTACAAAATTTACAATAAGCGGACAATTGACTAGTGGCAGTTATAACATAACAGGAACATTTTTACCGTCTATAGGTTCCTCTATAACCGGAAAAAATCTTACTAGTGGAACAACAGTAGTCGCAATTAATACAACAGGTAAAAACTTAAATAGTACTAGTCCTATTGATCCAAGAACTTGCGGCGTATCGGATATACTTATAGGAAACGCGGTCGGATATACTGGTGATGCTAATAATGCTTTTAAACTAATGAATACAATAACAACTGGAAGTGCCGTAAAAACTATTAGCACTTCAGACGATAGAGTTAATGGACCCGATGACAACGCCGAATACAATAACGTTATCCCAGCATTATTAATATTGTCAAAATCTTTTGTTCAATCGGCTACTACACCAGCTTTGAAGAACATAAATCCATATACTTATAGTAATTTCATTATCGGAACTGATACTTCTATGAGTTATACTTGCCCATCGCTAAACAACACGGGGAGAATATTTAGAAGTAATAATTACGGTGTTAGTTGGTATGACAATACTCCAGCTTTAGATACATCCAAGGTATCAATGAGTTATGGTTATTTAGATATTGCAATTTCTTCAACAGGAAGATATCAAACATTGTTAACAACGGGAGGGATTTATTATTCTATTAATTATGGGGAATCATGGACAAAATCAACATTCGACAGTAGTACAAATAGTACATATTTTTGGTTAAATGTTAAAATGATCTTGTCTGGGGAAATACAAATTGCTACAGCGCAGTATGAAGGAACTACTAATAAAGGAGGATTATTTTCATCTATTAATTTTGGAAAATCATGGACTTTAATGTACACTTTTAATCAACCTATTTTTTCAAACGTATCCCTATCAGGAAATGGAGAATTTTTTTCAATGGGTCCTTGCGATTTAACTTCTAACATCGCAAATTGGAATTTAAATCCAGCAACGAGCGGAACCTTAGTTAAAAGTATAAATACGTCAGTTATTCCTTTATCATCGTCGGTTATTGTAAACCCGATTAATGTTAATACGCTAATGAACGATGTTATTAAATTGTCTGGTTATTTAATTAATATCATTGAGGCTTATAATAATGGTGATACCACCGTTGATGGAAGTGTTATTGATGGGGTGAACGATATTATAAATAACGTGAGCACCAAATTGATAAATTACAATTACGTGTTGAATTAATAATCGTGTCAACCCATTACATATAAAAATTGATTCCTATTATTTACTCAAGCCAACCCAAAACAAGAATCAATGATATTTTCAGAAGAACAGCAAGACGCATTCAATAAATACATTCAAGGAAAGAATGTATTTATCACTGGACCCGGCGGAACAGGAAAATCCGCCCTCATAAAATCCATCTATTCCCATGCCGAAGAAACCGGGAGAAAAATACAAGTAACCGCTCTCACCGGTTGTGCTGCAGTGCTCCTTGAATGCCGCGCGAAAACCATCCACTCTTGGTCGGGTATCGGACTAGGCGCCGGTGAGCCAAGCATAATCATAGAAAAAATAAAGAAGAATTTCTTGAAGAAAAAGAAGTGGCAATCCACACATATTTTAATAGTAGACGAGGTGAGCATGCTTTCTCAGAAACTGTTTGAGCTATTAAACAATATCGGAAAACGCGTGCGCGGAAACCAACGACCTTTCGGTGGAATACAAGTAATATGCTGTGGCGACTTTTACCAGCTGCCACCAGTTTCACCCACTGAGGAATCCAAATTCTGCTTTGAAAGCCCGGATTGGTTCACCGTTTTCCCGCTAGAAAATCATGTTCAGCTGAAAAAAATTTTCCGACAAAAGGACGACAAATACGCGAAAATATTGAATCAAATCCGTGAGGGACGTATTTCCACGAAGAGTATTAAAACCTTGGAGAAGCATGTAAATAGAGAAATCGCGACAGACATTTTCCCGACAAAAATGTTACCGACCAGGATAAAAGTGGACCAAATAAATAAAACCGAAATGGAGAAATTAACCGGAGAGGAGCATACGTATAATATAACTCCCGTGTATGATGTTCCGACAAAGAATAAGGCAGACCAGTATACTTATAGAAAAAAAACTAAGGAAGAGCTAGATACAGAACTTCAATACCTTCAATCCAGTCTATTATGCGAAAAACAATTACGCCTGAAAATTGGTTCACAAGTAATGTGTGTGATAAACAAACCGGGTGAAGACGAGGGAACACTCATATTATGTAACGGAAGTCAAGGAATTGTCACCGGGTTTTCCGCGATGGGGAATCCGGTAGTGAGATTCACGAATGGCTATGAAACCACCATATATCCGCATATTTGGGCAAGCGAAAATATACCCGGAATTGGTGTTTCACAAATACCGCTCATCTTATCCTGGGCAATTACTATCCATAAAGCACAGGGAACAACAATGGATGTTGCCGAAATAGATGTGGGTTCGGGTATATTTGAGTCGGGACAAACTTATGTGGCGCTATCGCGAATTAAATCACTAGACGGATTATATCTGACATCTCTTGACATAAGCAAAATTACAGTGAATAGGCGTGTGAAAGAATTTTATGAAAGAATATCTTTCGTCTCCGTAACAGCATAAAAAAATATTGTTTCTTTATTTATTTTTATTTACCCAGAGAACAAAATGACTATCTATCTATCTACGCCTCATCGCCGGCCTGATCACCGGCCTCATCAACAGCCTCATCAAGAGCCTTATTCGTGCCATCAGCACAGAGGTCGCCCACGGTGAGCGGACCCGAGTCAACATCTTGGGGAGACTCAATGCCGCGCTCTTGAAACATCGCCTCAAAGTGTGCCAATCTCTGGTTAGCATCATTGAGCTGTTGAACGAGGGATGCGCGCTCCTCCTCCAGCTTCACGACATAGTCGCGCGAAACTAGTGACTCTGTTGCGCCCACGGAACCGCGTTCCTGCTTCACGACCTTGTTCTCCAAGACAATCCAGTGCCATGGATCGTCGTATACAATCCGCGCCTCCTTCTCAGGAGTCAAGACGCGGTCCTGAAAACTTTGCGCCCCGGGCGTGTCATACCACACCTTGAAATGCAAGTACACACTGTTGTATTTCTTACCTTTCTTGTCCACCTTGGACACCTTGTCAATCCTGCCGACATCGCCCAGTCCTTGGTCCACAAAGACCCCGCGGATACGCGCGTCCGAAATATTCGGAAACACGTGGGGGATGTAGAGGCTAAGATTCTGGTTGACGGTGGACATTTTCTACTCCTTACGACACTTCAAATTTACAATTCTTTTTTATGCAAAAAGTAATTCAATTTTTTTTGGGAAGCCGAATTTTTCATAAAAATGGAAATAAACCGAACATGAAAATAAATGAAAAAAATAATCTACTTATTATTTTTTTACAAAACAAAACTAAACTAACTATTACATCTGCACGTCATGAGCCTCCTCCTGAGGCGTCAAGTAAGCAATCGTGCGCTCAGCCTCACCAAGCCGCGCATGGTAGGCATTGACTTGGCACATCAGCCCTTGGATTTGCCACTCTAGTCGGCGAACATAATCGTCAAGAGAAGGAGCAGGATCATTGATCACGCTCCTCTCAGCACCAGAGTCAGTGAGATTCACACATACCTTTCTCTCGGCTGGGTCGCGCTTGGACCCAGTGTTCTCCAAGACAATCCAGTGCCAGGGGTCGTCGTAGACAATCCGGGCCTCGCCCTCAGGAGTCAAAACACGCTCCTGAAAGTGGAGCGCCGTGGCGCCCTCGCACCAGGAGTTGAAGTGAAGATAAACCCCGAAATAGTTCTTACCATTCTTGTCAATCTTTGACACCCGATCAATCCTCCCTACGTCGCCCAGATTTTGCTCAAGAAACACCCCGCGGATACGCTCATCCGAAATGTTCGGGAAAACGTGGGGGATGTAGAGGCTAAGTTTCTGGTTGACGGAGGACATTTTCACACGTGCTTCTCTAAATTTACAAGTCTTTTTCTTGCAAAAAAAGGTTTCAATTTTTTTAGAAGTGGTGTTTTTTCTAAAAAAAATCAGATTCGTTTTCTACTAGCCAAATAAGAGGAGGAGGAAGTACCTATTTTCCCTCTCGCATTATTCCGGTTATTGACATAATTATGGTTATAAGTATAACATAAGGTGTTCTTACAGTTATTGAGAGGATATTGCATCATGGGTAAAACATATGAACCAGTAGTAATCAAACGATTCGCACGCATTGTGGGAGCAAAACTAACCGGCATTTAATATACACATATATTTTTTTATGATACATATTCTATAATGTATAAGCTATTTTCCACAAGCACTGCATCCAGGAATAGCATTTGCTAATCTATCAAACATGGAAAAGCCACTTAATTGTAAGTTTACTGGAGGAGCCGCAGGAGTCGCAGGAGTAATGGGCGCTCTCATTCTATTTAGTGTATTATCAATAACAACCGGCATATTTTTCGCAAAAACCATATTCATTTTCAAAACCATTTATAATATGAACGAATAAATTTAATTTTCTCTCCGAGAATTTATTGGATATGATGTCTTCCGAAGACATCCATCAGTGAATTCACCGGCTTCTTTCCACAGCAGGCATTTTTGCCTTTTAATTTCAATAGCCGGCGTTCATAGGAATTATGCTTAATATCAACACCTAGTCCACCCGGGGTTCCCGCACCAGGGCGGTTTCTAGTGATTGTGGTTTTCTTGCTTGAACCATGTGACGGTGCAAATGCTTTCTGAACAGAAGGAACAATACGGTCGCTCATTTGGTTCCAAGACAATCCTGTTTTAGTAACACCTGGGGGGTAGACGATCGTGGAATCCGGTTTTTGATATACCGCTAGTGACGCCATATTATTCACATAAAGAGAACAGGGTATTCTTACTATTTTTCTTATAATTTTCAAATTGGTAACATCATTCGTTGATTTACATGTTCGCGCAGTTTTACATCCAGAGCCCAATGCTTTTGGAACAAATGGAATATTGGTACAGTTAGTAGGATAGCTAAAGCCGGTCTTCACATCTTTATTAAGGTAAGTATTAATACGCCTTCTTACACTAAGTGGATATACATCTTCATGATTCGCCAAGTGGGCTTTGGGGTTATCAGAACGTGTGTGAACATGCGGAAGACGCTTATGCTTATAATTTAAGTATCTATTTTTTGCTACATTATTGTCAACAATTGTTTGACAACTTGAAGCATCACTTGGGTTTGGATATTGAGGAAATATTGAACAATCACACATATATATATATTTTATTTATATATATACGTAATAATTAAAAATTGAAATAATTTATAATTATTTCAATTGTCTTAATCACAAAGAAATGTCAACTTGTACCTTTTGCGATAAGAAATACACTAGAAAAACATCATATAATAGACATGTCATATTATGTGAGATTATGCATCAAACAAAGAGAGAAAGATTATGTGATTCAGAAGAATCTGACAATTTACCGACATATAAACAGCTATATAATATTGTTCAAGAACTCGGGTTAAAATATGTTGCACTAGAAAATAAAATGGAAGAAATGCAAAAATGGGTGAATCAGAAAAAAAAGAAAATAAATATACTTGACTGGCTAAATAATAACGAAACAACGACTTCTTATAGTGATTGGATTTCAGCAATAGCTATAAGCAGTGAAGAAATAGAAATTCTTCAAACGGAATCGTTGATTAAAACATTCATGACTGTTCTTCAAAATAACTTGAATAAGTCGGTTAAAACACACCCAATCACTGCTTTTTTGGAAAAAGCAAACACGCTTTACTTTTATCATGAAAATGAGTGGAAACAACTAGAGTCAAACGACCTTGTTTTATTAGTGAAAAAAATACACTCAAAGATTTTCGGTTCCCTCGTCCAATGGAAAAAAGATAACCATGAAAAAATAAAATACGATGATAAATGGGGTGAACTATATAATAAAACACTGTTAAAACTAACATCAATAAATTTTACACATGATTCCGCCATCTTGTGTAAAATAAAAACTGGATTATATAATTATTTGAAAACAGAGCTAAAACAAATTTTAACAACAGAATATAATTTCACTTGATTTAATTCATGTCGCCATAAATTTCCCATTAAATTCTTCCGGTGTCATAATAGGTATTCCTAGTTTTTTCGCTTCTAATGCTTTTCCGGTATCTGCCTCTTCTATATTTTTAACCAATACAAGAAATGTATTTTTACTTACGCCGGAACCTAAGGATGCACCCATTTTTTTCAAAAAATCCATGATAGTCTTATCGCGAAATCCTGTCATAACAACCGATTTTTTATAAAGTGGGTTTGTTGTATCCACAGAGGCAGCAGAAGAACTATCCGCCAACAACTTGTCTTCTAACCCACATTCTTGTAAAAACACAACGAAACCCGGAATTTTATCTATAAACTCGGTGGCGGATTTGGCCGACATTCCCTTAATTGCCGAAACCATTTTCGTTTTCTCCCCTGGACTCTCTGTTGAAGTCAAGATAGTAGGATACGTCTCCATTATTATTTCTATTTTCTTATCACTAAACCCACGCCCAAATAAATTAGAGACTGACATGAGTTTGGCGAGAGAAGCCTCACCTAATTTCGCACGAATTCCTTCATATAATTTTGTCGCGGTTTTTTCTTGAAATCCCGGGACTTTCAAAAAGTCCGTCTTTGACATATGAATTATTTTTTGGACAGAATCATTTCCTGAAGAATATAATTTTGCAACAGTTCCACTACTCAGTCCAACCACATCTATCCCACGGAAAAATCCCAGTATATTTTTTTCTTGAACCGTTTCGTTCGTTCCTATATTTTCCAGTATAATATCCACATGTGTGGTTGTCCATTTAAAGGGGACATCCGGCATTTTCGCATTTTCCGCAGGTGTTGAAATCGCACGAATATGAGGAATCACGTCCCCACTTCTCACTATTTCTATAAGCGCGCCTATCCCGATTTTGTTTTGTTCAATAAAAGCACCGTTAAATCCAGTCGCATATTCAATAGTGACCCCACCTAATTGGATAGGTTCAATACGAACCCGGGGTTTCAAATAACCGTCTTTACTTGGTGTCCAGATAACATCCACGACTTTCCCCTCTGCTACCTGATCGGAAAGAACCATCTTGAAAGCAAACGCATGTTCAGGATTTCCCGATTTTCTCGGATATATTTCATCTCCCGAGACAATAATTCCGTCTGTTTCATACATGTAATTTTTCCTATAATTTACCAAATATTGCGACAACTTTTCGTTTGTAATATCCGTTTTAAAAGAATTCACCACAGTTTCAAAACCATTGGATTGTAAAAACGCCATTTGTTCTGATGGCTTCATTTCTGGTTTAACGACTTCGTATGCTACAAAATGCAAGTCGGAAACTTTATCATCCATGGTGATTCTATTTACTATTCCGGCAACCAAATTTCTCGCATTTGCATATCCCTGGGAATATTTTTCTTTAAATACTTTTTTTGGTAATATAAATTCGCCACGAACCACGATTCCGCCCTCGGTCGGAAGTTGCAAGTAGGGAATTAGATGGGCGACATCTTGTCCTACCTTTCCGTTTCCTCTAGTATATAGCTTTGCAGAAGAACCTTCGGTGGTATATAATCCACTCACACCATCTAATTTACCAGAAATGACATAAGGTCCGCTGAATTTTTTCTTCCATTGTGCAAGAGCATTTGTGTCGGGTTTTATTTTATCCATAGACGCCATTTCATAAGGTAGCGTGGCTTTATTTTTCAATATTTCTATCGGCGCGCCTACTTCTTTTACAGTTTTATTTTGTGGATACTTATTTTCAACATATTCTTTTAAAATATCATATTCCCCGTCGGTCAATAATGGTTCTTCATTATAATAATATTTACTAGACAGTGTTATCATATCGCTTAATTTGTTTTCGGGTAAATTTTCTAGCAGAGTTATTCCGACTTTTTTAAAAGTAGCTATGAGGTCCTTGAATTCTTTTTCTTCGGTTCCCGTCTCTGGAAGGTGGTCGTCTTCTTCAATAACTAATTTTTTTTTCAGTGTTTTTTTCCCGGTTTTTTTAACTAGTTTTGGTTCGGGAATCGTTGGTTCGGGAATCGTTGCCATAACCGCGCGTCCATCTATTCTCTCATGTGGCTCTTTATATACCATGTTAAGAAAGTCAAATATGCTGCTCTCGCTGATAAAAACATGGGAAACTTTATCGCCCTTTTTCTTTCCTTCCATCTTATACATTCCGTGTTCATTAAGAGAAAATCCCAGATGCTGTGCACGCGCACGCATGACCGTGTTGAATATTTTGCTTCCCGTGAAATATAGTACCGAAAAAGGATATTCTTCGGGTGTCGTATAGAGAAAATCAACACGCCTCGCGTTCCCACCAGGAAGTCGTGTTATTACCAAACATTTTGTCTGTCCTCTTGAAAGAACCTCTAGTATAATTTTCTCTCTAATTAGTTCATCAATAAACCCTTTAAAAACTAAATCGTTTGAAGAAGTAATAATAACATCAATATCGCCAGAGTTTTCTGCTCCACGCCGATAACTACCTACTATTTCATATTGGGCTTGGGCTTTACCGACAATCTTCTGAAATATTTCCGAAAAAAGTTTATTATATACATCTATTTCTTGTCTGGGAATTCGCTTTAGAATATCATCGTAATATTTTAACCCTATTTTTTGCGTATCATTCAAAACTTCGTTTTGTTTCTCTCTTAATTGTTCTATTGTTATTATTTTATTAGAAACAAGTTCTTGTGCTTTTTTAGGACCGATTCCATAAATATCACCAAATAAATTGATAGGGTTTGTTTTCTCTCTTTCTAAAACACGAAGTGTTCCGGTAGTTACATATTCGGTTAATTTTTCTGTTATGGTAGAACCGATTGCAGGAAGACCTTTCAATTGTTCAACTGATGAAATATCGTTGGGATAAGACATGATGGTTTCTTGTGCTTTTTGATAAGCACGTGCGCGAAAAGGTTCACCCTGTTTCAACATAATAGAGGATAATTTATCTAAAACATCAATAAATTTTTCATTCCATCGCGGCGTTTCTTTTGACATATTTTTATCATCAACCGAAGGCTTTAAATCTTCTTCAATTATTTTCAGTTTAGGTCTTCGTTTAATTGTTTTTTTGGGTACTTTCTTTGGGTCGTCTTCCACTATTATCAGACGCGGTTTTTTTTTCGTACCACCCCTTTTTGTATTTTTCGCATATTTTTTGTGTGATTTTTTCATATTATATATACATATATTATATATAATATGCAAAAAGCTAATAGTTTAATAAGAACCGAAGGATTTGTCCAAACTCTAAGTAAGGAGAACAATGACAGAGAGAAAAAAAATGAAGTGAAGTGGGATGCAAATTATGATGGAAAACACGCCATTATGAATTTAGAAACATTCAAGGATGGAAAGAAAAACCATTATCATACAAAATTAAATAATAAAGATTTAGCTGCTTTATTGGAAACACCGTCTATAACAACACCATTAGACGAAAGATTAGAGAATGATTTTATATACGCAAACTGTAATCACGTCGCGTATCCTAGCGTCTATCCGAAATACCCCGAAAATTATAGGATTCGTCGCGTAATAAAAATTATTCCCAAGACAAAAGGTTCTTTCAAAATAATTCCCAAGACAAAAGGTTCTTTCAAAAAAACTATTAAAAAATTAAACTCTTCGAGAAAAGGAAGAAGTTCTTCACGAAAATCGCGAAAAAGGGGATTAACATACGGTAAAAATCTGGGATTAGAACTCGGGCTTGGCGTAAACGCTAACCGATAATCATAGTTTCGTTGTCAGAATAACTACGTTCCCTTTTAAATTTCGTGTATTTGGTTACTTTATCTTTTTCAATAGTAGTTAAATAATAAGAAGAAGCATAAATTAATTTACAAACAACATCATCTTCGTATACACATTCAATATGAACATTTTTCATTTTTTTTATAGTTTTAAAAAATGTGGAACACTCCGTAATATGGTCATCATCAAAATTAATAATGATAATACAATGATTTCGCTTAAATTTACATCCACCCTCCATTTCAAATAAATAATAATAATGTTCACAATTTAATTCAAACGCAAAATCAATAATGTCACCTTTTACCTGTGTTAAATTTGGATTTTTTGAAATATCAATGGAAACTTCAATATTATATCCCATTGTTTGTATATGCAAATATAATTTATACGACATACAAAAATCATTACAATAAAATATGTAAACCGTAAAAGCTTATTTGCTAACATTTTTTTATAAAAAGGGTAAAAACATAACATATTCTGTTGATATCTATTTTCTCAGAGAATAAAATATTATTAGAGGATAAAATCATAGTAATTAATTATTTCATTTAGAAAAATACAAATAATACAAAAAATATTTATTCTGTCAATTCCAATGAATTCGTGTTGTTGAATATCAATAAGTTGAACCTTTAAAATTAGATTATATATGTTTATAATATATTCTAATAATAATGTCAACATTTCCAGATTTTCCAACATTTACTTCTACTGTTCTTACTGGTGCACCAACACATGTTTTAATAGAACCATCTGGTGCAGCATTTAATATTGACATGTCCGGAAATGGAATCTATAATGTAAATGGTATTTATGTATTACGAGACGTAAACGCTTCAAATGTTTATGCAAAAGCAACGCTTAATAGTAATAAATTAATTATTTATAATGATTCGTGTTTAAATAGAGTTACTGCAGAAAGTTTATATGCTAACAAAATTGATGGTCGTGATATTTCTGCAAATAATTTTACTGCAGAAAATATTTATGCTAGATCTATTAGTTCATTAGATATATCTTTAAATAATCTCACCTGTGCCAACTCACTAAACGCAAATTCAGTAACAATTCGTGGCCAATCAATAACTCCAAATACTGATGGCTCTGGTGGGATTATTTTACCATCTGGAAGCAAAGTTGCGATTGTGAGTGGTGCGGAGACAACATATTTAAGTTTAGGAACGTTATCAACTGGTGTTGGGGGTTCAACCGGCGCCAGAGGAACCACTGGCGCCCAGGGTGCTCAGGGTGCAACTGGGGTGGCAGGAATTCAAGGTGCTCAAGGAGCCACAGGCGCTGGTGCTCAGGGTGCAACTGGCGCCCAGGGTGCTCAGGGTGCAACTGGGGTGGCAGGAATTCAAGGTGCTCAAGGAGCCACAGGCGCTGGTGCCCAGGGTGCAACTGGCGCCCAGGGTGCTCAGGGTGCAACTGGGGTGGCAGGAATTCAAGGCGCTCAAGGTGCAACGGGTGCTGGTGCTCAAGGTGCAACAGGGGTGGCAGGAATTCAAGGTGCTCAAGGTGCCACCGGTGCTGGT
>Ga0209188_1001560_pt1 | contig 18155 bp, 20 predicted proteins | sample C_130625_EF_Meta_FD_187307 | JGI IMG/M metagenome (GOLD analysis project Ga0209188, IMG submission 187307) | Freshwater microbial communities from Lake Croche, Canada to study carbon cycling - C_130625_EF_MetaG (SPAdes) (version 2) | ecosystem: Environmental > Aquatic > Freshwater > Lake... | reverse complement strand
ACAAATACATTTGGTAAACCAGATTCTAATTCGGCAGTGTCTTTCTTCACGGCTGCTTCTTTCTTAGCGTACGGTAACAATTTACAGGTTGTTAGAACAGCAAATAACACATCCTATAACGCTGACGGTAATACAGCATCCGTATTACAAATACAAAACGAAGATTCTTTCCAAGCATCATATTTGTTTAGTAATAATGCTAACGTGGCTGGGCCATTTATTGCTCGTTATCCAGGTGCTGTAGGTAACTCTTTAACTATTTCCATGGTTGATGCTAACACATATTCAAATACTTGGAATGTTAACTCAGTTGGTATTGCTTCTTACGTGACTGGTGCTCCAGGAACTTCAGCTCAAGCTACTGCAGCTGGTTCAGCAAACGATGAAGTTCATATTGTTGTCATGGATACTGGTGGTTTATTTACCGGTACAAAAAACACAGTATTGGAAGTATTCCCATTTTTGTCAAAAGGTTTTGATTCTAAAGATTCATTAGGCAACTCAAACTATTACAAGAATTATATTTACAATAATTCTAAGTATATTTACGTAATTGATCCTCCACAGTATAGTACAACATCGGCTACTTGGGGATTACCACTAGCCAATACAACTTTTGCAAGCCTTTCAAGCATACAGACAGTAACATTAACTGGTGGAACAGACCAGACTGTGACTGACGCAGACAAACAAACAGCTTATACTTTATTTTCAAATCCAGATGAGGTTAATGTTTCATTGGTAATGACTGGTGACGCTTCAACTACTGTTCAACAATACGTAATTGATAATGTGGCACTCAGTCGTAAAGATTGTATTGCTTTCATATCACCACCATCATCGGCTGTTGTTAATAAATCTGGCCAAGAAACTACATTAATTTCAACTTGGAATACATCTTTAAACCGTTCAACATCTTATGCTGTTGCTGATTCTGGTTGGAAATATATGTTTGACAAATATAACAACATCTATCGTTGGATTCCATTGAATGGTGATATTGCTGGTCTTTGTGTATATACAGACACAGTACGTGACCCATGGTTCTCACCTGCTGGTTTCAATCGTGGCAATCTAAAGAATGTTGTTAAGTTGGCATGGAATCCAAACAAGACTCAACGTGATACATTGTATTCTTTGGGTATTAATCCGGTTGCAACATTCCCAGGAAACGGCACGATATTAGCTGGAGACAAAACTTTACAAGCAAAACCATCAGCATTCGACCGCATCAACGTTCGCAGATTGTTTATCGTCCTTGAAAAATCAATTTCACAAGCTGCTAAGTACTCATTGTTTGAATTCAACGATGAGACTACAAGAGCACAGTTTGTTGGTTTGGTAACACCATTCCTTAGAGATATTCAAGGTCGCCGTGGTATCTATGACTTCCGTGTTGTTTGTGATACCACAAATAATACACAACAGGTCATTGATTCTAATCAGTTTGTTGGAGATATCTACATCAAACCTGCTCGCTCAATCAACTTCATCCAGTTGAATTTCGTAGCAGTAAGAACTGGTGTTGACTTCACAACAATCGTTGGACAATTCTAATAAATATACAACGATATAGGAGAAAACAATGGCATTCAATGTAGCAGAATTTAGAGCGAATATGATTGGTGACGGTGCCCGTCCCAATCTATTTCAAGTAACTTTAAACTTCCCAACAATCGCAGAAAACGGTGTAGTAGCAGGACAGAAAGCCACATTCATGGCCAAGTCAGCACAATTACCAGGTTCAACAATTGGTACTGTTCCTCTTTTTTATTTTGGTCGTGAATTGAAGTTTGCAGGTAATAGAACCTTCACAGACTGGACACTACAAATTATCAACGATGAAGATTTCACAATCCGTAGGTCAATCGAATCTTGGATGAATGGAATCAATAGTCACGGAGGTAATATTCGTACTCCTGGTGCTAAGGATCCAACAGGTTATACTGTTGATGCTCAAGTAACACAATACGGAAAAACTGGTGACAAGTTAAAAGTATATAACTTTGTTGGTATGTACCCATTAGATTTGGCGCCAATCGATTTAGATTGGGGTTCAAACGACACTATTGAAGAATACGCAGTAACATTCGCATATCAATGGTGGGAAACAGATACAACAACTTAATTTATTTTATTTTACAGAGGGAGTCTAAACTCCCTCTATTATGCTTTTTTGAATTGGAATTAAAAAAATATGGCCGCTAATAAATTTTCACTTTTTGGCTTTACGATTGCTAGGAACAAGCAGGAAGATTCTGCTGAAGTCCAGCAATCTTTTACGCCTCCCGCTAATGAGGATGGTGCTTTAACCATCACCTCTGCCGCTTACTATGGTACATATGTTGACCTAGATGGAACGGCAAAGAATGATGTAGAATTAATCTCTCGTTACCGTGAAATGTCAATGCAGCCAGAAATCGAATCTGCTATTGATGATATCGTAGGAGAAGCCATTTGCCAAGACGATGATGGTAAGATTCTTCAAATCGTACTGGACGATTTAAAACAACCAGAAAAGATTAAGAATGCCATCAAGGCTGAGTTTGAAACGGTGATGCGTCTACTCAACTATAAGAATATGGCACAAGATATTTTCCGTAGGTACTATGTAGATGGTAGATTGTACTATCATGTTATCGTAGACCAAAATAAACCAATGGAAGGTATCAAAGAACTACGTTATGTAGACCCTAGAAAGTTACGTAAGATTCGTGAAATGAAAAAGACGAAAGATGAACGTACTGGTGTAGAAATAATGAAAGTAATCAATGAATACTATTTGTTCAACGATAAGGTCACTACCGGTTCTTCTTCTAATTTTGGTCCTGTTGGTGTTAGAATTACTACTGATTCTATTATTGCCGTTGTTTCTGGTCTTATGGATTCTCGTAGAGCCGTTGTTCTTTCGTATTTACACAAAGCAATCAAACCACTCAATCAATTAAGAATGATTGAAGATGCGACAGTTATCTATCGTATCTCACGTGCACCTGAAAGACGCATATTTTATATTGACGTTGGTAATTTACCAAAGTTAAAAGCAGAACAATATCTCCGTGATATCATGGTCAAGTATAAGAACAAATTGGTATATGATGCCAATACAGGTGAAGTGAGAGATGACCGTAAGTTCTTGTCTATGATGGAAGATTTCTGGTTACCACGTAGAGAAGGCGGTAAAGGTACAGAGATTACTACATTGCCAGGTGGACAAAATCTTGGTGAGTTAGAAGATGTTAAGTATTTCGAAAAGAAATTATACAAGGCACTTAACGTTCCAGTTTCTCGTTTGAATCCAGAAACATCTGGTTTCTCACTTGGTAGAACAAATGAAATTACCCGTGACGAATTAAAGTTTGCTAAGTTTGTTGATAGATTACGTAATCGTTTCACAGACCTATTTGAACAAGCACTCAGAATTCAATGTGTGTTAAAAGGTATCTGTACGAATGAAGAATGGGAAGATTTCAAAAACTTCATTCATTATGACTTCATCAAAGACAACAACTTTACAGAACTTAAAGATGCCGAGTTGATGACTAATCGTCTACAGTTATTGGCATCAGTTGACCCATATACAGGTAGGTATTTCTCACAATCGTGGATTCAAAGAAATGTTCTACGGTTGAATGATGATGAAATCAAAGCAATGCAAAAAGAGATTGACAAAGAAAAAGAAGAAGGTCTTGGATTACCAGTTGGTGTTACAAATGATATAGCACAACAACAAATGTTGTCTCAAGTACCTGCTCAACCTATGAATCCTGCCGACCAGGAGCATGAAGCCAATATGGCAAAACAATCTCAACAACAGAAAGCAAAAACAACTAAAGAAGAAGTTGGTGGCGCTACATTGTTGAAACTAAAACAAATATTATAAATATCTTGATTGGAGAATAAAATGACAGATTACACTAGACAAATTATTGACTACGCACAAGAAGACAATGGCGTTGAATTTCGTAATGCTTTATATGCAAGCATACACGATAAAATTACAGCACATATTGATGCTAAGAAACAAGAGATTGCTCAGAATTTAATTACACCTCAAGCGGAAGTGGAAGATGAGCAAGAACAATCGGATGAACAACCACAAGAGGTTGAGAATACTTAATAAATAGGACCTAAAATGGCAAATATATTTTCATATCAAACACTCAAGGACACAACTGAACACGTAGTTATTAAATTAACTGGTCAGTTTGATGGTTCTGGCCAAGAAAGTAACAATTATAGAATTGTTGCTAATTCACTCTATGGTGCCTTGGATGCCAATAACGTTCCATTGAGGTCTGCTCTTAGTGTTAGTAACACAGCCAAACCCTATTATGGTTTAGGACTATATCGTTTGTGGTATGACTGTTCTTCTAATGGTGACGTTCTATTATCTTGGACTGCCACACAATCAGCGCCAATCTTTTGGTTGAATGGTAATGGAGAATATGACGGTGCAGGTAACTGGATTACTATATCAAATAATGCTCAAGGTACTGCTGGTGCCAACGGTGATATCGGTATCACTACACGCAACATGAATGCTGGAGATTCTTATACTCTAATCATGGAACTACGTAAAGATAATGCTCATTATCAACGTGGTCAGTTTAATGACCCAGCAGCATTTAATTATGGCAATTATGCATTGAAGCCATAATGAAAGATTTTGTCTCTAAACTTCTCGCCAACAAACTGGTAGAAGCCAGAGAAATGTTGGAAGAAAAATTAGATGAGTTAATCGAAGAAAGATTGACTGAAGAAAAAGCTAAGATAGCTCTGGAGATGTTTGACCTTGATGAAGGCAATATCCAAAGAATGGGTAGAACCAAGTTGGTTCGTGTAAGAATTAGAAAAGGTAAGGTACAAAGACGTAAGAAAGTATCTGCCGTTCCAGGTTATACAATGCGTGGCGGAAAAATGACTCGTATGTCTCCCGCCGAACGTAGACATCGTAAGATGGCTGTGAGAAAGAGTAAGTTCAAGAGGCGTGCTAAACTAGGACAAGCACTAAGAAAAAGAAAACAGTCCTTGCGTAGAAGATATTCGATGGGATTATAAATGAAACTCATTAAAGAGATTACAGAAACGGTAAATTATATTACCGAAGATTCCGACGGTAAGAAAGTTCTTCATATTGAAGGACCATTTCTTGTTGCCGAAAGAAAAAATAAGAACGGTCGTTTATATGAGTTCAATACCCTCAGAAAAGAAGTAGACCGTTATACTGAAAGTTACATTAATAAGAATCGTGCTTTCGGTGAATTGGGACATCCAGATACTCCTTCTATTAATTTAGACCGTGTGTCTCACATGATTGTATCGTTGAGAGAAGATGGTACACAATGGATCGGTAAAGCAAAGATTTTAGATACACCAATGGGAGCAATTGCCAGAAGCCTCATTGAAGGTGGTGCTCAGTTAGGTGTATCTTCAAGAGGCATGGGCTCATTAAAGAACGTTAACGGAGTTAATGTTGTTCAGCCCGATTTCTATCTGGCCACAGCGGCGGATATAGTAGCAGACCCTTCTGCACCTGGTGCTTTTGTACAAGGTATTATGGAAGGCAAAGAATGGATGTTGGTCAATGGTGTATGGACTGAACAAAATTACGAACAAGCAAGGCAAGAAATTCGCCAAGTTTCACGTAAAGAGATTGAGAAAGTAAGTCTACACATATTCGAAAACTTCCTGAAAAAACTTTAAATATAAATATCCAATATAAATCAAGGAGATTTTTCAAAATGAAAAAATTTAACTTATCCGAAGCCGCTAAACAAATTTTGGTTGGTGAAGGATCCAAAGAAACATTTAATGCCAATATTAGTTCCAAAGCAGGAGCTCGTTCTGGCAATCCAGACCGTGGTAACGAAGTAGGCATTAACGCTATCAAAGGTTCTACTGCCTATGGAACACAAGAAGTTGGCAAAATTGGTGATTCACCAAATGATGTTAACGATAAATTCCCAGACTATTTTAAAGGCACTAAGACAGCAACACCTCCTGGTGCTAAACCTCCTGTAGGTTCACAACCAATGCAAAAATTGGCTAAACAACCACAAGAAAGTCCAAATGGTGACTCAGAAGGTGCTTCTGCTGATATGGGTTCACATCAAGATGACGAAACATCTTATGACCAAATTCGTGACCGTAAGCCTGGTAAATTGCCACCACAAATGATGAAGGCCAACAAAGGTAGCGTAGGTATTCAACAGTATTCTTCTTCTTCTAATTACAATGAAGAATCTGAATATGATGAAGAAGAAGCTCTTGCCGAAGAAAAAGAAAAAGGCGAGAAACACGCTGATGCAGAAGAAGATAAAGAAATGGTAAAGAAAATGCTCAAAAAAGAAAAAATGAAAGAAGACTTAGATGCTCTCTTGGGTGGCGAAAACCTCTCAGAAGAATTCGTAACAAGAGCTTCCACAATTTTTGAAGCCGCCGTTATCGCTCGTGCTGAAGAAGTTATTGCTGAAGCTGAAGTTGCTTTGACAGAACAGTTTGAAACTGCTGTTGAAGAAATCAAAGAAGAATTGGCATCTAAAGTTGATGACTATCTCAATTATATGGTTGAAGAATGGATGAAAGAAAATCAATTGGCTATCGAAAAAGGTCTACGTGCTGAAATCGTAGAAGACTTTATCGTTGGTCTAAAAGGTTTGTTCGAAGAACACTATATTGATATTCCAGAAGACAAAGTAAATGTTGTGGAAGAATTGGCCAATAAAGTGGAAGAACTTGAAGGTTCATTAAACGAACAAATCTCTCGTGGTGTTGAGTTGACCAAGGCACTTAACGAACAGAAAAAAATCGAGGCTATCTACACAGCGTGTGAAGGCCTGACTCAGACTCAAGTAGAAAAATTAAAATCACTCGCAGAGGGTGTGGAATTCACTACTGAGGAAGAATTTGTAACTAAGGTAGAAACTTTGAAAGAATCATATTTCAAAGCAGACGTTAAAGTTGCAGACAATTCAGCTTTGGATGAAGTTCTAGTTGAAGATGAAAAGAAACAAGTGTTCTCTGATCCATCAATGGAAATTTATACAAAAGCAATTTCACAAACTCTGGCTAAGTAATTAGTCGATAATACATAAAAAGGATAATTACAATGTATTTGACCGAAGAACTACAAAAGAAATGGGATCCAGTTCTGAATCATCCAGAACTCGAAGCCATCAAAGACCCATACAAGCGTTCAGTTACAGCACTTGTTTTGGAAAATCAACAACAAGCTATGGCTCAAGACCGTATGGCCTTGAACGAAGCAGCTACAGGCGGTTCAACTCCTGCTAACATCACTGGTTCTGGTGTAAACAACTTTGACCCAATCTTGATTAGCTTGGTACGCCGTGCTTTGCCAAATCTTATCGCTTATGACGTTGCTGGCGTTCAGCCAATGACTGGTCCTACAGGATTGATTTTCGCAATGCGTGCTCGTTACACTAATCAAACAGGTACAGAAGCTTTCTTCAACGAAGCTAACACAGCATTCTCTGGTTCATTCTCTGAGAACAATCCATACGGATTCCAAGGTACACGTGCATCTGACGTTTCTGGTCAATTCCAAAACCCAACAGGTAACACAACTACTTCTGGTATTGGTATGCCAACAGCTAACGCTGAAATCTTGGGTACTCAAGATAACGGTCCTGCAGCATTCCAACAAATGGCCTTCTCTATCGAGAAAGTTACTGTTACTGCTCAGTCACGTGCTCTGAAGGCAGAATATTCACTTGAACTTGCTCAAGACTTGAAAGCAATCCATGGTTTGGATGCTGAAACAGAATTGTCAAACATTCTGTCAACAGAAATCTTGGCTGAAATCAACCGTGAAGTTATTCGTACTATCTATACTTGTGCCGTTGCAGGTGCTCAGTATGGTACTACTACTGCTGGTTTCTTCGACCTTGACACAGACTCTAACGGCCGTTGGTCAGTTGAGCGTTTCAAAGGTTTGATTTTCCAAATTGAACGTGATGCTAACGTCATTGCAAAACAAACTCGTAGAGGTAAAGGTAACGTTCTGATTGTTTCTTCAGACGTTGCATCTGCTATGGCTATGGCTGGTGTGTTACAATACACTCCTGCTTTGTCTGCTGACCTCCAAGTTGACGATACAGGCAATACATTTGCTGGTATGCTCCACGGCCGTATCAAGGTCTATATCGACCCATACTTCGGTGGTTACACATCTAACCAAGAATTGGTAACAATCGGTTATAAGGGTTCTTCTCCTTATGATGCTGGTCTGTTCTACTGTCCATACGTGCCGTTACAAATGGTTCGTGCTGTTGACCAGTATACATTCCAACCAAAGATTGGTTTCAAGACTCGTTACGGCATGGTTGCAAATCCATTCTCTAACGGTGCTTCTGGTGTATACCCTGACAACGGCGGTTTACAGGCTCGTAGAAACGTGTACTATCGTTTGTTCGGTGTCAAGAACTTGATGTAATCCCTTGAGATGGGAAGAAGTCACCGTTAAGAGTGACATTTAAAGAGGCCTCTTCGGAGGTCTCTTTTTTTATGGCCTATATAAAAGTACATGATTTTTAAAAGGAGATTTATTATGTTTGATGATTCATATTATTATAGACCTTATGCCGAATGGTTGGCAAGTCCTGACATTTTTGAAAGAGAAAGTTCTTCGGGTTTTATTAAAATACTGAACGCTCTTGACCGTGATATTGTTGCAGCAGAAGTTGGTGTTGCTTTTGGTACAAATATGTTTCATTTAATGGAAAAGATTCCAAGAATTACAAAGTATTATGCTGTAGACCAATGGGACGAATATAAAGATTATGCAGATGATTGTCCTTGGGGTCACATGAAAGGTGAAACAATGAAAAGTGTTGGTGAAGTTTTCTTAGACAAACTAAATAGTCCCGACAATAAGAATAAAGACAAAGTTGTTTTGATTAAAAAGCCTTCAGAAATAGGACACCAATTTATTGAAAATGATTCATTAGATTGGATTTTTATTGATGCAAATCATTCACATAAATCTGTTTACCAGGACTGTATGAACTACTGGCCTAAAGTTAAACAAGGTGGTATATTTTCAGGCCATGATTGGTTTACTGATGACCGTGGTGTAAACACCGTGAGAAACGGAATATATCAATTCTGTGATGAAATGGGTATCGATAAAAACTCAATTATTTCTTTAAGAGATGATCCAGAACACCATGTCAATGAAGGTTGTTGGATGATTCAAAAGTAAACAAAACCGCTTCGGCGGTTTTTTTATGACCTAAATAATCATATGACAGCAATTACCAGAATACCACAAAACCCAAATTACTTACAGGCAACCAAATACCTACTCACGTTTGATAGGATTGGTTCCACGCAATACTTTTGCCAGTCAGTAAACATACCAGGGGTTAGTATAGGACAGGCCCCAATCAATACTCCTATGTTGGACATATATGCACCAGGTAATAAGATTACATACAACCAATTAAATATAGATTTTGCGGTTGACGAAGCGTTAGATAGCTGGCAACAAATACACAATTGGTTTCGTTCCATCGCATCTCCAGAGAGTTTTGGAGAACGTAAAAGATTGAGTGACGCTCAGAACCAGTATAAGTCAGGAAACGGACCTAAAGGTTACTCTGATGCTACACTTACAGTACTAAACAATCTTAACAATCCTGTACTAAGGGTGAAGTTTATTAATGTCTTTCCAATATCATTATCGGATATTCAATTCGATACCAAAATGACTGCTGATGATATTGTATATGCCACTGCCACTTTTGTATTTGATTATCACAACATTGAATCTATCTAACATTGGCTTGACACGATAACATTAGTTATGTTATAATGTAATTTTACTGTTACCTTTTATATTATGGAAAACCTAGAATTAGTATTGAAGAATTGGGAACGTGATACAGTTATTGACCAGACAGAACCTGGAAAAGAACTGTTAAAGATTCCCACACTACACAACAAATACCTCGCTATTCTCACTAAGCATAAGATTGCCTCAAAGAAGGCACACTTTGATTATTTACGTATGCGTAAAGTCAAATGGGAATACTATACAGGTAAAATGTCAAGGGAAGAACTATCTGAATATGGATGGGAACCCTTCCAGTTCACTTTAAAGTCAGACATAAATACTTATTTGGAAGCCGATGCTGATTTAATCAAGTTATTGGAGAAGAAAGTATATCACGAAGAAACGGTATCTGTTATAGAATCAATTATGAATGAATTGAAACAGAGAACGTGGCAACTCCGTGATTTTATATCATGGGAAAAATTCATCGGTGGACAATAAAGAACACGTAGTAATAACAAAAGTAAATGAGGTATACTTAAAGGTTGAATGTGAAAACCACATAGCCAAAGAGATATCAGAATTTTTTACATTCTTTGTTCCAGGTTTTCAATTTGTTCCTGCCTATAGAAACAAAATCTGGGACGGTAAAATCCGTTTGTTTGATTTAAGGCAGAATCGAATATACATTGGATTACTTCCATACATAGAACAGTTTTGTGAAGAAAGAGATTATACATGGTCACACGACTTTGTTGAAGACGAATTCTCTTTATACCACGCCAAAAAATTTATTGAAGAATTAAACATACACGCACGTGGTGAACCTATTGAGGTAAGAGAACATCAGATTTCTGCGTTTGTTCATGCCATGCAAAGACGTAGAGCAATGTTATTATCTCCTACCGCATCTGGTAAATCACTCATCATATATTTAATTTTCCAACAATTACACAAATATCAAAATCTAAAAGGTTTAGTTATTGTACCAACTACATCTTTGGTTGAACAGTTGTATTCAGACTTTGCTGATTATAACAATGATTCTGTTGAATCTTTGGTGCATAGAATATATCAAGGAAAAGATAAGGTGTCAAGCCGACCACTTACAATTTCTACATGGCAATCTTTGTACAAGTTGCCTAAAGAATACTTTGAACAATTTGATTATATCATAGGTGACGAAGCACACCTATTCAAAGCACAATCACTTACTACAATACTTACATCTTGTATCAATGCCAAATATCGTATTGGTCTAACAGGTACACTTGATGGTACCAAAACTCATAAGTTGGTGTTAGAAGGTCTTTTTGGTCCTGTTAAAAAAGTAACGACAACAAAAGAATTAATTGATAACAACCAATTATCTAATTTCGAAATCAAATGTCTGGTACTCAAACACTCAGATGAAGAATGTTTGTATGCCAAAGATAAGACTTACCAAGAAGAAATAGATTACTTGATTTCACATGAAACTAGAAATAAATTCATTAAGAATCTTGCAGTTTCCTTAGGTAAAAATACATTAGTATTATTTCAAATGGTTGACAAACACGGTAGAATACTGTATGATATGATTAGAAACACTGAGAAGATTGGTGATAGAAAAGTATTCTTTGTATATGGTGGTACTGAAACCACAGACAGAGAAAACATTCGTAAAATTATGGAGATTGAGAATGATGCTATTGTTGTGGCTAGTTTTGGGACTTTTTCTACTGGAATTAACATTAGGAATTTGCATAACATTATATTTGCAATGCCGACTAAATCAACAATACGAACTTTGCAGTCGATTGGAAGAGGCTTACGACAAAATGAAGGCAAAGATATGGCAACGCTTTATGACATAGCAGATGATTTGAGATACAAGAAACATATGAATTATACACTAAAACATTTTGTGGAACGAACAAAGATATATAATGATGAGCAGTTCCCTTTTAAAATATACAAAATAGGATTAAAAAATGCTTGAGTATAAAACACAAATTATTAAACTACAAAATGGTACAGACTTGATTGCTAACGTATCAGCAACTAGTTTGGATAGAATTACATTGGAAGAACCCATGGAATTCCAAATTGATTATCGTAGTAGAGATACAGGTTTAATTATGAATCATTGGTTGCCTGTCCAACTAGTAAAAAGAAACTCTGTGGAAATATTCACTAAAGATGTTCTTTCTATTTTGGAACCAGATGAGGAGTTCTGTGAGTATTATATCAATACGGTATCTAGAATCAAAGGACTCATTAAGGCAAAGAACGAAGTAACTAAAATGTCCGAGGAGGAAATTACTCAAATGATTAATGAATTTGAGGATCTTCCTGGTAATGGAGATACTTTACATTAACACTTTCAAAGCAGGACATACTCGACTGTACACACTTGTCAAGCGAATGTCAATAACATTATGTGGTAAACATGACAACAACGATTAAAAAACAAAAACACTATATTAACAATCCAGACTTTCTTCAAGCTCTTATGGATTATAAGGCAGAACAGAAGAGGTGTAAGACGGATAAACTTCCAGACCCACCCATTCCAAACTACATTGGTGAGTGCTTTATGAAGATTGCCGAAGGCCTATCACATAAGCCAAACTTTATCAACTATACCTATCGTGATGAGATGATGTCCGATGGTATTGAGAACTGTCTAATGTACTTTGATAACTTTGATCCTACCAAATCAAAGAATCCATTTGCCTACTTTACTCAAATCATTTACTATGCCTTTCTACGTAGAATACAAAAAGAAAAGAAACAACTATATGTGAAGTATAAAGCCACAGAACAGATGGGTATATTAGATGAGTTTGAAATGTTAGAGTTTGAAGATGGCACCACACGGCAATTCGAACTTTATGAGAACATTTCAGAGTTCATTGAAAACTATGAAGATGCTAAAAAGGCAAAGAAAGAGGTAAAGAAGCCTAAGGGTATTGAAAAGTTCTTAGGAGAGTGATATAATGTACAGAGTTTATTATATAAAAGACGATGGGTATGGTTTAGATACCAAACATTTTAATACCTTATTAGAAGCAACCAACTTTGCTAATGAACAAAAAAATTTAGTAATACAGATACAACACATTAATAAAGATGTTGTAAAAAAAGACAATAGGACATGAAAGTAGCAATAATTACTGACCAGCATTTCGGAGCTAGGAATGATTCAACACATTTCTTAGATTATTACGAGAAGTTTTATAAAGAGATATTCTTTCCTACCTTAAAAAAGGAAGAAATTAAAACACTATTAATTCTTGGCGATACTTTTGACCGTAGAAAGTATGTTAACTTCTTTACGTTGAAACGTACCAAAGAAATGTTCTTTAATACTTTGGCAGAAATGAATATTGAAGTCCATATGTTGGCTGGTAACCATGATACTTACTTTAAAAATACTAATGATGTTAATTCAGTAAATTTGTTATTGGGTGAATATGAGAATATTAATATCATTGATTCTCCACAAACAATACATTTAAATTATGGTGAAGTGAAACATGATGTGTGTATGTTACCATGGATTTGTGCCGAGAATTATGAACAGTCTATGGATGAATTAAAGAATACATCAGCCACACTCTGTATGGGTCATTTAGAGATTGCTGGGTTTTCCATGAATCGTGGTATACCAAATTATGAAGGATTTGACCGTAATACATTTAATAAATTTGATAAGGTCTTTTCTGGTCATTACCATCACCGTAGTCATTCAGACAACATTTACTATTTGGGTAATCCATATGAATTGACATGGCAAGATTATGATGACCAAAGAGGATTTCATCTATTTGATTTGAACACACAAGAATTAGAATTTATACCTAATACGAATGTGATGTTTCATAAAGTATATTATGATGATAAAGAAAATACCATAAGTGAGATTACTGGTAAAGACCTCAGTAAGTTTACCGGTACCTATGTGAAGGTTGTGGTGTTGAATAAAACCAATCCCTATCTGTTTGACAGGTTTATGGCAAACCTTTATAATGTCAATCCTGTCGATATTACCATTGCTGAAGACATAATAGACTTGACAGAAGGTCTAGATGATGATATAGTTAATCAAGCAGAAGATACTGTATCAATCATTAATAAATTTGTTGATGGTATCAAAGAAGAACATATTGATAATGATAAACTCAAATCGGTTCTCAAAGAACTTTACATTGAGGCATTGAACTTAGAACAGGCATGATTATATTTCAAAAAGTCCGTTGGAAGAATTTTTTAAGTACCGGCAATGTATTTACAGAAATTAATTTACAAAGGTCACCAAACACATTAATCATTGGTAACAATGGTGCGGGTAAGTCCACTATTCTGGACGCCTTGTGTTTTGGTCTCTTTGGTAAACCATTTCGTAAAATTAACAAACCACAACTTGTAAATTCAATTAACAGTAAAGATGCTGTAATTGAGATTGAATTTGCTATTGGAAAAAAACAATACAAGGTAATTCGTGGTATTAAACCCAATACTTTTGAAGTATATTGTAATGATAAATTGGTTGACCAGGATGCTAAAGCAAAAGATTATCAAGAACACTTAGAGAAATTTATTCTCAAATTAAATTATAAGTCTTTCACGCAAGTAGTCATCCTTGGTTCAGCTTCTTTTGTACCATTCATGCAATTGTCTCCTGCCGACCGTAGAGCAATCATTGAAGACCTGTTAGACATTCAAATCTTTTCTTCTATGAATGCCGTGGTAAAAGAAAGAATGACAACTATAAAAGATAATTCTTTAAAGTACAAGTATGAAATGAACCTAACTTCAGAGAAGATTAGTTTCCTGAAACAAAATATTGAAGACCATAAGAACCGTAATGACGAAGAAATAGTTAAAAAGAATGTTGAGATTACCAACAGTCAAAAACAAATTGATAAACTATCCAAAGACATTGTACTGATACAGAAACATATTGATATTCTTCAGAAGAAGATTGAAGACAAAATGTCTATGGAAACTAAGAGTAAGAAACTATTACAATTAGAATCTAAGATTGAAACTAATATCAAAAAGAATGAAAAAGATATTGCCTTTTATGAAGAACACGATAACTGTCCTACTTGTAAACAAACCATTGTGGGTGAGTTTAAAGATACACAAGTGACTGAGAGTAGAACCAAGGTTGATACGCAACGTCAAGGACTTAAAGAAATTGCAACCCAGATTTCTCAAACCAATCAACGTATAGAACAGATACAAGATATTATCAGACATATTGGTGGTCATAATAATGAGATTGTAAAACACAACTCTACCATATCTGCTGTTAATGAATATGTTGGTAAGTTACAAAAAGAGATTACAGAATTATCCAACCGTAAAGATAATTTGGAAGAAGAAAACACCAAGCTTTTGGATTTGAAAACTCAACTGTTTGAGTTGGTAACCAAACAAGAAGAACTGGCAGTAGAGAAACAGTACTATGAATTTGCAGGCTCTTTATTGAAAGATACTGGTATCAAGACCAAAATCATTAAACAATATTTGCCTATTATGAATAAGTTAATTAACAAGTACTTAACTGCTATGGACTTCTTTGTTAACTTTAATATTAATGAGTCCTTTGAAGAAACAATTAAGAGTAGACACCGTGATGAATTCTCTTATGCCAATTTCTCTGAAGGTGAGAAGATGCGTATAGACTTAGCACTCCTTTTTACATGGAGACAGATTGCCAAGTTAAAGAACTCTACCAATACAAACCTATTGATACTAGATGAAGTATTTGATTCATCATTGGATGGTGTTGGTACAGAAGAATTTTTAAAATTGATACATGAGATGGGTACCGATACCAACATCTTTGTTATCTCTCACAAGGGAGACCAACTTTTTGATAAGTTTAGGTCTATTATTAAATTTGAAAAGAAAAATAATTTTTCACAGGTGGCCAAATGAGTGCAAGTGATATATTTGTATATAATACGGAGGATTCCGTAAAACAATCCAAAGTTGTAGACCAACCAAAGAATTTTCTTCGTTTGGTAAATGAAAGTCATCCTCTATTAAGAGAAGTATTAAATGATTTTGATTTTAAAAATCCACCAATTAATCCAAATCAATTGGCATCTGCCTTAGTAGATACTTGTAAACATCACCACGGTATTGGTTTATCGGCAAATCAATGTGGATTACCATATCGTGTATTTGTAATGGGTGCCGGAGAAGAATATGTGGCATTTTTTAATCCAAAAGTTATTGCAACCAGAGATGAAACACATATGACGGAAGGTTGTTTGTCCTTTCCTTTCCTAGGATTAAAAATTACCAGAGCAAAAGAAGTTGATGTGGAATACCAAGACTTCAATGGCGTTACTAGAAATGCCACTTACATTGGTGTTTCTGCTCGTTGTTTTCTTCATGAGCTTGACCATATGAACGGAATATTGTATACTGATAAGGCGAAACCGTTGGCATTAGATTATGGTATGAAAAAACGGCATAAAACTTTGAAGAAATTGAGATTGATATAATGGCGACACCTGTTGAGTTTGTAGAAGAACAATGGAGAGTTTGGTCTGAATCCAACCCGCCTGATACATTTAAACATATAGACAAAGATGAGTTGGTTAAATTCTTAACAGAAGATTTAACCTATGCCTCTAAGATGGATGTCCGAGAGTATACCTTATACCAAAAGTGGTGTGAAGTGAAAGAGAGATATCCTGGTGAGATGCGTATGGATGTGTTTGGTGACCAGACCTTTGAGTGGGAAAACCCAGAACAAGAATTACTTATTAAGAAAGTTAAATCCAAGTTCTGGATGCCAAAAGAGCCAGATGATTATGCCAAACTTAAACCTGTATTGAAATTACATAATGGTGAGTTAGCAGAAACTTGGAATGCTATTCGTACTTTTTCTTCCACGATGAAGAACAATAGTAATATTGGCCGTAATTTATTTTATACCATTGAAGACGAGATTACAAAAAATTATCTAGGTGTTATTTGTATATCTTCCGATTTCTTGGACTTGACTCCAAGAGATAAATCGATTGGTTGGGATAGAACTGTAAAGACCTCAGAGGGTATGATTAATCATACTGCCATTGGTTCTACTATTGTTCCATTACAACCACTTGGTTATAATTATATGGGTGGCAAGTTGCTTGCCTTGTTATGTTTATCTGACACCGTTCAGAAAGATTGGAAAGAAAAATATGGAGATACACTTGTTGGTGTTACTACTACTTCACTTTATGGTAACACAAAGTCCGGTGGTCTTTCTCAGTATGATGGTTTGGAACATTGGAATAAGATGGGATTTTCTTCTGGTTCAGTTGCTTTCGAACCTTCCCGTTCCACAAAGAAGATGATTTTCGAATGGCTGAAAGAAGAACATACTCGTAAATACTTTGAGTGGTGGGAAGCCAAAAACAAACAAGGCCTACCTTTAAAACGTGACCATAAGAATCGTTCTTTACATTTTGCTTATCCAAAACTTGGCATACCAAAAGCATTAACAAGAACAGAACATCAACGTGGCATTTATTTTAGTCCGTTGTATAACAATACTAATGAGTTTCTTTGTAAAAAAATTAAAGATAACGAATTGGTAAAATCATTTGATACCAGTACCGATACGTTGACGGAGATTTGGAAAACCAAGTACGCCAAAGGCCGTATTTCAATGTTGAAGAAGAAAAACAACGTATCGTATGAGAATCTTTTCTATGATGATTTAATTTATCTATCATGGGAAGACACGAAAGCGAAATATTTACCACAAGTTGGTCGATAAACGCTTGACACACACACATATATAATGATATGATGTGTAACTTGCGAAAGCAAGACTTTGAAACTTTGTCATTAGGAGAAAATTATGACTAAACTATCCGCAAAACAACGTATGTTGAATGCTTTGAGCAAACCAGAAGGTTACAATACCTTCACAGTCGAGCAAGCTCGCCGCCGCTTTGGTATTACCAATGTGTCTGCTCGTATCGATGAACTTCGCCAAGAAGGTCACGTTATCTACACTAACACCAAGTACAACGCTGACGGTGTTAAAGTTGCTTCTTACCGCATTGGTAAGCCAACTAAAGCCATGGTGCGCACAGCACTTGAAGCCGGTTACAGCTTAGCTTAAACCGCTTATTAGGGAGACCACCGTAATAGTGGTACTCCCTTTTTTTTATAATCGGAGCACAAATGGAAATATCAATTAAAAAAGAAGATTTACAAACAAAGAGTCTGTTTGTAGCAACACCAATGTATGGCGGTATGAACCACGGTCTATACATGAAGGCTTGTTTGGACTTACAAGGCCTTTGTATGCAATATGGTATTCAAGTCAAATTCTCATTTCTATTCAATG
>Ga0209188_1001559_pt1 | contig 18156 bp, 10 predicted proteins | sample C_130625_EF_Meta_FD_187307 | JGI IMG/M metagenome (GOLD analysis project Ga0209188, IMG submission 187307) | Freshwater microbial communities from Lake Croche, Canada to study carbon cycling - C_130625_EF_MetaG (SPAdes) (version 2) | ecosystem: Environmental > Aquatic > Freshwater > Lake... | reverse complement strand
GCACTGCCGGTATCCCCGCCTGCAAACGATGAGCCCGCGGCACCGTACCTACCGGCACCGCCCCCGGCGGCGTCGGTACCAGGCTCACCGGAGCCCCCGGCGCCGCCCGCAGGGCCGGTCTGACCCCGTTGGCCGACGAGCCCAGGCTTCCCGAAGGCGCCCCCCGCTGCGCCCGGCGTCCCTTCCGGTCCATTCCCGGCCATCCCGCCGCCATCGCCCTGGACGGTGCCACCTGGGCTTCCTGCACCGCCGCCAGGACCGCCCCCCATGCCGCGGCCCGAAGCGAGGATCGCATCGCCAGCCGGATCATCGGGAGTGCCTGCCGCCGAGAGGAACGGCCGCCCCGGCGCGACGCCGTCGCCACCAGCACCGGCCTGCCCCTGCCCGGCTCCGACGCCAGAGCCCTGTCCACTTCCACCGCCCGTGCCGGTGCCCGTGCCACCCGTGCCACCGGGGCCAGCGGCGACGCCGTTGGCCGCCGCAGCAACCCCAGGCCCGCCGCCATTGAAGGATCGTCCCCCGCGACTGCCACCGGGTGTCGGTGTCCCGCCGGCGGGCTGATCCTTCCATTCGAACTGCGACTGGTCGCCAAGGACGCTCGGGCCGCCGTTTTCAACCACGCCGCCGCGGGTCGGAGCGGCCCGGTACTGGCGCTGTGGCTTTGCGGGGCGCTGCGGATGCGTCTCGGCGAGCCACTGTAGCCGGCGACGCGATTCCTCGATCGCCCGGTTCTCCGCTTCGGCGATCGCGACGTCGGGGGGAGGATAGGCGATCGTCCAGTCGTCCTCGATGAGCTGATAGCCGAACTCGTTCCCCCAAGAGGAGATCGCTTCGCGGGCCGCGTAGTAGGCCATCACGCCGGACGGACGAACGAGGAGGAGCGGGTAGGGCTGCGACGCCGGGTCGCCAGGATTGGGAACGGTGCGCGCCATCTGCTCGCGGGCCGCGCGGAGGGCGCTGGCGAGAGGATTGCCAGGCCCCGGCGGGCCGTCAAAATCCCCTGGCGTGAGCCGGATCCCCTCCGGCTGGAGAAAGACGCCATCGACGCAGCATTCGATGTACAGCGGGCGGCGATGGGTGCCATGCTTGCCGACGTACGGCACGACGGCGTAGGCCGCGGGACGGCTTGCCTGATCCTCGCGAGCTTTGTCGAGCGACTCACGGGCATTGGTGAGCTTGACTTCGAGCGCGGCGAGGTCGGAGGCGTCGGCGACTTTTGCCTCGCTTTCGAGCGCCTCGACGACGCCCACGAGGCGGGCAAGCTCATCCTCGAGCTCGCGGGTGTTCTCCTCGATCCCCGCAAGCACCATCCGGGCCCGGGAGAGATCGTCGTTGGTCTTCTGCCGGACGCCATCGAGCTGATCGCGCCGCCAGCGGGCATTCTCCCGGGCGAGCTCGAGCTCCTCGATGGCGGCCTCGGCCTCGCGGACCCCGGCCTGCGAGGCGGAGCGGCTGAAGAGCACAAGGAGCACCAGAAGGGCGCCCATCGTGCACAGCAGCACCGCCAGGAAGGGGAACAGCGAGATCGTCGGCGCGGCGGCTGGGGTGCGACGGCTCATGCGGCCCTTCTGGAACGCGGGAGGGCATGGAGCTCGACCCGGCGCGGTTCGGCAGCACCGTCGGCGGCTCTGCCCGCGAGAAGCTGGACGGCGGCGGAGAGAGTCGCGAGCGTCTCGTCGAACCGGCCCGTGGCGGTGAGCGCGGAGAGGTTGTTTTCGAGCGAGCGTTCCAGATCGGTGACGTCGCGGGTGGCATCGACAACCCGCTCGAGAAGCTCGGTCTGGTCGGCGAGCGCCTGCTGGTGGCGTTCAAAGCCCTCCATGGCCGTGGTCAGGGCTTCGGCGGCCTTGGCCCAGCGGTCCTCCCGCTGGCTCGTGACATGGGCCTGGGCCCGGACGAGCGATTCGCTCCACTGCGACAGGCTCGAGCCGAGTGAATCGGAGAGCGCCGTGCGGAGCTCTTGGCCGCTGGCCGCCACAGCGCGGGAGAGGCTGCCGGAAGCCGCCTCCTCGAGCGCCCGCCAGGAATGCTCCTGGGCCAGAAGGAGCTTCTCGGAGCTGCGCGACACCGCCTCCGAGAGCTTCGCCAGCGCCACCGCCGTGCCGTCGTCGGCGGCCACCGATTGGAAGCGGCCCGCCAGGCCGATCCAGGCCGTCGAATCGACGCCGGTGAGGAGCCGCTGCTCGGCCCGGTCGACGAAGAATTGGATGAGCATCAGCACCATCGACAGGGCCAGGGCCGTCGCCGTAGTGTCGAACGCCACACCGAGCCCGGCGACAACGCCCGAGATGTTCTCGAGTTGCGTTGGCGAGAGATTGGCGATCGCCTCGGTGATCCCGATGACCGTGCCGAGGAACCCCATGATCGGGATCGCCCAGATCACGAATCGCACCAGGCCGTAGCTCTGCCCGGCCCGCGCGGCATCGAGATCGGAGAGGTATTTGAGGTGGTCCTCGAGGCCGTCGGCCGAGCCTGTGCGGACGACGAGATCGAGCGCCTCGCGGAGCCGGCGGACGAGGTATCCATCGTCGTCGCTCTCGGGGAGCTTCGCCTGGAGCCCGGTCGCCTCGTCGGGCTGTTGGCCGCCGGTGGGGATCGCGTCGAGGAGGGGATCGTCGACATGGGCTGCCTGACGGCGGACATCGAGCCACTTGAGCGCGAGCGCCGAGAGGCCGACGGTGAACATCACCGTCTCGACGTATTCCACCCAGTGACCGGCGAGATAGCGGATCGTGCCGGCATGCTTGATGACACCGCCATGGATGAGGGCGAAGAAGCAGAAGGCGAGCGCTCCGCCCCAGAGAAGGGGCGAGCGGATGAGACTCGTGGTGAAAGACTTGATAGACAACACCCGTTGCACCTCCCAAGCAGGCTGACCATGGCTCTCCGGGGCGGCCGCGCACAAGTTCGCGCCACCGGCACGACCCTTTCCATCGGTAGGGTCTGCCTGACCGATTGAATCGAAAGACCGCGGCCGGGGAAATGGCAGCTGGGCCGATGCGACAGGGCAACCTGCGGCAGATGGCGAAGCCGGTGTCGGCATTCGGGAGCCATTGCCTCTGACTCCCCCGACGACCTACCCTCCCGCCGCTGCGCCCGCCCCCCGCCGAGATCGCCTTCGATGGAGCCGCCCCCGATGTCTCTTCCCAGCCGAGCCACCGCCAGGCCGATCGCTCCTACGGCCGTCACGCTCTCCTGGCGCTCGACCCTCGGGCTGCTGCTCGTCGGCGTCGCCGTCACGCTGGCCGGAGGGGGGATCCTCTCCGCCCAGCAGCGGGGCTCGCGTCCGGGTCTGGCGGGGAGTGCCACAGGCCAGGCGGGAGAGGGGGGAGCGTCGCCGCTCTGGATCAGTGCCGCGCCGCTCGACGACGGCCGGCAGCTCGTCCTCATCATCGATCCGCAGATGCGGAATGCCGCCGTCTACCATGTCGACGGTGCCTCTGGCTCGCTCACCCTGCGGAGCACGCGGAACATCGCCTGGGATCTCCTCGTGCCGGAGTACAACGCCCAGGAGCCGCGCCCGGCCACCCTCAAGAAGATGCTCGAGGTTGGCGCGGAAGGTGTCCCGGCTGGGCAAACTCGACCGTGACCGGCTCTGCCGGCCATGCCGGAAGCGCCCGGCGCGGGCGGGATCGTGGACTTCGACGCGGGATTCGTCGACACTGACTTTGGAGAGATCCCCCGTTCCCCGCACCCGTCAAGGCAGCCATGGCCGGCAAGTTCATGTCGCCCGAGGAAGCAGCCCGGCTCCTCGGCGTCTCCGTCGACGAAGTCAATCGCCTCGTCGATCGTAAAAAACTGTTCCCGATGCGCGACGGCGCCACACAGAAGTTCAAGACCGACGATGTTGAGCGGCTCGTGCGCTCCCTCGGCGAGGAATCCGCCTCCGGGATCGACGAACTCGAGCTCGACCTCCCCGGGCTCGTTCTCGACGACGAGCCCACCGGCCGCAGCGCGGCCGCGGCGGATGACGACGACCAACTGATCCTCGATGACGGGCTGGAGTCGATCTTCACCACCCCGCAGGCCAAGGGTCCGTCGGCCTCCGATACCGGCGTCGGGAAAGAAAGCAACGCCTCGAAGAGCAACTCCGGGCTCTCTCTCTCCTCCCCGGGCGGGCTTTCCGGTGGCGACCTCATGCTCGGCGACAGCGTCCTCGGCGACGACCTCGAGAGCGATGATCTCGCCATCGAGTCGATCGTCGGCGCGTCCTCGCCGTCGCTCGGCGGAAGCGGGATCTCGAAGGCCGGAGGGTCGGGGGCCCTGTCGATTGAGCTTTCCGGGATCAGCGGTGTCTCGTCGGCCTCGCAAAAGTCCGATTCCGCGATCGGTGGTCTCTCGGGGCCCGGCCTGTCTGGCCCCAGCCTCTCCGGCCCAGGCCTGTCGGGCCCGGGGCTTTCTGGCCCCAACCTGGGCGGGCTCTCGGGCGGACTCGGCAGCGGCGTGTCGCTCGGTGACAACAGCCTCGTCGATTCCGGCGTCGATCTCGGCAGCGCCGCGTCGGCCGCCAAGGCGAGTCCGTCGGCCGATGACTTCGAACTCGGCGGCGAGACCAGCGACGACGAAAGCGCCTCGGTTGTCATCGCTTCCGATTCCGAGGCCGGCGACTCGAGCTTCTTCGGCCAGACGATCGGCGGGCAGAGTTCGAGCTTCGGCGATGACAGTTCGCTCGGATCGGCCGGATCAGCGGAGACGCTCGCGTTCCCGACCCAGATGCTCGACGAGATGACCTTCAGCGTCTGGCAGATCGTCGGCCTCGTCTGCTGCTCGCTCCTCCTCCTCCTCGGCGGCTTCATCGCCTACGACCTCGTCCGCACGATCGGCAGCCCGCAGAACACGTCGCTCTCCAACCCGCTGCTCAATTCTCTGGCCGAGGTTTTCGGCTGGCGTTGACGCTTCCCGGCCCCACTGGGGCTCCGGAAGCCGACGATCTCCGCGGCAGGAGCCGGGGGACTATAATCGAGGGCGGTTCCCACCCCCTCGAGTTCCTCAGTTCCACCCATGGCTGCACGCCGGCTCGTCGCGCCCGATCAACCCGCCTTCGTGCGGGGGGTGCTCACCGTCTACGAGTTCCTCGCCTCGCTGAAGTTTGCGGTGGTTCTCATCGCACTGCTGGCGATCGTGCTCGGCCTAGGCACGTTCGTCGAGAGTGCCTATGGGACCGAGGCGGTGAAGTTCGGCGTCTGGAACACGTGGTGGTTCACGCTCCTCAACGCCCTCCTCGCCGTGAGCATTTTCTGTGCGGCCGCGATCCGCTACCCCTGGAAACGCCACCAAACGGGGTTCGTGATCACCCACATTGGCCTCCTCGTCCTCCTCGCCGGCTGCTTCCTCTCCCAGCGGGGGGGCATCGACGCCCAACTCCCGCTCCTCGAAGGGGAGAAGGGGGGCCGGGCCTACGAGGATTCCCTCCACTTCGCTCTCCTTCAGCGCTCGGCGGGCGGAGGGGAAGCCACGGCGCTCGATGCGGTGCCGTTCCGATCGGGGCCGTTCAATTGGAACGAGTACGGGGGCAAGGGGCCGGTCCGCCGACCGATCTTCCCCTGGAGGGTTTCGCCTCGCGACACCGGAGTTCTTCTCGATGACCGCGGTGTGCGGCTCGAGGTCCTCGACTTTTATGCCGATTCGACCGCGGCGCTCGCCCCGAGCGTTCGCCTCCGGATCGGCAGCGACAGCTTCGAGGGGGCGGGCAGCAGCGGGATGTGGATGCCGGTCGACCTCGCCTGGCAGCCTGACCCGCTCCGCGGTGCGCAGATGCGCCACCGCGGCACGGTTGGCGGCGGGACGATCGTGTTTTGGAAGCTGACCCAGGATGCAGAAGCGGAGGCCTTCCTCGCCGCCACGCCCGACCCGGCCCTCGGCTTCGGCACCCGCGGCCAACTCGTCCTTGTGGCCGACGGAAAGCCCCACCGCCTCCTCGTCGATGACCTCGTCGGCCAGCCGCGTTCCGCCCTCGGTGGCACCGATCTGTTCGTCGAGCTGACCGACTTCAACGACCAACTTGCCGCTGCCAGGCTCAAGGTTCGTCGCAACGCCGAAGGGGCCGACGAAGAAATGGTGATTCTCGCCGATCTCCCGGAAGTCTCGATCCAGGGCTCCCGCACCGGCGTCCAAGGCGCCCTGTGGATCGAGCGGAACGCGGCCGATGCCTCCGAGCGGATGCAGGGGAAGGCCCGCAGCCGGATCGATGTCGTTCAGGCGCCGGCGGGGAACGGGGGGCATCGTCTCCTCTTTCGACGTTGGCAGGCCCCCGAAGTGACCAGCGGCGAACTGCCGACCGACGGCAGTCCCGTGCCGGCCTTCGAGATGCCGCGGGCCAAACTCGAGATGCGCGTCGATCGCTTTCTCCCCGCCGACAAACTCGAGATCGCCACGCTTCCCGCGCCGTTCGACAAGGCGAAGCCCCCTTCGGCAAAGCGGCGGGCGGCCCGGATCCGCCTCACCGTCGACGGCAAGGCGGAGGAGTTTTGGCTGGCCGGCATCCCGGTGCAACCGATCAACGAGGCCCCTGGGCCGACGGAGGAAGCGACCGTCACCGCGGCACGGCGGAGCGTGACGGTGCGGATGGTTCCGGACGCCGTCGATATCGGCTTCGACATCAAGCTCGACAACTTCGAACGCAAACTCGATCCCGGGACGAGTCAGGCCTCCCACTTCTCGAGTGTCGTCGAGTTTCTCTCGCGCTCTGGCAAGACGCTCGTCAAGGATCCGGTGACGATCACGATGAACGCCCCGGTCGACTTCTCCGATCCAACCAGCGGTCGCTCCTACCGGCTCTTTCAGGAGAGCTTCATGGGGCCCTGGATGCCGGGGGACGACCTCTACGAGAAGTTCACGAAGAACACCCGGGAGAAGCCGGAGCGCCTCGAGGCCTCGGTGCTGACCGTCAATTACGATCCCGGCCGGGGGGTGAAGTATCTCGGCAGCAGTTTGATCGTCGCCGGGATCTTCACGATGTTTTACATGAAGGCCTACTTCTTCCGCCCACGGCGGCAGGACGAGGACGGCGACGACGCCTCCGCAGCTTCTGCACCGGTCCCGCCGGGACCGGACGGGGACCATGCCGCGGCGCGACCGGGCAAGCGACGCGATCGGCGTAACGCTCCCGGGAACGCCCTGGCCAACCGACCACGAGGTGCACGATGACCACGCTGAGAATCGCTTCCCTCGCAGCCCTCGGCGGGCTCTTCGCAGCGGCGCTGGTAGCCATCGGGGCTGCTGCAGCAACCCCTGCCTGCGCTGCCCCGCCGGCGCCGGGGCTCTCTCCCTCCCTCGGCGCGTGGCGCTCGATCCCCGTCCTCGAGGACGGGCGGATCATGCCGCTGGACACCTTCGCGCGTCGGCATGTCGAGACGATCTGCCATGTCCAGGAGCCAAAGCTTGCCGTCGTGACCGGGGAGCCGCTGCTGAAGTGGCATGCCGACGAACTCCTCCTCGACTGGCTCGTTCGACCGGCTGCCTGGGAGGATGTTCCATTTCTGATTGCCGAGCACGAGGAATTGCGGAAGCTCCTCGGCCTCGAACTGTTTGCCGACACGCCCAAGGGGCGGGTGCGGCTGAAATATGCGGCCCCCTCCGACGTGGCCGACTCCGAGCCGCTCCGCCAACGCCTCATCGATCTCGACGCCCGCCGCACGGAGGCGATGAAGGAGGGTCGACAGTTTCGGGCCGAGGGGGTCGATGCCAAGGTCGAGCAACTCTGGCAGGCTTACGTTACCTGGCGTCAACTCGTCTTCCGGGCCGCTGATGATGCCGTCGGCCGGACGCGCTTCCTGCGGACCTTCGAACAATTGGTCACCACCTGGAAACCGCTCCGCGAAAAGCTCCCTCAGTCACTGGCGACCGACGTCGACGGTGCCCTCCAGGGGCTCGCCGAGGTGATGGGCAATTCGACCCGATTCCCAACCGCAGACGTGCTTCCCCGCCTGACGACATTGCGGCAGTCGATTGATGCCCTGGCCGTGGCCGGCGACGCCCCGGCCGACATCCGCCGCGGCGTCCGTCGCCTCGGTGATCGGCTCTCGGCCCTCGGTGAGGCACTCTACGACAATGGCGGCAGCCTCCACGTGGTGCCCGCCCTCCACGCCGACGCCCTCGAGGCAGAACGGAGCACGGAAGACGACATGCCGGCCTGGCTCGCTTGGCCGACGCTCCTCGATGCCGAGCCCGATCTTCTCCCGGGCTATCCGGCTGACCGGGTCCGCGGCATCCGGGCGGCGTTCGAGACGGTCGCAACGGCCGTCAAGGCACCGGCCACCGACTTGGGGCGACCGGCCGATGTGGCAGCGGCGACGGAAAACCTCGCCTCGCGGATCCGCAGCCTCGGGGAAGCGGTCGAGCCCCTCCGCGCGAGCCTGCCGATCGAGCGCCCCGACGCCGATCTCCTCCGGCATACCGCCTATCCGCCCGTCGGGAGCACGAAGCGGGAAGTGACCTACAACGTCGGCGACCCGTTCCGGATGTCGTGGGTGGCGGCGCTGCTCGCTCTGGCTGCGTATGCGGTGTCGATCGGCCGGGTGCGCGTGCCGCTGTTTTGGCTTGCCACCTTCCTCCTCCTCTTCCAGCTGGCTTGGACGGCGCAGGCCTTCGCCTCACGCGTGGCGATCACCGGCTGGGCGCCGGTGACGAACATGTACGAGACGGTGATCTACGTCCCCTTCTTCCTCACCTTCCTCGGGCTCTGCTTCCTTCTCGCGCCGATCATGGCCACGGGCATGGGCGATGCCTGGCGAATGACGGCGGTGCCCCCGCCTGTCGGCTCGATGATCCCCGGCGAGGCGACGCCCCTCGATTCGACGCGTGCCCGGCTCCATGGCGGAGCCCGCGGATGGGGAGCCATCAACTGGCTCCTCCTCCTCCCCCGGATCGCCTTCTCGGCGCTGGTCCTTTGGATCCTGGCGATGGCGCCGTACGCGGCGGGTGGGCGGACGATCATCAATCTCTTTCCGCAGACCGACGTCGACCGGAGCATTCCCAACCTCAACAACCTCGTTGTCTGGCTCGTCGGATGGTCGGTGCTCGCCCCGGCGGTGTGGTACCTCCCTCGCGTGATCCTCACGACCGTCGTGTCGCTCTTCAGCGTGCCGTCCTCTTGGCGACGCGGGACGTTCGCCGCCGAGGTGCCGGAGGTCTACCGGCGGAAGTCGTTCGGGCTCGTCGTCGCCGCAGTGGCCTTCGCCGGAACGTTCATCGCTTGGTTCTTCCCGATTCCAGGCAAGCAGTTCAGTCCGCTGCAACCGGTCCTCCGCGACAACTTCTGGCTCACGATCCACGTGCTCACGATTGTCTCGAGCTACGCCGCCGGCGCTCTCGCCTGGGGCTTGGGGATCCTGTCGCTGGGCCACTATCTCTTCGGCAGCTATCCGCGGGGAAGCGGGGGAAGATCGCGGCCTCCCGAGGCGTGCGTGGAACTCGCCGGCTACATCTACAAGGCGATGCAGGTGGCGGTGATTCTTCTCGCTGCCGGCACGATCCTCGGCGGCCTGTGGGCCGACGTCTCCTGGGGGAGATTCTGGGGATGGGATCCGAAGGAAGTTTGGGCTCTGGTGTCGCTGCTGGCGTACATGATGATCCTCCACGGCCGCTATGCCGGCTGGATCGGCAACTTCGGCCTGGCTGCCGGCGCCGTCCTCGGCGCGGCGGTGATCGGAATGTCGTGGTATGGCGTCAACTTCCTCCTCGGCGCGGGGCTCCATTCGTATGGCTTCGGCCAGGGGGGCCAGACGGAGTTCTTCACGTTCCTCGTGGCAAACTTCGTCCTTCTCGCCGCGGCCGGATGGCGGATGAAAAACGAGACCCGACAACCTGCGGCCGAGACGGTCAAGGCAGCCTGATTGCGAGGGAGAGGCGATGAGCATGGCACGACGGGGGATGGACCGGCGGACGGCGACGCGCGTGGGGAAGTGGCTGGTGGTGGCCGCGGCACTGCTTGTGCCCCTGGCGGCCTGCGCAGCGGAGCCCGACCTCGACCCGGCCCGCTTCGAAGCGACAACCCTCCTTTCCGGACTCACGCAACCGATGGAACTGGCGGTCGCCCCGGATGGCACCGTCTATTGGATCGAGTTTGGCGGTCGGCTCCTCGCCCTCGACAGGAATGCCCGCGAGCCGCGGCTCGTCGGTGAGCTGACCGTCACGACCGCCCAGGAAAACGGCCTCATCGGCCTGGCGCTCGATCCCCACTTCGCCGCCAACGGGCATGTCTTTCTCCAGTACTCCCCCCCCGACTTTGAGGGGCAGCACGTCAGTCGGTTCACGATCCGTGACGGCCTCCTCGATCTCGCCTCCGAGAAGCTGCTCCTCGAGTTTCAGGAGCAGCGAAAGGAGTGCTGCCACCATGCCGGTTCGCTCGCCTTCGGCCCCGATGGCTGCCTGTTCATCGCCACCGGTGACAACACCCATCCCCATGGCGACTCGCAGGGCTTCGCGCCGATCGACGAGCGCCCGGAGAAGGCGCCCTGGGACGCTCAAAAGTCATCGGCCAACACCGCCTCGTTGAGCGGCAAGATCCTCCGCATCCGCCCCCGTGCCGACGGCAGCGTGGAGATCCCCGAGGGAAATCTCTTCCCTCGCGACGGCTCCTCGGGGCGGCCGGAGATCTACTGCATGGGCTGCCGCAACCCCTGGAGAATGTCGGTCGATTCGCATTCTGGCACGGTTTACTGGGGCGAAGTCGGGCCCGACGCCGGCGGCGAGGGTCCGCGTGGCCCACGGGGCTATGACGAGATCAATCAGGCGAAGGGGCCGGGCAATTTCGGCTGGCCGTACTTCATCGGTGACAACCTCGCCTACGCCGATTACGACTTCGCCACCGGGGCCGTTGGGCCGCCCTTCGATGCGGCCGCACCGGTCAACGCCTCCCCGAACAATACCGGCTCGAGCGTCCTCCCTCCCGCACGCTCAGCCTTCCTCTGGTATCCCTACGGCGCCTCGGCAGCGTTCCCGGAACTCGGGGAAGGGGGTCGGACAGCCTGCGCGGGACCGGTCTACCACGAGGCCGACCATGTCGACTCGCCGACGCGCTTCCCCTCCCACTACGACAACTGCCTGTTCATCTACGAATGGACGCGGAACTGGATCAAAGTCGTCCGACTTGATGACGAGCAGCGGGTGGCCGGCATCGAGTCGTTCCTCCCCGACCGGCCGTTTGCGCGGCCAATTGACCTCCAGTTCGGCACCGACGGGGCGCTCTATCTCCTCGAATACGGCGACACCTGGGGAGTGAATGCCAACGCCAGGCTCGTGCGGATCGACTATGTCCGCGGCAACCGGGCACCGGTGGCAGTGGCCACCGCGGAGAACAACATCGGCCGCCACCCGCTGAAGGTGAAACTCTCAAGCGCCGGGACGTTCGACAAGGACGGCGATCGCCTCGACCATCAGTGGCGGATCATCCGCAGCCCTGAGAGGGAGGCGGCCAGCGCTTCGTCGCTGGGGGAAGGCGGGCCCGCCGCAGCGACTTTCGAGGTCGCGTCCCGCGAGGCCCACCCCACCCTCTCGTTCACCGAGCCGGGTGTCTATACGGTGGAATTGGTTGTCAGCGATTCTTCTGGAGCCGAGCGGAGCGCTTCGGTGCCGGTGGTGGTCGGCAACGCTCGTCCTGAGGTCCGGTTCGTGAGCCCCTCCGACGGTGATTTCTTCGACCCGGAAAGACCGATCGAGTTTCGACTCGTGATCCGCGACCATGAAGACGGCACCAACGACTCAACTGCGGCCGATGCCGACGGGCTCGAGGAGTTGATGTCGGAGGATGTCCCGCGGGCAGCCGTGCAGGCCGGGCACGTCGCCGAGGGGGCTGCGGCCGTTCCCCCCGGGCTCGACCAGATGCGGCGGAGTGACTGTTTCAATTGCCATGCCGTCGACCAGGCACGCGTCGGCCCGCCGCTGGTGGAGGTGGCCAACAAGTACCGTGGCAAGGAAGGCGCGCTCGAAGCCTCGGTCGAGCGGGTTCTGAAGGGCTCCACCGGCGTGTGGGGGAAGATCCCGATGATCCCCCATTCCCACCACACCCCCGACGAGATCCGCGAGATGGTGGGCTGGATCTATTCGCTCACCCCCTCGGCGCTGACGCGCGTGTTCACCGGCTTTGTCGGGAGCATTCCGGTGACGCCGGAGGAGGCCGGGAAGGGGGGCCGCTACCGTCTCGAGGCCACCTACCTCGACCGCGGCGTCGGCACGATCCCTGCACTTGCCGGCACGGCCACGGTGTATCTCCGGCCAAGGCTCAGCGAGGCCGAGACGGCCGATGAGATCCACGGCCCCCAGGTGCTCGCCTCCGGCAATGCCGGCGGGGGAAAATTTCTCGGTGCGGTCGATCACGGCCACTGGCTCCTGTTCCGCGACGTCCCCCTCGATGCGGTCGGGGGAGCGACGCTGAAGATGGCGTCGGCCGGGGCAGGCGGGGCAGTCGAACTGCGCGTTGACGCCGTCGACGGGCCGCGCCTGGCGACGGTGCCGGTGGAGGTCAATGGCCAGTGGGAGGAGTTCTACGAGCGGTCTGCGACGTGGACGCCGGTCGCCGGCCGCCACGATGTCTACGTCCGCTTCCTCCATCCGCAACAGGCCGGCGGGATGATGAATCTCGACAGCCTCCACTGGGATGCGATTGGGGATGCGATCGGGGATGCGATCGGGGATGAGCGTGATCCGGGCCGGAATGCCGTGCCGCGGTAATCTCGCCGCGGTAATTTCGCCGATCAGGGCGCTGCCGGCCCGGACGACGCCGTCGAAATCGTGGTGGCGGTCAGCGGCATCACGGCTGGCGCCGGTGCGATCGATTGCCACCGTCCCTCGTGGAATTGGCTCCCCTCGGAGCCTGCGGCCGTGAGGCGGATCCTCACCGCCCCATCGGTGCGTACGACCCGTGCCGGACGATCAGCGCCGGCCGCCGTTGCGTAGGCCCGGCGCACCTCCTCGAAGCGCGGCCCTGCCACGCCACTCACGATCACCCACTCGGGCGCCGTCGCCCGCGCCAAACGCGGGGGCAAGCTCGACGGGCTGCCATGATGGGGGGCGACGAGGAGGTCGCAGGGACCGGGATCGCCAGCCACGAACCGGTCGAGTGCGGGCCCTTCGAGGTCACCGGTGAGGAGGGCCCTCCGGCCTGCCGACTCAACCGCCACGACGAGGCTCGTCTCGTTGTCGGGGGAGGGGGACATCTGGCCATCCGCCACGCGTGGGTGGAGCACGCGGACGCGACAGAGCGGATCGAAGGGAATCTCGTCCCCGGCCGCGACAGCCCTGACGGGGATTCCCGCGGCGGCGACCCTTGCCAGGATCTCGGCGACGGCGGGGGCTGGGCTCGCCAGGAAAGCCTCGGGGACAACGACGCGGCCGATCTCGAAGCGTTCGAGGATATCGGGAACTCCGTTGAAATGATCGGTGTCGGCATGGGAGATGACGAGCGTATCGATGCGACTGATTCCCTCGCTCCAGAGCAGCGCCGAAAGCCCGCGCCCCGCCGCCACGCCGGCGCCGAGCCTCCCGGCGTCGTAGACCAGGCACCGTCCGGCAGGACCGCGGACGACGAGCCCGCATCCATGCCCCATCGACGCGGCGATCACCTCGAGGCTCGCAGCCGGCTCGACCGGGAGCGAGCCGACGAGAAGGCCGAGAGCAGCCCACATCCCGGCCGCACACGCCCATGTCCAGGGGCGAACCAGCCGCGCGGTGGCGACAGCGAGCAGGATCGCCACGATTCCGACATACCACCCCGTCGTCCACCAGGCCGGCGGTCCAGCCACCCAATGAAAGGCTCCGGGGAGCCACGCGGTGGCATCGACCGCCAGTTCGATTCCGGCAAGTGCTCTATCGCACACTGCCCCGCCGACAGCCGCGATTGGCCAACAGACCGGGGCGGCGAGGAGGCAGAGAAATCCCCCCACCATCGCCAGCCCGACCAACGGCGCGATGAGGGGATTGAGGACCAGCCCGGCCGGGCTGAAGACATGGAAGTAGGTAGCCACCAACGGCGCCGTCGCCAGCCAGACGGCAGCACCGATGAGCAGGGCATCGGCGGCGTCGCGGCCCCGCCGCCGGATCGCTCGATGCACCGGCGAGCGTGAGCGGTCGATGAGCCTGGCGATCGGGTCGTCACCGCGACGCCCGGCCGCGATCGCCGTCGCCGCCCCGATGAGGACGGCCGTGGAGAGAAAGGAGAGCTGGCTGCCGATGCGGAGGATCTCCGGCGGGTGCCAGGCGAGGACGACGATCCCGACCACCGCCAAGGCATTGAGGCCGGCGGCGCGGCGACCGCAGGCGGCCCCGAGGCAGGCCAACCACACCAGGAGCGTCGAGCGAAGCACTGGGGTCTCGCCGCCGACGAGGATCATGTACAGCCCCGTCGCCACCGCCACCAGGCCGAGCGTGGCACCGCGGGGCAGCCTGAGGAGCCTGGCGATCGCGAACAGACCGGCAGCCAGGAGGGCGACATGGAGGCCCGAGATCGAGAGGATGTGGACGGTGCCGGTGACCATGAACGACTCGGTCAATTCCGGCTGGAGCGCCTCGCGCGTGCCGAGGAGGAGGGCGGATGCAAGCGCCCCGCGCTTCGCCGACACATGCTGCCGCAGCGCAGAAGCCCCCCGATCGCGAATCGCCTCGAGGACCGCCGCGAGCGTCGGCCAGCCCGGCGGGGAAAGCCTCTCAATCGCCTCCGGCCCCTCGACCCGGATCACCGACAGGGAACGCTCCTGCCGGGCACGGGCACGTTGGTCGAACTCGCCGGGATTGCCTGGTCGCCCCGGCCGCACGCCCCGGCCCCACACGCGGTAGCGCTCCCCGGCAGCGATCCGCGGTGGCGGGCCATCAACGACGAGCACCACCCGCCCCGATGACGGGCGCCAGGTCTCCCCATCGCGGACCGCTGTCACCGCCAGGAGGCAGTCGCTCGACGGCGGGCGACCCGCTCCGCGGAGAGGATCGGTCGATCGGGGAAGGGGGCGCGGCGCCGTGACGAGCGTTCCCTCCACGACCACGGGCAGCGGCCGATCGCCAAGGCTCCAGGCGAGGTCATCGGCCGGAAACAAGCGCCACCGGGCCGTGGCCCATCCCGCCCCGGAGGCCGCGATCGCCACGGCAAGCCATGCAGCTGCCAGCCCTCTGCCCCGACGGGCTGCACGGCTCCAGACCCACAGCGCCGTCAGGGCAGCGATCCAGCAGGCGACGGCCGACAGGGGGACGAGAAGCGCCGTGCCGATGCCCGCCAAGAGAATGGCGGCCACCACCACCAGCGGACGGACGGGGAGGGGATCCCGGCGCCACCACACACCGCCACCACACGCCGATCGAGCCCCGTCGACGGCCCGCCACAGCGATCCGCCGATGCCGCTCCACCACCCCTGCAACGCCTGCAACGCCCGCATCCGTTCGACTCCCGGTGAGCCGCCGACTGAAATCTTCCCTCTTCCGCCCTTGCGAAAGCGCGCTCCGCTGGACAAATGTCCTACCGTCGTGGAGAGGGGGATGCAACGTTCCGGCGTGCCACCGCGGGGGAGAGGCTCAAAGCTTGCGGGCCTGGACGATCCGGGGCAGGCCAGCCATGTCGGTGAGCGTCGGGCCCTTAACGAGCCCGGGCCGGCGGGCGATGATCCCCTCCGCTGCCGCCACCGTCGTTGGGCCGATCTCCACCAGCAGCCATCCGCCCGTCGCCAGCCGGCTCTCGGCCGCCTCGACGAGCCGCTCAACAACCTCAACACCCGTCGGCCCCGCCACGAGGGCGCTTTTCGGTTCGTGGTCACGGACATCGCGGGGGAGCCCGACGAACTCGTCGGCGCGGACGTAGGGGGGATTACTGACGATGCAGTCGAAGGGTCCGGCCGCCGAGGGGGAATCCAACAGGTCGCAGCCGACCAGTTCGATCCGGCCGTCGAGCCCGTGACGGGTGACGTTGGCCTTCGCTACCGAGAGTGCGTCGGCGGAGATGTCGGTGGCGACGAGGTGTGCCTTGGGGAGGTGCTTGGCCAGCGCCACGGCGATGGCGCCGGAGCCGGTGCCGACATCGGCGATCCGCGGTGACTCGAGGGGGCGGCACAGATCGATGGCGCGAACGACGAGCCCCTCCGTCTCCGGGCGGGGGATGAGGACCGCAGAGGAGACGGCCATGGCCAGCGAGAAGAATTCCCTGCTGCCGACGAGGTACGCGACCGGCTCCCCTTCGCCGCGCCGCTTGACGAGGCCGCGGAAGCGCGTCCGCCCGGCCTCGTCGACCACGTCGTCGAAGGCCGTGTAGAGGGCGATCCGCGGACAGCCGCGAACATGGGCCAGAAGCACCTCGGCATCGAGCCGGGGGGAGTCGCTCCCCTTGCCGGCGAGCCAGTCAGTCGTCCAGGTGAGCAGGCGCCCCACCGTCCACACGTCCTCGGTCATCAAGGATGCTCCGCTTCGTTCAGGGTGTCGACGGCTTCGAGGATCGTTCCATGTCGGCCCGGCGCTGCTGCCGAGCGTGCTCCTCGATCGCCTGAATCACCAATCCGAGCCGGCCAGCCATCACCTGATCGAGCGTGAAGCTCTCGTTGATGCGGTGATCGGTCAGCCGGTTCTGCGGGAAATTGTAGGTCCGGATCCGCTGGCTCCGGTCGCCCGAGCCGACGAGCGTCCGCCGTTCGCTGGCCCGCTTCTCGTGTTCGATGCTGCGGCGGAGCTCGTAGAGCCGCGCCTTGAGGACGCGCAGAGCCTTCGCGAGATTCTTGTGCTGGCTCTTCTCGTCCTGGCACTGGACGACCAGACCGCTCTCGAGATGAGTGAGACGGACGGCCGAGGCGGTCTTGTTGACATGCTGGCCACCCGGCCCACTGGCGCAGAACAGATCCTTGCGGTATTCGTCGGGGGCGATCGTCACCTCGACATCCTCAGGCTCCGGGAGCACCGCTACCGTCGCCGCCGAGGTGTGAATCCGTCCCTTCGTCTCGGTGTCGGGGACGCGCTGCACCCGATGGCCACCGCTCTCCCACTGGAGAAGACGGTAGATCGCATCACCCGAGAGGCCGAGGACGAGCTCCTTGAATCCGCCAAGCTCGGTCGGACTGGCATCGAGGACCTCGACCTGCCATCCCTGCTCGGTGGCATGACGTCGGTACATCTCGTAGAGATCGCGAACGAAGAGGGCGGCTTCGTCCCCTCCCGTGCCGGCCCGGAGTTCCATGACGCACCGGCCGCGATCGGCGTCGCCGTCATCGGAACAAAGATCGAGGAGATCGTCCCACTCCTGCTCCCGACGGGCCCGGAGATCGGGGAGCTCCGCCTCGGCGAGACTTTTGAACTCCGGATCGTCTCCGCGACTGAAGGCGTCGAGCTCGGCGATCTGCCGCTCGAGATCGACAAAGCTCCGATAACGCCGTCCCAGGCGGGCGAGCGAGCCATGTTCCCGCGCGACCGCAGCCAGCCGTTGTGGCTGGGCGACCACATCTGGATCGATCAACTCCCGTTCGAGTTCCTCGAACCGGGCGAGCTTCGCTTCGAGCTGGTCGCGCATCGTCCGATGGAGCCTCGATCCGTCGCCAGGGCGCTCACGCGCGGGATAGCCAGCGCCCCATCGAAGCCGTCAGGCCCCGCGCTGAGACGAACCTGAACCGGCAACCGCTCAGGACGTCGGTTCTGCGGCGGCAGGAGCCGGAGCGGCCTTCTTCCCCTTCTTGAGGCTCGCGTAGCCGGCGCCAGCGAACTTCGTCTTGAACTTCTCGATCCGGCCGGCCGTGTCGACAAACTTCAGCTTCCCCGTGAAGAACGGATGGCAGACGTTGCAAATGTCGACCTTCAACTCCGGCATGGTGCTCCGGGTCTGGAAGGTATTCCCGCAGCCACAGCGGACCACGGTTTCGATGTAACGGGGGTGGATGTCGTCTTTCATGGCATGACTCAGGGCGGGACCCGGACGGACCGGGCTCGGAAGCGGAGGACGTCAGTTGGAAGCCCCCCACTGTAGCCGCTCCCGCCCCGGCCCGCAACGCATCCTCCTCGAGTTCCCGCTCGAGCTCGAGTTCCCGATTCACCCGCGGGAGTTCCCGATTTACCCACGGGAGTTCCCGATTCATTGGGCGGGCACTTCACTGGGAGGGGGCGCGGAGAGTCGATCGGCGAGCAGACGACTCCCAAACCGCTGTGGCGAGGCGTCCTCACGGAGCAGACGGGCAGCCTCGTCCCGCTCGCCAAGGGCCAGACGAG
>Ga0209188_1001555_pt1 | contig 18174 bp, 23 predicted proteins | sample C_130625_EF_Meta_FD_187307 | JGI IMG/M metagenome (GOLD analysis project Ga0209188, IMG submission 187307) | Freshwater microbial communities from Lake Croche, Canada to study carbon cycling - C_130625_EF_MetaG (SPAdes) (version 2) | ecosystem: Environmental > Aquatic > Freshwater > Lake... | reverse complement strand
TCATCAAGAAATAGATGCTAAAAATAGTGTAACATTGTCGCAATCTGAATGACAATTTAAATAGGATAAATAAACTAATACTATAATGATTTAAATCATGTCAAGACCAAAGCCAACAGTAATACTCGAACATCTCAATAAGGTCACATATAAAAGTGATCAAGTCTTAGATGCCGCCGGTATATATGCAGTATATTATGATGGGAAACCAATCAATCTAAAAACTCAAAACATCTTAGTCAATTACCCAGGCCCAAAATATAAAAAAAGTAGTTTTGGTAATCGTGGACATGCTGTCAATCTTTGCAAAAAACTCAATACACAATTTAAAACTGATAAATTTTCAGTTGTTTTGTTAATTGAGGGTGAAAAAATTTATCCTTAAAACAGGATGAAACTTACCCAAATTCAATGGTACTATAAATTTGGTAATTTAGAAGATAGAACTGAAAATCCAATAGATCTTTGGTTCAATCCAACCAATCCATACAGTATGAGATTGACCAAATCTGGTTGGAGACATCTTTGTCACCATCTCGATTTAATCGATTATAAGTTCACTTTAAAAGATAAAATATCTCCAAAAAATCTTCTTCAATTGGAGAGATATATTAGATTTCCATATTATGTTCAAACTCTAAGACAAATACATATATTTGATGAGTCTACGGCACTGATGTTGACATTAAATTCCAATAATTTACAAAAATATCTCAATGATTTAGAATCACAAACTTGATTTGTAAAAAAACAACACAGATAAAAATTGGTTGACGATGAGTATGTTTTTATATATAATTTGATTTTATTAACGCAATCTTTAAAAGGAATAAAATGAACGCAACTATTCTAGATGCACATTGCCGCCCAGTCGTAAATTTTGACGTAGAAAACGCAGATCATCGTGCTTGGGTTCACGAATTTAGAAAAACTGGTTCTTGGAGAAATTGCCCAGTGCTTTTTCACTCTCCCAAGGAATTAAGTGTTGTGGGACATACAACCCAGGCTTTGTTGGATTTTTATCTCAGCAACGAGTTTACTAAAATTCGAAGCAAACGATTGCTAAATACTAAAATCAAAACAGATATCTGATTTCATACTAGATATGAATAAACGCCATGTCATAGTTTTGGCAGTGCTATCTGTTTTTGGAATTGCTCCGAATCACATAGCCAATGCTAAACCAGCAAAATTATTGAACACAAAGTTGTTGCCTGGCAAATATCTGATCAATACTGGAGTTACCACCAAACATTCTAAAGAGGAAATTGAATGTTTGACAAAAAACATCTATTACGAAGCTGGAGTGGAAAATCAAGTTGGTAGATATGCTGTGGCCCAAGTCACATTGAATCGGTTAAGGTCCGGACAATGGGGAAATAACATTTGTCGTGTTGTCTATTCACCAAAACAGTTTTCTTGGACTTTGATCAAAAAACTTCCTAAACCAGATGCCAAATTGTGGCAGGAATGTTTATCAATAGCCAAAAACAGTTTAAATGGAATAGGTGTTAATGGTTTGAATCGCAGTTTATTCTACCATGCCGATTATATCAAAGCTCCAAAATGGACCAACTATCAAAAGGTGACCACTCAAATTGGTCGACACATATTTTATGATACTGCACATGGTTGGACTGTGAATCTTAATGCCTAAATGTTGCAAAAATCATACAGATTTTGGTTGGTGATTTTGAATAATGAATGTATAATTAACGTATTGTTTAACAAAGGAGTCCTAAATGGCAACATCAGCAATCAGCGAAAATCGCACAGTTACTTCAGTAGAAGCTAGGTCAGCTTTGCTTCGTTGTTTTAAGAAACAACGCCCAGTTTTCTTGTGGGGCCCTCCAGGTATTGGTAAAAGTGAGTTAGTAGCTAGCATTGGTGAAGAACTTGGTGGCATTACATTGGATCTTCGTTTGGGGCAAACTGAACCTACAGACATCCGTGGTATTCCTTTTTATAACAAGGACATCAATAAAATGGATTGGGCGCCCCCCATTGATTTGCCAGATGAGGAATTAGCTAGTCAATATCCCATTGTTATTCTTTTCTTGGATGAAATGAATCAAGCTGCTCCGGCGGTACAGGGCGCCGCATTTCAATTGATTTTGAATCGTCGTGTTGGTAAGTATAAATTGCCCGATAACGTAGTTGTTGTGGCTGCTGGTAACCGCGAAAGTGATAAGGGCATTACATATCGCATGCCAACTCCATTGGCTAATCGTTTTGTTCACTTGGAAATGCGTCCAGACTTTGAAAGCTGGCAACAATGGGCAGTGTCAAATAAAATTCACAAAGATGTTGTGGGTTATTTGAGTTTTGCTAAACAAGATCTTTATGATTTTGATCCACGTAGTTCCAGTCGCAGTTTTGCTACACCACGTAGCTGGACCTTTGTTAGTGAACTGTTGGATGATGACTTGGATGATTCAACAAATATGGATTTGATTGCAGGCACCATTGGTGAAGGTCTCGCTGTTAAATTTGCCGCACATAGAAAAGTTTCTGGACAGATGCCAGATCCTATCGAAGTATTGCGTGGCAATGTTGCAGAACTTAAGACAAAAGAAATTAGCGCCATGTATTCATTGACTGTGAGTCTTTGTTATGAGTTGCAAGACAGTCACGTAAAACTCAGCAAGTCTGGTAAAATTGCAGAATGGCATAACCAAGCCAACAATTTCTTCAAGTTTATGATGAACAACTTTACCACTGAGCTTGTTGTTATGGGTGCCCGTGTTGCATTGACAACTTATGGATTGCCTTTTGTCCCTGGAAAAATTGAAAGTTTCAATGAATTCCATGCAAAATATGGCAAATATGTGCTAGCGGCTAGCGGCAAATAAAAATAATGGGGGATTATTTCCCCCATTGACATAACTTATTTTTGGTAGTATAATAACTACATTAGATGATACATTAGAGGATTTACAATGGCATCACAAGATTCTACTCTTGCAGAAAAAAGCAAAGCAGTAACAGTTACCAATCCAAAAATTGATGCGGCAGCTCGTGATAAATTGGTAACTTCTCGAGTCGGGCTTTTGCTTAGAGCCCCGTTTTTTGGTAATTTGGCGACTCGACTAAAATTGGTTAATGCTGATGCTTGGTGTCCCACCGCAGCCACAGAAGGCAGGCATTTTTACTATAACAGTGAATTTATTACTCAATTGAGTCTTAAAGAATGTGAGTTTTTATTTGGTCATGAAGTTTTACATGTATGTTATGATCATATGGGACGCCGTGGCGATCGAGATCCACAATTATGGAATATTGCAGATGACTATTGTGTAAATGCTGATTTAATTGAACAGAGGATTGGTGAAAAAATCAATAAAGTACCAATTCTCTACAATCAGAAATATCAAGGTTGGAGTGCTGAGGAGGTCTATGATGACCTTTATCAAAACGCTGATAAGATTGATATCAGTAGTTTGGCTAAACAAATCCTAGATGAGCATATGGATGGTCAAGGTGAAGGTCAGGGAGAGGGTGAAGGCGATAACGAAAAAGATGGAAATGGTCGACCTAAACTCTCCAAAGAAGAACAACAGGCTATTCGAGACGAAATCAAAGAAGCTATGTTGTCGGCAGCACAGGCCGCAGGCGCTGGCAATGTTCCTGGGGGTGTCAAACGACTAATTAAAGATCTTACAGAGCCCACAGTCAATTGGCGTGAACTGTTGCCGCAACAGATTCAAAGTACTATTAAAAGTGATTATTCATGGGCACGTCCTAGTCGCAGAAGTTGGCATATGGATGCAGTATTACCTGGACTAAAGCCCGAGGAAACTGTAGACGTGGCGGTATTTATTGATACGTCTGGCAGTATTAGTGATCAAGACTTGAAAATCTTTTTAAGTGAGATCAAAGGTATTATGGATACTTATACTGATTATAAAATTCATATAGCTACTTGGGATACTGAAGTTTATAATCCACAAGATTTTACTGCTGATTCTGGGGTTGATATTAGGGAATATGAGCCAGGTGGCGGTGGCGGAACTGATCCTCATTGTATTTGGAACTATCTTACTAAACAGGATTTAGTTCCAAAAAAACTAATTGTATTCACCGACTTTTGCTTCTATGGTTGGAATCCAGATGAAGTTAGGGATTATTGTGACACTGTTTGGATTATCAAAGACAATCCCGAAGCTAAACCAGAATTTGGAGTATGGGCACATTATGACCAATCAGGACGAAAATAATCAAAATGCTAGGTTGATCCTAACTGGGCTAGCTCTTGCTGGACTGTTAGCTGGTCGTAATCATTCTAGCACTCCTTATACCCCTGACGAAGTTGCTACTTGGGCCGTCAAGTGTGCGGATGCTGCTGTAATTCAATTAAATAGAAATATTAAAGACGAAATCACTAAGTGAGTATATTGTCTAGTACCTAAGCAGTTGGTGGTAGAAAACCTATTAAAAATTGCTTAGAATCAACAGATTTTTAACTGATATACATTAAAATGAAGCTAATTGACACAGAAAAATTGCGTAAAGTAACAGAGGCACGTAAAATTATAAATGACCTTCAAGCAAGGTTATTAGCCAGAGAACAGGCTTTAGATGATTTATCTAGGTCGGTTGAGATTGCCAGATTTACCAATCAATATCAGTTAGTAGACAGTTTTAGACAAACAGCCGAGGAGCAATTATTAGATCGATTGGAAATTCCTGCTGTTGGGGAAAACACTGATCTCAAACTTAGGATCTACGAATAATGTTAATTCATGGTGAAGTCAATCCATTAAATGTATTTGGTCTAAGAAGATTAGAGCATTGCCCTCCACATTTTGAAAAGATATTATTTGATCTCAAGTGTGATATCAAAATAATTTCTGATTGGATTTATACTAACTTAGAGGGTAGGTTTTACCTGGGTGATCATTCATATAGTCAAGATGGTGTATTTACTATACAAACTCTTGCCGCATTTGAGAGAGCCAGTGAGGCTAGTTATTTGGGATTAATGTTAGATCAAATCAATAAATCATTATACGACTTTTGATGATTTATTTTTGTGTCTCCGTAGGCCGATGTAAATAATTACAATTACATTTAGGAATGGAGATTTTATAATGGATTCAACTAATACTAATACCAGTAATGATACTGGATTAACTATTCGAGATTTAGCTCAAATTGTTGAAATAATTAAAGTATGCAGCTCACGTGGGGTTTTTCGAGCCGATGAACTCAGTGGTGTTGGAGCTCTTTATGATCGTTTAAATTCGTTTTTACAATCAGTAACTCCTGACCAATCTTTAGAGTCAACAACTGACTCAAAATAATATCAAGGAGACAGATAATGTATAAACATGTAGGAAGACACGGAGATAAAAAAATTGTGGTTTTATTTAGGCAAGTTCCTAGTGAAGATCACATGTGTTTAGTAGTTTATAGTGACTTATTGCCTAGGCTATATCACGACTCAATGATGAAAATCTTGGAAAGCCCAGTTGGTCAACAAGCTGAAAATTTTGCCGACGCATTATTTAGGGATTTTATGCCAGACGGTCGTAATTGCTTGGAAGCTTTACATAAAGATGGCTTGATGAAAAAAGTCCCAACAAATCAAGTCATAATGACACCAACACCCGCAAGTAGTGTGAGGTTAGACGAGTTGAACGACTTGTTGAATGAGATGTCAAAAGGTGAGGAAGCTGTTAAACGATTGGCTGAAATTGATGCCAATAAAGGTATGGTCAGCAATAAGAAAAAATCTGAACCCAAAGAACTTGGTGTTAGTCCAGCTAGCAGAGGTGTTCCGGTCGACTCAACCGGAACTATGGGAGTTTTAACGGACGAGGATCTAGCTCGTAGCAGATTGGAACAAGCTACTGCTATGAGATTAAATGCAACTCAATTATTGGCTGAAGCAGATCGTTTGCAAAAAGAAGCAGATGATATGTTAAATACTACTAAACCACTATTAAAAGAAAATGTCAAACCAAAACCAGCCCCAGCCAAGAAAAAGCCCAAAGCGAAAACGGCTTAACGTTTCCATTAAAGATCGATGGAATAAAATTCTTAAGGAGGTTGAGAAGGAAACAGTGCCTGTAGATGTTTTGCAAGCAGTGACTTTCAAATTGGTTGATGGCACTGACGTTAAAGTTAATATTAAAGAACTAATTAATTCTGGTTATTCTTCTGAAGAAGTCGAGGCTTTTTTAAATGAAAAATTAGAACAATTGGAAAGTTATATTGATGATGTTGATTATTTTGTCAACATCGATGATGTTGCTAATGTTATACAGCCAATGACAGATAGTATTCTCAGAGATTTAAAATAAATTTTGTAGAAATAAAAAATAGGCACTTAATGTGCCTATTTTTATGATCTCTAATTTTAAATTAGAATAGAAATATTATGACACCAGAAGTAATCAGCATCAGCGAAATCCACCCACCTAAGGCCATATAATATGTTTTAAATGGGGTTCCAAAATATCTATTGCCAACCATAACACACTTGTGCATTGGACTTAATAGATAACCTGCATAGTCAACTGCAAAGAACCATAGAAAATATTCTACTCCGAATACTTGAGCCATTAGTACAGCTATGGCAATGAATTTTCCACTACTACCCATTAAAAAACTGACTGTAAATCCTATTAGACTAATTAGTAACATCCCAATAAAAGTACCCGGATTCAATCCCACACCCTTAATAAGATTTTGATATTCAGACATATGTGATTTGAAATAGTTTCCAAGAATGATAACCAAAGCAACTGTGACTAGCACTTCCCAATTTACGTAACTTAATAATTTTCTCCAATTCCATTGTTGAGTAATTATCACATAATATAGGGCTAATGAACCAAAAATGGCAAATACATTACTTTCTCCACCAACAAAAACATATGTACCTAGTGCCACAAACATAGGTAACACATTTCTTAATACTGCACTTATCTTAAACTCTTCTGACGGTATAACTATTTCCTCTTCTTTGACTTGAAACCAAATATACCAACCAATATATACTAAACTAACAATCAAAACCGGAGCTATCATGTTAATAAATGCAGAATATGTGAGGCCAAATGCGGCAATGGGCAACAGTACAGTTTTTTCCAATGGACTCCACATATAATAGTGGTGTGTTGAAAGATAATCAACAATACCCATTTTTTCTCTACCATGACCACATTTAGGGGCGACCGTATCCAACAATCCTGCTGATACTGTTACACGACCCTCAATTGGCAATATTCCGCCAATTGCGCTGAGTATAACAACGACAAACTTATTAGATCCAAAAGTATCTTTGATATAAGCATAAACTGGAACAAATAGATTATATTCTTTTGCCAATCCTGCCGAAATCATAATAAAGAAAACCATCCACAAATAGCCAAGTCCGCTAAAATATTCCATTTTAATCCTTTAAAAAATATTTATTACTGTACTTTTTGGGATATTATTTTCTCCGCTGTGTCCTCGCATACTTGGCATTGCCAACAATTAAATTTACAATTGGTGATGGTTTTAAGCCAGGTCGTTCTCACATCATCAGAAACATTTCTAAAAGCGTCTCTATAAGGATCTTGTATAAGTTCTCTACGTACAAATTGTGTTATCATGTTCATAGTATTGTAAAAAACATGTTTACTTTCTCTACCATGCATTTTGAATACATCAATAAGATTTGAATAATGTTCAAGATGACTATAGAATGATGGTATACTAGCCGACTTCATTGCCCATAAAATTGATTTACTATCTTTTAAAACACATGGGGATATGTCTGACATTTTTGAATCAAAATATGCAGGTGTATGTTCGTCTCTATTTAAGTTATAAACATAATGATCCTGTTGAATTGGGCAGTACCCTTCACACATTTCATTATAAAGTAATGAAATATAAAGTGGCCTCCCCAACTTTTCTTGCATTATCAATTTACACTTATGTATTTCTTTAAGGGTTCTTCCATCCCTCATCAATACCCTGTCTAGATTAATGTAATCAAATCCTTCTTCAAAAAGAATAGCAACTTCGGCGGCTGTCTGCACTCTATTCAATATTGTATTTTTGACAAAAAGGTCTGGAAATTCCTTTTTCAATCCAAATCTTAGCCAAGCTGTGTTAGGGATAGTAACAATCTTAACACCAAGCTTGTACAATCTTTTAAAATTTTCAATAAAAGTCAAATAGTTTTCGAATGTCGGTGCAACAGATATATTATTAAATGTTAAACTTAGTGGAATTTCAAATTGATTAGCAATTGTCAATGAGTTGTTTTCCACAATGCAAGCATCATCAGGAAAAAGTATTCCCCCCATGGCGTCTTGATTAAATGGGGGGATTCTACTACTAATATATAAATCTGTAATTACGGATTTGCATTCTTCTAAAAATGGGAAGACATCGTTTTGTATTTCCTCAGGATTTAGGCCTGGCCATAATGGAACAGAAAATTTTATATTAGACAACATGTCAATCGTTCGCCACTAATGATAAATCCTTACTATTATCTAATAATTTATGAAATACTGTTTGTTGAATAGCTGCTTCACTCAATATTGCCATTTGTTGTTGATCGGTTAAACATGCTATTGCTTCTAAAACACCTTTACTGATGGTGCCATAATTTATGAGATCACTATATACACTACGTGATAATTTATGTGTCCAATATTCCAATTCTTGTTCATTTTGATATTCGAAATCTGATAGAGATTCAATAGCAGCATCAATGGAATTAAAATTTTCATTAACTATTTTTTCAATTTGTTTTAAAAAGAATTCAGCTTCCATTTGTAATTGACTCAACCTAGCTGTTGTTCGGTTAATTTCAAAATTGAGTTTTCTAACTTCGATATTTTTTAATTTTTTAACAAATTGGTCAGGGTCAGACATTTCTTCAAATTCTGCTTTTTGTTTTTTGATATGCAGTTCCTCTAATTCAAAACTGGTAGTTGTTTGAACTTCTATCCTAGTCCTCGCTTCAATAACTGCCTGTTTCAATTTTTTATATGGAGTTATATTTTCATTGATTACAAACTTATCCATTTGAAATTGACTCATACCGTGACTAAATAACGGCTCTAGTTTTAGAAACATATCGATCATATTATGCCTTATATAAATGTAATATTATAAATTATAATATAAATTTGTCTTAATGTATTTACTCAATTCAACCAAAGTATTAAGATTTTGTATTTCATTGATCATTGAATCAACTTGGTCTTGGGGAATGTTTTCCATTGTGGCACGATCCGGTAACCAAACAGTTAACATTATCCATTTAGTTATGGAAATTTTTTTAGATATTTGATCTTCATTATATCTATATACAACACGCCCTTTATGATCTGGTTCAGACGTCACCGCCACTTGGCCGCCAAATGGGTCAAAAGCCGACTTAACCCCGAGAGGGTACTTAAAAAAAATAAAATTTTCTTCTTGCTCTTCAGGAATCTTAATTACAGCCTCCCCCACCGGGGATTTTGGCGACTCGCAGAGGAAAAATCTATTCTCGATAGCATAAATTGCTCGAAATTCTTTGGGCTGTTTTCCATAATTAAAAGACATTGAAGAGTTTTTAACAAAATATGCTGCCATATTAGAATCCTTGCATCATTTGTCCTGAAGATTGCGGCAATACAAGATCTGCCAATGTGTTTATTGTTTCGGTTGCAAACGCTATTGACTGGCATAGGCCATGCTGAGTGCCGCCATATCTTCCAGTAGTATCATTATATCCAGCCATCATATAGCCAGTAGTTGGGCTAGATAGACTATGGCTTTCACCAAATTGATAAGTGAAGGTGGATTGTGCATATCTGTAACTGGTCATTCTACCGCCCACAAAATTAATTTGTATAGTATATGGAGTAAACCCAACAAAATAAACTCTAGTGTCGCTAGATTCCATTCCGGCCACAATTTGCATGTTACCATTTAATATTTGTGTTGCTCCCTGATTAACAACAGATTTTGTAGCAAACTGCAAAGAGTATACGCAAGTATCGCTAGTGTTAGAAAAGAGCCCATGTGTGCTAATGGAACCTGCTTGCCTGCTTGTCATCGTCGGTCCGCTAGACAAATTGCCATATGAGGTTGGAGTTACTGTGGTCATATCTAATTTAATCCAATCGGACCCAGTTAATAACCAGGATTCACTTGCAACTTCTGCATCACTACAAGTCACCTGCGGTTTTCCGGAAACAGAAAAAGAAGAAGCTGCTCTATTTGTAACAAAATTAAAAGAATTATATCTTGAGCTATCATCAATACTAAAATATCCAGCTAGTCGGCCATTGACTCCGGGCACATAAGATCTTTGAACCCCGGAGTCATAAACTATTTTTCCTGCATTTGTGCTGGTGTTAAAATATTGAATAGAAGTCCAAACTGTGCCTCTATATCCGCCTTGTAAATATCCGACTGATTTTCCCAAAGCGCCTAAGCTACCCGGTATCATTTTTTTTCTAGTTAAATCTTTTGACAAAGGCATTTTGATTCTTTCTAATCTTTGATTCAATATTTATGTATTAAACTGTTACAGTAGCACATATTGCTATTGCAATATCAGTAATACCAGTATCAATTTGAGTTGCACATACCACATGCATCTGATCACTTGGCTCAAGTGACAAACCATCAGGGGCATTAAATATTCCTTGTTTTGATCCCGGAGCAAAAGTTATTGTTCCGATCACTCCCAAATTCTTTCTGATTTCGATGACAAAAGATGCTGTTGGTGAAGTGATACAATATGCATAACTTCCAACAAAATTAATTGGACAACTCATATTTCTGACAGAAATTACTCTCATCAATATTTCGTTTAACAATGGAGCACCATTTATGAAATTGTGCATGTCATATGTAGAGGGACCAGCAGATCCAGTATAACCTGTTGGTCCAACAATTCTGCCGCCATTATACCAAGTATTATTTTCGCCCCATACCCAAGTATTTCCATCTGATTTTACGATATAAGCGTCATTTATTGTATTTCCACTAGCTGGTAAACTCTGAACATTTGGAGCATCGCCTTTTAACTTAATATTAACACCTTGTGGACCAGTAGGACCAATTGGCCCAGGTATCGTACTGGCGCTTCCAGTATATCCTGGTAACCCAGGACCACCAGGCATTCCTGTTCCACCAGTTTGGCCTTGCAGGCCTTGCAGGCCTTGCTGTCCTTCGCTACCTGAATATCCAATTGGTCCTCTTGAACCAGTATATCCTCTTGAACCAACATAACCATTACTACCATCATAACCAACATAACCAGCACTACCAACGAATCCAGTATTAAAATATGGATCACCATTGGCGTAAAAATATTCATCAGAATAAAAACTTTGTGCAAATACATTTCCAACGACCCCAATTCCTCCTAAAGTAGTTATAGCTCCAGTGGTTGTTGATGTTGCCTGAGTAAAATCATTGACGAAAAAGGAATTATTAGTTATGGTTTTACCAAGAACCGTTAAATTTCCACCAACATTTAAGTTATTAAGTAGACGCATGTTGGCAGCAATAAGATTTGCTGTAAAAAATTCTCCTTGAACGGTGAGATCATCAACCATTGTCACTTCTTTTTCAAAGAGTGCAGTGTTACGAAAATATGATGTTCTATTAACAATTAAGTCACCTGTTGTAAGTTCATCTGTCGTCAATGATTTCTTAAAGTTTGCGTCACCATTGACCGTGATATCGCCTATGATATTCGCAGTGGTGTTTACAACTAAAACATTGCTAATAATTTCATTAGTTTTAATAGAATTTCCAACATTTAGGTCTACTGCAATATTGGCGTTTCTATTAATAGTTAAATTTTCACCTATTATGTTATTTGCTAAAAAAATATTTGCTTGTAAAGTGTCTCCAACAATCAAATTCCCAACAATACTTGCATTTTTGCTTATAGTTAAAGTATTACCGGTAATTATGTTTGCTTTTAAAGTGTCCCCAACAGTCAAATTGTTACCAATACTTGCATTTTTGCTTATAGTTAAAGTATTACCTATTATTTGATCAGCCCTCAGATTTCTCTTAATAGTTAAATCTCTTCCAATTACTGCATCAACGTCGGTTTTCAAATAGTTTGTAGTTGTGGTGTCAGCCACTGTTAGATTAGCTCCAATTGTTGCATCAACAACTGTGGCCAAATAATTTGTGGTGGTTGTATCATTGACAAATAAGTTACTGCCAATTATTGCATCAAAAATTGTATTTAAATAATTTGTAGTGGTGGTGTCGGCCACTGTTAAATTAGCTCCAATTGTTGCATCAAGGTTGGTATTTAAATAATTCGTGTTAGTAGTGTCCCCAACAGTTAAAATACCTCCAATGGTTGCATGTATATTGGTGGTTAAATAATTTGTAGTTGTGGTGTCCACAACTGTTAAATTGCTACCAATAACTGCGTCAACATTGGTATTCAAATAATTTGTGGTGGTAGTTTCAGTAACCGTCAAATTGCCATCAATAACTGTACCGACGCTTGCTTGACCAAGACTTGAGCTACTCAAATAGATATTTCCAACAACAGTTAAATTTCTGCCAATAAATGCATCAACATTGGTATTTAAATAATTTGTAGTTGTGGTGTCCCCAACAGTCAAATTACTACCAATAACTGCATCAATGTTTGTATTCAAATAATTTGTAGTTGTTGTATTGCCAACAGTTAAATTACTACCAACAACAGCATCAATGTTTGTATTCAAATAATTTGTAGTTGTGGTGTCCCCAACAGTCAAATTACTACCAATAACTGCGTTAACATTGGTTTTCAAATAGTTTGTAGTTGTGTTATCTACGACAGTCAAATTACCATTAACTAATAAATCATTACCAATAGTTGCACTAATATTTGTAGTCAAATAATTTGTAGTTGTTGTATTGCCAACTGTTAAGTTATTGTCAACGATTAAATCATGGCCAATAACTGCGTCAACATTGGTTTTCAAATAGTTTGTAGTTGTGGTGTCCCCAACTGTTAAATTGCTACCAATAACAGCATCAATGTTTGTATTCAAATAGTTTGTAGTTGTTGTATCTACGACAGTCAAATTACTACCAACAACAGCATCAACATTTGTATTCAAATAGTTTGTAGTTGTTGTATTACCAACAGTTAAATTATTACCAATAACTGCGTCAACGTTGGTTTTCAAATAGTTTGTAGTTGTTGTATTACCAACAGTTAAATTATTACCAATAACAGCATCAACATTTGTTTTCAAATAATTTGTAGTTGTGGTATTACCAACAGTTAAGTTATTATCAACGATTAAATTATTACCAATTACAGCATCAACATTGGTGGTTAAATAATTTGTAGTTGTGGTATTACCAACAGTTAAATTATTACCAATTACAGCATCAACATTGGTGGTTAAATAATTTGTAGTTGTGGTATTGCCAACAGTTAAATTGCTACCAATAACAGCATTAATATTTGTATTCAAATAGTTTGTAGTTGTGGTATTGCCAACAGTTAAATTGCTACCAACAACAGCATTAATATTTGTATTCAAATAGTTTGTAGTTGTGGTATTGCCAACAGTTAAATTGCTACCAACAACAGCATCAACATTGGTTTTCAAATAATTTGTAGTTGTTGTATTGCCAACTGTTAAGTTATTATCAACGATTAAATCATGCCCAATAAATGCATCAACATTGGTGGTTAAATAGTTTGTAGTCGTTGTATTGCCAACAGTCAAATTGCTACCAACAACAGCATCAACATTTGTATTCAAATAGTTTGTAGTTGTTGTATTGCCAACTGTTAAGTTATTACCAACAACAGCATCAACATTGGTGGTTAAATAATTTGTAGTTGTGGTATCTACGACAGTCAAATTGCTACCAATAACAGCATTAATATTTGTATTCAAATAGTTTGTGGTTGTGGTATTGCCAACAGTTAAATTGCTACCAATAACAGCATTAATATTTGTATTCAAATAGTTTGTAGTTGTGGTATTGCCAACAGTTAAATTGCTACCAACAACAGCATCAACATTGGTGGTTAAATAATTTGTAGTTGTTGTATTGCCAACAGTTAAATTGTTACCAATTATAGCATCAACATTTGTTTTCAAATAATTTGTAGTTGTTGTATTGCCAACTGTTAAATTGTTACCAATTATAGCATCAACATTAGTTTTCAAATAGTTTGTGTTCAAATAATTTGTAGTTGTAGTGTCCCCAACAGTCAAATTACTACCAACAACAGCATCAACATTGGTGGTTAAATAATTTGTAGTTGTGGTATTGCTAACTGTTAAATTATTACCAACAACAGCATCAACATTTGTTTTCAAATAATTTGTAGTTGTGGTATTACCAACTGTTAAATTATTACCAACAACAGCATCAACATTGGTGGTTAAATAATTTGTAGTTGTGGTATTACCAACTGTTAAATTGCTACCAATTGAGGAATCTTTTTCAACAAATTCAAAATTCGTAAATGTCAGATCAGAAATTGCTGAGCCAATCACCGTTAAATTTGAACCAATGAATGAATTGTTTTTAACAGTTAAATTCGATAGTACTATTATATTTCCTGCAGATATATTATTATCAACAGTCAAGGCTTCTCTAATAATAGCACTTCCGTCAACAGTTAACTTTTTTGAATAAATTTCTCTTTGAAAACTTATATTGCCATAAAAATTATAATCACCATCAATATCGCTTTTTAGTTTTAGGTCTATTTGGGAATCAGAAATTGCAAAAGTCAATATATTACTAGTAAAAGATCTATAAATTACCTGACTTGCATTTGAATCTAAACTAAGAAAAGAATTTGGGGTTTTTACCAATGTTCCCCCAGAATAGCCAGAATCAATTAAATCCGATAATTTAAAATTATAAAGTTCGTTAAAATTGTCATTTATTTTAGAAAATGCCGCTCTAAGGGTATCGCCGGTGTTATCGTTAGCATTTTTCCCAATATTAATTATTTTTTTAGTCATAGATATATACTCTAATAACAGTATTTATCCGTCAACATTTTTTTTAAACAATAGAAACGGCCCACCTCACAAATGAATATTCTTCTGAATCCTCAAAAAGTTTATTGGTTTTGGGGTGACAATATTTCCAGTCAATTGAACAGTGTTATCTAATTTTATAGTATAATATGTCATTTTTATCCCCAGAACCTATATAAATCTTTCTTGATTTGATGCAATTATTCCTTTAGCAAAAATTTCTGAAAAAGGCGGTTCTCCAGATTCAGGATTACCAGAAAGCATCAGTTCCTCATTTTTATTCACCAAAATCATATCCTCAATCCAATCTTTATTTTTTCTTGAAGATATTTGTCCAATCCAATTATTTGATATATCGCTGAAAATACTAAAAACAGCGTCTTCTGGCCATTGTGTGGTATTTATTCTATATAAAAAATTAGCCAATGCATGTATAGAAGTAGATAATTCATTCCTAGAAACCGTTATATCTTTATTGGCTTTGATATCTCTAACAATAAATATTAGATTTTTGATTAAATCTTTGACTGAATTGTCAAATTCATTTGATATCGATGTTCCAAAGTATGGCTCAATAAATGATCCAATTTGGTCTATGTTTTTATATAGTTCCGTCTCAACATCCGAACTTTCTCTACTGTCCAATAAGCTTATCAAATAGTCCCTAGTTCTCCAAAAAAATCTAGACAACAAGGATTCTATAGACATTCTAAATTCAACAGAATTCGGTTTTAACATTATTTCATCTCTAGCGAATGATGTTTGATTCATTTTTGGAGCAACATTACTGTAATTTTGAAAACCAATTTCTGCCGTCATTGGATGATCAAAATGTTCTTCTTTAATATTATGTGTGATTACTTTATACATTTTTATTTCTCCCGATTATTTAAAATTTTCTGGAAACGAGTTTATAATGCCTTTAGCAAATATTTCAGAAAATGGCTGCATAGATTCATTACCCACTAAAATAATTTTTTGTGCATCGTCTGAAGCTAATATATCATCCATCCATTTTTTTGATTTTCTAGCTAGAGCTTGATCAATAAAGGATTTGGCCAAATCCTTAAATATTTTTTTAACAGCTTCTTTTGGCCAATTATTAGGGTTGGCTTTATCCAAAAAATCCCCTAAAAGATCAATATCTACTGATAAAGTTTTATCAAAATTTGTAGTGTCCCTTCCAGATTTAATAGCTCTAACTTCGTCAATGATTCGAATACTGTAATCATTAAGTAATCTTTTGAACTCTAAAGAAGCAGCAGTGCCATAATATTGATCAATCACTTTCGTTATGGAACTTATTACTTTAAAAATTTCTGACTCAATAATGGCCATATCTTCGGTGCCCTCGATAGCACTAATAATATATGATCGTAACCTCCATAAATATTTGTCTAATAGATTCCTAACAGCCATTCTAAAATTAACGGCTCTAGGACTTGTGGTAAAATCTGGCATTGGATATGTAATCATTGACGACATATGTCCAACAGTTGGCTTGACATTACTATGAATCATCATTCCAGCTTCAGCCGTCATTGGATGACCAAAATGCTCTTCTCTAATATTGTGTGTGATAACTTTATACATTTTTATTTCCTTTTTAATAATTTTTATTTTTATGCGCCGAACACCAATAAGCTTGTTTTACGGCTACCCCATACCATTGGGAACAAGTACTAGAATCAATTTGATAAGCTGCACAATTATAACAGCTTTCTAGTTTTGGAACCATTGCTGTGTTTGCTGGTTGATAACTCCTTGGCAATACAACAGGTATAATACTTCCATTTGGATATTGATCTGGTCTAATCATTTTTATTTCTCCTTTTTAAATTTTATTAAATAATATGCCATGCACCAGCACGGAATATTACACTTATACTGGCATTGTTGCCCAAATTCTTAGTAAGACTGCCATCTAATAGCTGCCCAAGTGTGCCGGTTACAGTAGTTCCGCCACCGGCACCTTCATTTTTAATAATATATGTTTTTCCTGTAATTCCTGTAGGTAATGTAACTATAGTTGGATTGGCTGTGACCCCAATATATTCGTCAGTGGCTGTTGCTGTATAAGCCACGGCTGTTCCCACCGTCTGGAATATACCGTCTGATGTAGAGTTAATAGTGACATTACCCGTACCGCCTGCAGGTGATATTGTAATGTTATTGCCGGCAGTGATCTTGGTAACACCGGTGTTGTTGACAGTGAAGGATGCATTGGGTCCTCCGCTAACTAAACTAGTGATACTAATACCATTACCAGCAGTTGGTGTTACGCTGGTAACAACACTGTTACCATTCAAGGTCAAATTGCCTAATACATTGGCATTATTGGTAACTGTTACATTGGTTACTGATAGAGTGTTTGATCCATTGTTAAACGTCAAATTGCCGCTGTCGGTCAACAATCCGCCTGCACCGGCAAAGGTAACTCTGCCTGCGGTCAATGCACTGTCAGTGATATTGCCAAATGTAATATTGGCAGTAGTTGCTACACTTTGTGGTATAGATATAACGCTGTTAGCATCAACGTTGATGTTAGCTCCAACTTGCACGACACCAAGTTCGGTTGTGCTTGCATTTGGGAATAAGTATGACATTGTTTTCTCCTTGTATTAATGTCGGTTAGCTTGCGCTAAGGTAAATTACTGCACCTTGCAGTCTGGTTGTGACCTGTATGTCGTCCTGTGTTAGGCAACTTATGTCATAGACTTCATGTGCATTCCATAAACTTGCCCTAGTTGAATTACCAATTACAGATCCGGTAATAGTAGTTTCTTTCGCTTGTGTATTGTTAAAGTAAGATACAATCACACTACCAACATATCCAGTACCAGCAATACTAGTAAATGGTAAATTGCTCAGGGACAATGCTCCTGTACCACTACCCCCAGATTCAACTGTTATTGTGATGTCAAAGTAGCAGATAACTTGTTGTCCAATTTTGGAATAGTTACCTGTAGCTGTAGTTACTGTAATAATAGCTACGGCACTGGAAGTAATAGTAGGAGTCCAAGTACCAATAGTAGCACTGCCGCCACCTGTAGTAGATATCACACCATTGCTGATGGTGATATTGTTTCCGGCACTGACTATGCCAAGATCAGCACCATTTGCATTTGGAAATAAGTATGTCATTCAAATTCCTTTATAATATGTTCCATCGTACATTGTC
>Ga0209188_1001553_pt1 | contig 18195 bp, 19 predicted proteins | sample C_130625_EF_Meta_FD_187307 | JGI IMG/M metagenome (GOLD analysis project Ga0209188, IMG submission 187307) | Freshwater microbial communities from Lake Croche, Canada to study carbon cycling - C_130625_EF_MetaG (SPAdes) (version 2) | ecosystem: Environmental > Aquatic > Freshwater > Lake... | reverse complement strand
CCAGTAAAGTCGCTTTGATCCACTTGCGGTTGCAATCTTCTCTAACTCATTAATTAATGCTCTGCCCACCCCACCGCCTCTTACCTTTGGATCAACATAGAGATCTTCTAGGTAGCAAAAATCTTCAACCTCCCAAGTTGATGGTCTAAATATGTAGTGAGCCAGGCCAACAATGTGCCCATCAAGTTCTGCAATAAGTGCCTTAATATTAAAATCTGAATGGATTCGCTGCCAGGTTAATTCAAACTGCTCATCAGATAATTTTGATTTATAAAAAACAACATACTCTTTAAAAAGCTCAAGCCATCTAGCCTTATCACTTACTGTGATTGGGCGAATTGTTATTGACATATCCAAATCATACAACGCGAAACTTCTGTTCTCTGCTTAACTTCTCTTATGAACCTAACTACCTTTGCCCACAGCGAGTTATTAGCGCCTTTCTTCTTTTTAATTGGCATGCAGCTTCGTAATGAAACTACCCACATCAAACAGATATTACTTCCTAGTTTTGCAGCCTTAGGTGGAATGATATTTCCGGCAGTAATTTTTCTCACCCTAACTTCAGATCCATTAATCTCAAATGGTTGGCCACTGGTTATGCCAACTGATATCGCCTTAGTTATGTTGGTATTACTAGCACTAGGTAAGCGGGTTAGTGTTGAACTTAAGAGTTTTCTATTAGCACTTGCTGTTACTGATGATCTCTTATCAATTTTGGTCTTAGCTGGTAAATATTCTGGTGCGCTAAAACTTACTGAGGTTTTAGCAAGCATTGGCGCAGTATTACTGGGGGCATTAATTGGTAAGGTCCCGGCCGAGAAGTTATTTATCAATTTTGTTAACTTTATTATTCTGCCTGTTTATGTGGTGGCTAATATCTACCCAACCGTTACCGATGGTTTAGAGCTCTCCTCAACTTTAGGTAGCTCCATAATTACCGCTAGATTATTTGGAAAAGTAATTGGCATAACCCTGTTTGCCATTCTTGGAGTGAAGTTACTTAAACAAAAACTGGCACTTAAAAAGAGTGAGTTAGTAGCAGGATCTGCATTTGCGGGGATGGGGCTTGCTGTTTCGATCATGATTGCCAACCTAAGTTATCGATCAGCTCTACTTCTTAACCAAGCTAAGGCTGGATTGTTAATTGCTGCGGTAATCTCAGGGGCAGTTGGCAGTTTAATTTTAGTAATTACTAACCGTAGTGACTCTAAGTAAGGGAGTAAGTAATGTGTGAGAAGGTAACTTGTAGAAAATGTAATAAGCCAACCTGGGCTGGGTGTGGTCAACATATTGAAGAGGCACTTTTTGATGTTGCAAAGGCTGATCGATGCCAGGGACATAAAGATGAGCCAAAGAAGAGTGGCTTATTAAATAGATTGCTCAATCGCTAAAGTATTTAAATGTCGATTGAAATAATTACTGCAACTTTAAATGATGTTGATCGGCTGCGCGCACTTCGCCTAGCAGCTCTTAAAGATTCACCAGCCGCATTTGGCGCAAAGTTTGACGATGAGATTAAAAAAGAAGAGTCAGAGTGGCGGGAGAGATTAAAAAACACCCACTGGTGCTTTGCAGTTGCAGATGGTGTTGATATTGGGTTAATGGCAGTAGATCGGGCTGAGAAGGATCGCAATAGTGATTGCTGGCTATCTAGTTGGTGGCTTACCGAAGGCTTTCGCGGCAGAGGTATTCCTAAGTTAATGCTCAACTGGGTTGATCAGCTTTGCATCGAAAATAACTGGAAAAAAATTGGTTTAGGGGTGTGGCCAGATAATTTACGGGCAATTGCAGCATATAAAAAGTTAGGATTTACTGAGGCAGAAAAACTACTGCCATCTAGATCTATCCCAGGTCTGATGTATTTGGCGATGTATCGAAATGTTGGGGAGTAGATGAGTAAGAAAGAGATCGATTCCTACATCGCAGGACAGAGCGAGCCAGAAAAAACACTCCTAAAGGAAATGCGAAAAATAATTATGGAGATTGAGCCGTCCTTAAAACAGGGCATTTCATATGGAATACCAGCATTTTTCTTAGATGGTGAAGTAGTTTGTGGAATTGCTGCGAGAAAAAATGGTTGCTCTTACTATCCATTTAGTGGCTCAGTCTTAGCAGCCCTTAAAAGTGATTTAGTTAAATTCAAGCAAACTAAAGCAGCACTGCATTTTGACACACCACTTCCTAAGACATTGGTGCGTAAATTGATGACGCTGCGAATGGTTCAGATGATGGTCAAAAAGAAAAGAAAGTAAAGTTGTAGGATTAGCGTATGAAAAAAGCTAATCAGCCAAAACAAGTATCGGAAATTTCTCAGGCTGAATTAGATCGATATGAACGATTAGATCAAGAGTGGCGCGAATACGGGATCGCAGCCCCTGCTAGGCGAGCATTAGTAGATGCCAAGTTATATAAGGTTTCAGACCTGCGAAAAATTAAACAAACTGATTTAGAACAAATACCTGGGTTAGGAAAGAGCGTGATCGCTCGTCTTAAAGTTTTAATGAATGCTAAAAAAATTGAGTTTCGCCTATGAAGCGCTTTTTTAATTGGTTTATCGGATTATTCACCAACCGGCGAACTTGGGTTAGGCAGATATTTGTTGCTGCAATCGCATCAGCTACTGCCTGGATGATTGGCGATAATTTAGTTTTTAATGGCGGAGTAGTAGCTGCCATTGTTTGCGCACTTAGTATTCGAATCTCTTTATATAAATCAGTTCGCGAAGGTTTAGGGCAGATTGTTGGAACTGCAATTGGTGCTGGTGTTGCGCTGTTAACCGTTCACTACTTTAACTTTGGTGTGATCGCAATTGGCACCACTGTGCTGCTTTGTTCAGTAGTTGCTAGAGGACTTCGGTTAGGTGAGGTGGCATCGGTAAATGTGCCGGTCACAGCATTGATTGTTATTGGCCCAGGTATCTCAGGATCTACAGCAGAACACCGGCTTGCCTCCACCTTAATTGGAGCAGCGGTTGCAATTGTCTTCTCTTACTTCTCCCACGCAAATACGCCGGCTGGTAGAACTGTTAATCAGATTGCAAAAATTGGAAAGAAAAGTGCGGCGCTAATTAGTGAGATGGCAGAAGGAGTTGCCGCTGGTTTTAATCAAAAGCAAGCTGGTAATTGGTTAGCTAAAGCAAGATTACTAGCGGAGGAGATTCCAACTCTGCGCTCTCAAGCTATTGAGGCTAAACAATATGCCAGATGGTCTCCCCTTGCCGGCGTGGATGAAGCTGATGCTCTTTATGTACAAGGAGTTGCAGTTGAACACATGGTGGTGCAGGTTAGAACAATGGCTAGAACATTATTTGATTCAACCTTGGATGAGAATCGTAAAGAGATAGTAGATCGCCAGATTGCCTACGCACTTTCGGCCACAAGTTATGCAATTACCGCCAAGATCGAGTTAATCCAATCTGATCACAGCGATTCTGAGGTTGATAATATTGCTAAGGATTTAAGGCTAGCAGCTGATAATTTCACTGAAGAGTTAATTGAACAGGCAGATAAACTGCCTAGAAGCCAATTTGTTAGATGTATTTCAATTGTTTCCCAGATGAAAATAATTGCTAACTCATTGGATGAGTCATCTCCGGCATTACTAAGTGTTAAAACACCTGGGGAGCCAACTAGCATGAAGGTAATCGGGCTATCTCCGGTGGTTGAAACCACAAAATTAAGCAAGCGCATCCTCAAATCTATTCGCAATTTCTTGCGTCGTTAGTAGGATTAAGCCATGAGAGATCCTGAGATCACCCAATACGCAACTGAGTATGAAGCGGCAACTAATTACTTTTTAGATGCAGTCAAACAATTAAACCCGGCTGATTTAGATAAGCCAAAAAGTGATGGCTGGAATGCCCGCCAAGTAATTCACCACCTAGCTGATAGTGAATCCCAATCTTTAGCACGACTTAAAAGATTAATTGCAGAGCCTGGAACTACTATCCAAGGTTATGATGAAAATAAGTGGGCACAGAGTGCAACATTAGGTTACACAGATCTGCCAATTGAGAATTCACTTGCCCTTTTTAAAGCATCTAGAGCAGCATCTCTTGAGATCATTAAAAGATTAAACCTTGAACAGCTTTCAAATGCTGGAATTCATACTGAATCTGGTGCATATGATCTTAGAAAGTGGCTTAAAACTTATACCAACCATCCAAAGGATCACACCGAGCAATTGTTATCCGATTAACTCCGCATTTGAGTATTTACGTTGCGGATGTTTACAGATCTCATCATTCATATCTTCAGCACACTTGGCACACAATAAATTAAGTGAATTGCATGGCACCTTTGGACAATCATAAAAACGGTTTGCTGGCGCTGAACACTTCTCACACTTTGCAATTGATTTGGTCTTATCACTGAACTCAATCGACATCCGGTTATCAAATGTGTATAGAGCGCCCTCCCAGAGACCATCATCACCAAACTCTTTGCCGTACGTGAAGATACCGCCATCAATTTGATATACCTCTTTAAAGCCACGGGTGGTCATCACTGATGATAAAACTTCACATCTAATTCCACCGGTGCAGTAAGTGACAATTGGCTTATCCTTTAAGTGGTCATACTTGCCACTTTCAATTTCAGATACAAAATCTCTGGTAGTCGTAGTATCAGGAACTACCGCATTTTTAAATCTACCAACCTGGGCTTCAAAGGCATTACGGCCATCAAAGAAGACCACATCATCACCACGCTTGGCTACTAACTCATCAACTTGAGCGGGTTTTAAATGTTTACCGGCGCCAACTACGCCATTTTTATCAACCTTAATTTCATTTGGGTGGCCGAAAGCAACTAGCTCTGGCCGGACCTTCACACTTAACTTTGGAAAATCATTTCCAGTGCCATCAGACCATTTAAACTTCATCTTGGCAAAGCCTTCATAACTTCTAGTCTGGCGAATATATTTTTTAAGATCTTCCATATTCCCACCTAATGTGCCATTAATACCATGTGGGGAGATAATTATTCGACCCTTTAAATTTAATGATGTGCATAAGGTTTTCTGCCAAATCTTTATTGCAGCTGGATCTGAAAGTGGGGTAAAGATGTAATAAAGAATAACTTTCGGTAAATCCATACTCATATTTTAACCATCTAAGTAGTTAGATCTTAAAGCTAGGCCGCAGCGGCAAATTAGAGGCAAGGTATGCCGCATCAATTAATGTAGCTTGCGCTAACGCATCCTTTGCATCAGTTTTAAGTGGCTTGCCTAGATCTATTGCATCTGCAAATGCCATAAGTTGGTAGGTGTAGGTAGAAAGTGATGGCAGATGTTCAACCCGTTTATTGCCATTGAGGTCAACAATTACTCGAGGATCCCAACCAGCAACTACAAAATTAGGAAGATGAACAGTTCCTTTACTGCCGGTAACTGTAAGTGGTCCGTCAAAGGCAGGGGACTCCATATCGCCCTTGGCAAGACCAGCAACACCATTTGGATACTTAAGCTGCATATATAACTTAGTATCAATCGCACCATCTGGGGCGTTTGATTCAGTTTTAACAATACTTGGCTCACCATCTGCAATTAATTGGCTGATCATGCGCTGGCTATGAAGTGCGTAGCAACCAACATCCATTAATGAACCGCCAGCTAACTCAATTTGCAATCTTAAATCACTCTTATCTGGCATTGGTGTTAACAATGCTGACTCAACCTTTATTACTTCACCGATCTCACCAGATTTAATAATCGCAAGTAATCTTTGAAAAACTGGGTGGTAGTAGTAGTGAAACCCTTCCATAAATACCTTGCCAGATTTATTTACAGCAGCTAAAACCTCTTTTGCCTCGGCGGCATTACTTACTGATGGCTTCTCACTTAAAACATGTTTGCCAGCTGCTAATGCTTTTATATTCCAGGGTGCATGGGCGCCGTTATGCAGGGCGTTATAAATAACTTCGATATTTGGGTCATCAATTACCTCTTGGTATGAACCGTAGGCTTTTTCAATTTGATACTGCTTGGCAAACTCGGCCGCTTTTGATTTATCTCGGGCGCCAACCGCTGCTATTTGATGGTTTGTAGCATTTGCTGGAAATATGATGGCACGAGGTGCAATTATTGCAGCCCCTAAGATGCCGATTCGAAGTGGTTTGCGTGCATTATCCATATCCCTAATCTACCTCCTAATTACTTTCCGTAGTAGCGCTTCATAAATCGATCTTTAAACTCAAAAAATGAGCCATCTTCAATACTTTCACGCATCTGATCAACTAAGCCAACAATAAAGTGTTGGTTGTGAATTGTGGCCAAGGTTGCTGCCACCATCTCCTTTGCTCTAAATAAATGGCAAAGGTAAGCCCGGGTGTAATGCGTGCAGGTGTAACAGGTGCAATCTTTTTCAATTGGAAAAAACTCATCCTTATGTGGAGCGTTTGAAATATTTAGCCGGCCATCCTTGGTAAAGACTGAGCTAGTTCTAGCCTGCCGAGATGGGGCAACGCAATCAAAGGTATCTGCGCCATTTTCTACCCCAACAAATAAATCATCTGGCTCACCAATACCTAAGAAGTGACGGGGTTTATCAACCGGCAGCTCCTCATTTACCCACTTTAAAATATCGCCAAGCGTTTGTTTATCTAACGCCCCACCAATTCCAAAGCCATCAAAGGAAACTCCAGCCATACTCATCTGGGACAAATCTTTTGCCGCTTTTCTTCTTAAATCTTCATATTGCGCTCCTTGCAAAACACCAAAGAGTGCTTGGTATGGCTTGTCTTTTCTTTCTTTAGTTAATCGATCATGCTCGACTAAACAACGCTGCGCCCATAATCTTGTTCGCTCTAAAGCTTTCTCTTGATAACTTCTGGTGTTATGCAAGGTAGTGCACTCATCAAAAGAAAAGATGATATCGGCACCGATTTGATGCTGCACCTGCATTGAAATCTCTGGTGTGAATCGGTGCATGGAGCCATCAAGGTGAGATTTAAAGGTAACACCATCATCATCAACATGAGCAAGCCGTTCTTTATCATCGGCAATTACGTCATCTGCTTGAAAGGTATTTTCATCCATTGCAATTACTTTTTTAAAGCCAACTCCAAGGGACAAAACTTGAAAGCCACCAGAGTCGGTAAAGGTTGGCCCTTGCCAATTCATAAACTTTGCTAAGCCACCTGCTTGATCAACTAAATTAGATCCTGGTTGTAAATAAAGATGGTATGCATTTGCTAATACCGCTTGCGCACCTAACTCTTTTAATGTTTCTGGCAATACAGATTTAAGTGTTGCTTTAGTTGCAACTGGAATAAATGCTGGAGTTTTAATCTCCCCGTGTGAAGTTGTGATTACACCGGTTCGGCCCAAACGCCCATCAAGTTTCTTGCCTACCTTGAAGCTAAAGCCGGTGCCCATACGCCCAGTCAACCATTAGCGGGGGAAAGGGGGAAAAGGGGGTGAAATAACAGTTTTGGTACCTGGCCTAAGCGTGAGTGGGGGTCATCCTCAGGTAGTCATTTACCCACACTTTGGCTACCGTTCATCTCCGCCTAGTCGCATATTGAAAGGCCCCTAATAGATATGAGTACCCAGGTAATTGCTGAAGAGGCAAGCCGGGTTGAGGGGCGCTCGCCATCACGAATGGCATGGGAGCGGTTAACAAAAGATCGAACCGCAAAAGTTTCAGCAACTGTTGTATTAATATTTATTTGTCTCTCTGTATTTGCCCCACTCTTTGCGTGGCTTACAAAAGATACGCCTAATGCTTTTCACCCAGAGACTTTAGATTCAGCTATGGGCGCTCTGCCTATTGGAAAACTTGGTGGGGTAAGTGGGGATCATTGGTTTGGAGTTGAACCTCAAACTGGGCGCGACCTATTCTTACGATTTGTGTATGGCGCTCGGACATCACTTTCAATTGCGCTCGCTGCAACCTTTGTTGCGACTGTAATAGGTGTTGTAATTGGTTTAGTTTCCGGATTTTTTGGTGGAAAGATTGATCAGTTTCTTTCTAGATTAATGGAGATTGTCTTAGCATTTCCATCAATTTTATTTGCACTTGCAATTACACCAGTACTCGAAGATGTTTTAATTGGCCGAGGATTACAGGCCGGAAATGGCACTCGAATCCCTGTAATCATTATGGTGCTGGCAACTTTTGGCTGGCCATATATCGCCAGAATTGTCCGCGGCCAGGTTATTTCACTTCGTGAACGTGAGTTTGTTGATGCCGCTCGCGCGCTGGGTGCTTCAAAGTTTCACTTAATTTTCAAACAAATCCTGCCAAATCTATGGGCACCAATTTTGGTGACTATTGCGTTAAATATTCCAACCATGATCACCGCAGAGGCTGCATTAACCTTCTTAGGGGCTGGTGTAATGGCTCCGCTCTCTGACTGGGGTGCAATGCTGCTCTCATCAGTTGCTTTTTATGAAGTAGACCCGATGTATACAGCGATTCCGGGCTTTGCATTGTTCTTTTTAGTTTTGGCCTTTAATTTATTAGGAGATAGCGTGCGCGATGCACTAGACCCAAAGAGTTCCCGGTAGTTCGATCGATTACCGGGCACGAGTCAGAAATGACTCAATCCCTAGGAGAAAAAGAAAGCAGGAAAGTTAGATGATGAAACTAGGTCGTAAGACTGGTTCAGTTATTGCTGCATTTGCACTATGTGCTGGTGTAGTAGTTGCTGTTCCTTCAGCTTCGGCTGCAACTGAATTTGCTGGACCAGCTCCAGCAGTTAAAGGTGCAACCAAAGGTGGAACACTAAATATCTTCGATCAATCTGATTTCGAGCACTTAGATCCAGCTCGTAACTATGTTGGCGGAGCACTAGATTTCTACCGTTTCTTTACCCGTGCGCTACTTAACTACCGCACATACGAAGGTAAGACTGAGCTTCTTCCAGATTTAGCAGCCGATATGGGTACTGCATCTGAGAATGCAACAGTTTGGACTTTCAAACTTCGCCCAAATGTGAAGTGGGAAGATGGCAGCACAATCACTTGCGCTGATATTAAGTACGGCACAATGCGTTCATACGCAGATGATGTACTTAAGGGTGGAACCACATACGCTAAGGATTTCTTAGATAATCCTGGTAACTACAAGGGTCCATACATTCAGCCATCAGCTGATCTACCATCAATTACTTGTTCACCAAAAGGTGATTCAATCACTTACAAACTGTCACAACCAGTTCCATACTTCCAATCAATTGTTGCTTATGGTTCATTTGCACCAATTAAGAAGTCAAAAGACACTGGCGCAAACTACGACAACAAGCCATTCTCATCTGGACCTTACAAAATCCAGACATACAATCGCGGTAAGGATCTAACACTGATCCGTAACGCGCAATGGGACCCAAAAACAGATCCGACTCGCTGGAACTACCCAGACAAGATTGTGTTGAAGTTTGGTGCTGATCAGGCAGTAATTGAAAATGGTTTGATTAGTGATTCCGGTCTATACAAGACTGCAATGTCATTAGATACAGAGCTTGTAGCTGGTCTGAGCAAGGTGGTAGGCGTAGCAAAATACAAGAACCGCTTCTTGCAATACCAGTCTCCATACTCACGTCACTACCTAATCAATATGGACACAGTTACGGATGTAAATGTTCGTAAAGCCATTCAGTGTGCAATTGATTACAACACAGTAATTTTGGCTGCTGGTGGATCAAACGTTGGATCACCATCTAACTCAATGATTCCATCATCTTTAAGCAACGCATACCGCAAGTTTGATATATGTGGTCGCGATGTAACAAAGAAGCCAGAGGCACAAACAGCTGCCGCTAAGGATTTCTTATCAAAGGCAACAGTTAAGAAGACTGATTTAACTGTGGCATTCCGCGATAAGGGAACTGAGAAGGCACGTGCTTCAGCAGTTGGTGCAGCACTAGAAGCCGCAGGCTTTAAGGTAACTCTTAAAGAGTATCCAGTAGCTTCTTACTACACAGCAATTGCTGTACGTGGTGCTGACGAGCCAGATGTAATCCAAGGTTCATGGGGTTATGACTGGGCAGCAGCAACTGGAATTGTTCTAGCACTTCTAGATGGTCGCACAATGACCAAGACAGATGCTAAGAGCAACTACTCACGTCAAAATGATTCTGCAATTCAAAAACTATTTGAAGCAACAGATTCAATGACTGACGTGAAGAAGTCCGATAAAGCCCTTGGCGATATCGAACAGAAGACAATTCAAGATCTAGCTACCGTTGTACCTGTATACATGCAGATTGCTAACTCAATCTTCGGTTCAAAGGTCGGCGGAGTTCAAGCAGATGGTGGATATGGCACAACCAGTCCAGCAGCTGCTTACATCAAGAAGTAACAAATAGTAAGAGGCTTAGGTGGCAGGAAACTGCCACCTAAGTTTTTAAATTCGACAGGAGGCGCCAAATGCTTAGTTATATCGCCCGTCGAATTACCAGTGGTGTTTTAGTTTTATTTATTGTTTCAGCTGTAGTTTTTAGTATTTTTTATATCTTGCCCGCAGATCCAGCACGTCTTGCTTGTGGCAAATCTTGTACACCAGAATTGATGGAACGTATTCGCCATGCGATGGAGATTGATCAACCACTTGCAACTCAATATGGCAGATTTGTTAAAGGTGTTTTTGTTGGCAGAACCTATAACGCAGGAACTGAGGTTCAATTAGATTGCGCAGCGCCTTGCCTTGGCTACTCATACCAAACCGATCTTCCAGTTACATCTTTAATTAAAGATCGGCTCCCGGCTACTTTATCAATTGCAGTTGGTGCATCACTGCTTTGGTTATTAGTTGGGTTATCCGGCGGAATTCTTTCGGCACTAAAACGAGGAACCCTAATTGATCGAGGCTCACAAGCTTTTGCCTTAGCTGGCGCCTCACTTCAGATTTATTTCGTAGGACTCATTTTGCAATTTATATTTGTAAATAAACTCGAATGGCTACCCATGCCGGGTTATGTTTCGCCATTTGAAATGCCATTTGAATGGGCTAAAGAGATGGTTTTACCTTGGGTTACATTGGCATTTTTACTCTCTGCGATTTACTCACGACTAACTAGATCGGGAATGATCGAAGTAATGAGCGAGGATTACATCCGGACAGCTCGTGCAAAAGGATTATCTGCTCGGCAAATTAACTTTAAGCATGTTCTGCGCTCTGCAATTACGCCAATAGTTACCGTCTTTGGCTTAGATCTAGGCGCCCTATTAGGTGGCGCAGTAATCACAGAGTATGTATTTAATATTCCGGGGCTTGGAAAGCTGGCAACAGAGGCGGTTGCAAATGTTGACATGCCAGTTATTACCGGCACAGTTCTCTTGGCAGCCATATTTATTATTACGGCAAATATGATCGTAGATATTATTTATTCTTTCCTTGATCCAAAGGTCAGACTTAAATGAGTAAATTTTTAGATGTTAAAAATCTCTCGGTAAAATTTAACACCGAAGATGGTGTTGTTCACGCGGTAGATAATCTCTCTTTTTCAGTTGAACGCGGTAAAACTTTAGGAATAGTTGGTGAATCTGGCTCCGGAAAGTCTGTAACCAGCCTTGCCATTATGGGGCTGCACAAGGGAAGCAGAGCTGAAGTCACTGGTGAAATTTGGCTAGATGGACAAGAGATCAATCAATTAGCTGAAAAAGATATTCGCAAGCTTCGTGGCAAGAAAATGGCAATGATTTTCCAAGATGCATTAGCAGCACTACACCCTTATTACACCGTAGGGAATCAAATTGCTGAGGCATATCAAGTTCATAATAAGGTTTCAAAGACAGAGGCAAAGAAGCATGCCATCGAAATGTTAGATCGAGTTGGCATACCTGAGCCACAAAAACGAGCAGATGATTATCCACACCAATTTTCTGGCGGTATGAGACAACGCGCGATGATTGCAATGTCATTATCTTGTGATCCAACATTATTAATTGCAGATGAACCAACTACCGCACTTGATGTAACGGTACAAGCACAAATCCTCGAATTACTTCGGGATTTACAAAAAGAGTTTGGTACCTCAATTATTTTAATTACCCATGATCTTGGAGTGGTTGCAGAAACTGCAGATGATGTTTTATTGATGTATGCCGGCAAAGCGGTTGAGTATGGAAACGTCAGAGATGTACTTAAAAATCCTCAACATCCATATGCCTGGGGATTATTAACTTCAATTCCAAGATTAACTGGTGATCCAGATAAGAAGTTAGCGGCAATTCCTGGAATTCCACCATCACTTATCTCTGTTCCATCAGGATGTGCATTTCACCCACGCTGTAGCTATGTAAGCACGGTAGGAGCTGCTTGTTCAGCCACAATTCCAGATCTACTTCTAGTCACGAACACAGCCCATCACTTAGTTCGTTGTCATTTAGATGTTAAAAACCGCGAAGATATATTTAAAAATCAGGTGGTGCCTAAATTATGAGTACCATTTTAAAAGTTTCAGGCTTAACCAAACACTTTGCTGGCAATAAGCATGGCTTATTTAGCAAAGCTGATGCAATTCAAGCTGTCGATGGGGTTTCATTTGAACTAGCTCAAGGTGAAGCACTTGGCTTAGTTGGCGAATCCGGTTGTGGAAAATCAACTACCGGCAGATTAATTACACGATTACTCGAACCAACTATTGGAAAAATAGAGTTTGAAGGTCAAGACATAACCCATCTATCAAATAATAATTTGCGGCCAATTCGCACTCAATTACAAATGATATTTCAAGATCCATACTCATCATTAAATCCACGTCATACAGTTGGAACAATTGTTGGTACACCATTCAATATCAGCAAGGTAACTCCAGAAGGTGGCGTTAAAAAGCGGGTACAAGAGTTACTTGAAATTGTTGGCTTAAACCCAGAGCACTACAACCGATATCCACATGAGTTCTCTGGTGGTCAACGCCAGCGAATTGGTATTGCCCGTGCCTTAGCACTTCGGCCTAAAGTAATTGTCGCTGATGAACCAGTTTCAGCTTTAGATGTTTCAATTCAAGCCCAAATTATTAACTTAATGAAAGATTTGCAGAAAGATTTTGGTCTGACATTTGTATTTATTGCCCATGATCTTGCAGTTGTCAGACACTTTGCACAACGAGTTGCCGTTATGTATTTAGGAAATATTGTTGAGATTGCAGATCGTGATTCTCTTTATTCAAATCCAAAGCATCCTTACACAAAAGCATTGTTATCAGCTGTTCCAGAAGCTGATCCAGATGCAGTCGGAGCAAGAGAGAGAATTCGTTTAACTGGAGATGTACCAAATCCAATTAACCCACCGTCTGGCTGCCGCTTTAGAACTAGATGCTGGAAAGCTCAAGAGATATGTGCAACTACGCCACCAGCACTTCTTCAAGTGGGCAAATCATCTGTTGCCTGCCACTTTCCAGAGTAATTACCAGATTCGAACGCGCTGATCCTCTGGCATAAAGTGCTTATCAATTGGCTTAACTTCAAAGGCATCATAAAACTCACTTAGGTTTGCAACTATTTGATTGCACCTAAACTCATCAGGAGAGTGTGGATCAGTTGCAATCCGCCGCTTAACCTCTTCCGGGCGATACTTACCCCGCCAGGATTGAGCCCAGCCCATAAAGAATCGCTGCGCGCCGGTGTAACCATCAATTTCAGGTGGTTGCTTACCATTAAGTGAAATTTCATAAGCTTTATAGGCAATTGTTAATCCGCCCAAATCGCCAATATTTTCACCAATTGTTAATGCGCCATTGACCTTAACCTCAGGCGCCGCTGATGGGGATAGTTGGTCATACTGTTCAATTAGTTTTTTAGTTCGTTTCTCAAACTCAGCTCGATCATTATTACTCCACCAATTAACTAGATTGCCATCACCATCATATTTGGAGCCTTGGTCATCAAAGCCATGGCCGATCTCATGGCCGATTACCGCCCCAATGCCGCCATAGTTGGCCGCATCATCATCTGCTAACACATCAAAAAATGGTGGTTGCAAAATAGCTGCTGGAAAGACAATCTCATTCATCCCTGGGTTGTAGTAAGCATTAACTGTTTGGGGAGTCATATACCACTCTGATTTATCAACTGGCTTGCCGATCTTGGCATACTCAAAATCTTGGGAGTACTTAGAGATTTGGGCCAGATTGCCAATTAGATCATCTGGATTAATTATTAGTTTTGAGTAATCCCGCCACTTATCTGGATAGCCAATCTTTGGCGTGAACTTATCTAATTTTATAAATGCTTTTTCTTTAGTCTCATCACTCATCCAGGTAAGAGCTTTAATATCAACCCGGTATGCCTCAATCAGATTGGCAACTAAGCCAACCATTCGCTCCTTAGCTTGTTTGCCGAAGTGGCGATCAACATAGATTTGACCAACTGCTTCACCTAATGCGCCCTCCACCAAGCCAACCCCGCGCTTCCACCTCTCCTTAAGCTTTGGAATTCCAGAGAGGGTGGTGCCATAAAAGTTAAAGTTTTCATCAACTAATGCTTTATTCAGATAAGGGCTGGCGCCAGAGATGATGTGCCAGGTCAACCAGCTGCGCCATTTATCGGTGTCAAAGCTTTGGATTAATTTAGATAATCCTTCAAAGTAGGAGGGTTGTCTAACAACTAGCTGTTCTAAAACATGGGCCGGGGTTTTAGAGGCGGTGATCCACAACTTCCAATTAAAGGTAGGGGCAAGGGATGTTAATTCGGCGAAACTCTTTTTGTTGTAGGTCGCTTCCGCATCTCGATCCTTAACCTGATCCCAATGGCAGGCAGCGATCTGGGTCTCAAGCTCTAACACCTGTTTGGCGGCAGCTTTGCCATCAGGCAGCTTTGCTAACTCAAAGATCTTCTCAACATGTAATAAAAATGCATCTCTAACCTCTTGGTACTCACCCTCGCGGTAGTAGGCCTCATCGGGAAGTGATAAACCAGATTGACCTAGGTAGACAATATTTTTACTTGAGTCTTTATTATCAGTTGAAACGTATGAATAGAAAAGACCAGAAAGCCCTTGGCTTTCTAACTCGCCTAATATTTGGAAAAACTCATCAGCAGTTTTAAATGAAGCAGCAGCAGTTAGATCTTTTGCAATTGGAGTGATCCCTAACTGCTCTATTTTCTCCTCATCCATAAATGAGTTATAGAGATCCCCAATTTTTTGGGCATTACTTCCACCGGCCGCATTACTTGCGGCCTGATCTAGAATGATTTGTTTAACCTGTTTTTCAGCCCGCTCATATAACCAGTAAAAAGCACCATCACTTGCCCGATCATCTGGGATAACTGATTCTTTAAGCCACTTGCCATTCATAAATCTAAAGAGATCATCTTGGGGGCGAACCGATGGATCAATGTGACTGAGGTCTAGGCCGCTTCGCATAATAGTTAAAGCCTATCTTTCTTAAAATTTATTTTGGGCAATAAAAAATCCCGCCATTTGACTGGCGGGATTTTTTAGTTAATAACTTACTTTGCAGCCTTCTTACGACGACGACGCTTTGGAGCAGCTTTTGCTGCTTTCTTACGACGACGACGCTTTGGAGCAGCTTTTGCTGCTTTCTTACGACGACGACGCTTTGGGGCAGCTTTTGCTGCCTTCTTACGACGACGCTTTGGTGCAGCTTTTGCTGCTTTCTTACGACGCTTTGCAGCCACGTAGATCTCCTATCAAAGTGGTTCGATCCGTCACCGAACCTGTTTCATGGATAAGCGTGTCACTAAATGGCAAAACTTTCCACTTATTTGGCAATATATTTGAAGCGTGTCGCAACTTTCTTTTTATAAATTTTTGTGCATTTTTTAATAAATATTGGCAAATATTTGCCGAAAATTACCGAAAACCTACTGATGAGTTAATTATTTGGCGCCGTTTTACGTTTTTTTGCTTCCAAAATGGCAAATTTATTGGTTTCACTGTCATATTTACGAAAATCTGGCAGCAAAGCGGTAAATAGCGTGACAAAACCAATGCAAAGTAGGCCACCAGAGACAACTGAAGTGCGCAGTGAGGTGCGCTCTGCGGTAAATCCGGCACGAGTTTGCCCACCTAATGGTCCAACGGAGTAGGAAATAAGTTCCACGCCCGCCAATCTGCCCCGGAACTCATCGGGAATCGATTGGTTCCATAGGGTCGATCGGAATAAGGCGGAGACCATGTCACTTGCCCCGGCCAGAATTAGAAATAGCAAAATTAAAAATAGATTATTGGTAACACCTGCCAAAGTAATTGCTACCCCCCAACCCAGGGCAGCTAAAAAGATCGCCCGACCATGTTTGGTATAACTTTTTACCCAGCCACTAGTTAGTGTTACCAAAATAGAGCCAATAGTGCCAGCGGCATAGAACAAACCAAGTGCCCAAGGAGCTCCGGCCTGCTCTGCCCAAAATGGAAAGAGTGCAGTTGGCATTGCAAAAAACATCGCAGCTAAATCAACTAGGTAAGTACCCATCAAATCCTTACGACTTGTTGCATATTTGACCCCAGCTACCAGGCTGGAAAATGTGGGTTTTTCACTCTCTTTCATTGGAGGCACATTCTTAACTCTGATCAATATAAATAGTGCTAGGACATACGTGAGAATATCTAGAGTAAAACCTGCACTAACACCAGCTATCGAAATTAAAACACCAGCAAGGGAAGGCCCGGTAATCATTCCCATCTGCCACCGCAAACTCATTAGCGCACTAGCTGCCGGCAGATCTTTATGCTCTACCAACCTTGGCAAAATCGCATCTGCACTTGGTCGCTGCAAGCCATCAACAGCTGAGAAGAGGGCAGCAACAATATAAATTACCGCTAATTTTGGCGAGGGCAGTAGAGAGTTAATTAACAGGATTGTTGATAAGAAAAGGGCGGCAAACTCAGTTGCCCAGATCATCCGTTTGCGATCCATGTGATCGGCAAGCACTCCGCCGTAAAGGCCAAAGACCACTAACGGAATGATTTCAACCAACCCGATTAAACCAACCGCTAGATAGGAGCCGGTTAATTGCTTAACTTGAAAGGGAAGGGCGACATAGGTGAACATCGAGCCGAAGTAGGAGATCAAGCCAGACAGCCAAAGCCGGCGAAAATCTGGATAACGCTTTAAGGGCGAGAAATCAATCGCAAGATTTGTTTTCAAGGCCCTCCTAAAAGTAATTACTTATTCAAAGCTCTGATCTTTAGTAGGAAATCTACCCGCTGCCACATCAGAGGCAAACTCACTCACCGCATCTTTCATCTCTTTTCGCATATTTCGATACGCCTTAGCAAGCTTTGGCATCTTCTCGGTTAATCCCATCAAATCTGTCCAAACTAAAACCTGACCATCACAATCTTTTCCAGCGCCAATTCCAATAGTTGGAATCGAAAGTTGCGCAGTTATTTGGGCTGCGAGTGAAGCAGGAACCGCCTCCAAAATAATCGCAAATACGCCAGCCGCCTCTAATGCTTTGGCATCGTCAATAACTCGGGCTGCATCATTGCCCCGGCCCTGCACCTTAAAACCCCCTAAGGCATGGACAGATTGAGGGGTAAGACCAATATGTCCCATCACTGGAATGCCGGCGCTAATTAATTTCTTAATTTGGGGAACAACCTTTGTGCCCCCTTCTAGTTTTACCGCTCCTACCTTTGCCTCTTTAAAAAATCTAACTCCAGTTGCAAGGGCAGCCTCCGGTGAGCTCTCATAGGAGCCAAATGGAAAGTCGGCAATCACCATCGCATTTTTACTACCATTTACTACCGCCCTAGCCATTGGGATTAACTCATCAACAGTTACGGGAATAGTGTTTTCAAATCCAAGAAAGTTATTACCGGCAGAATCACCCACCAATAAAACTGGAATACCAGCCTCATCAAAGATGGCAGCACTCATCTGCTCATAACTAGTTAGCATGGCAAACTTTTCACCCGCCGCTTTTTTGGCAGCCAAATCGGCAATTGAGATACGAGAGGTTTGAGCATTGCTCATTGATACTCCTTAAGATCAAGGCCTATAACTAGGTCCCTGTCTTTGCTAGGTGGTAATACTTTAACTCAAACTGCGCCCAGGGCGCTACCTGAGGTACTCTTGAAAAGTGAGCCAAACCGGTCAGATCAGAGTCGCGCTAGCGCAGATCAATCCAACTGTTGGAAACTTGAAAAAAAATAGCGATCTAATTTCTAAGCACGCCTTTGATGCTGCCAATGCTGGCGCAGTTGTTGTGGTTTACCCAGAGATGATTTTAACTGGCTATCCAGTTGAGGATTTAGCAAACCGGCCATCATTTAGAGCTGCCTCC
>Ga0209188_1001551_pt1 | contig 18209 bp, 12 predicted proteins | sample C_130625_EF_Meta_FD_187307 | JGI IMG/M metagenome (GOLD analysis project Ga0209188, IMG submission 187307) | Freshwater microbial communities from Lake Croche, Canada to study carbon cycling - C_130625_EF_MetaG (SPAdes) (version 2) | ecosystem: Environmental > Aquatic > Freshwater > Lake... | reverse complement strand
TCTCTTCGGTCCGCGGAACGCGCTTGTTGACCGTGTAGGTCCGCTCGCGCTGCTCCGTGGTGTACTCGGTCGACGTGACGGTCTTCATCTCCGTCACGTACTGACGCTGGTACACCGTCTTGGTCGCCGGAGCACAGCCACCGTCGGCCATGACCGAGCCACCTTCGACAACGCCACCCTCGGAAGCCACGGCGCTGCCGCAGCCACCCTCACATCCGCCACCGCAGTTGCCGCAGTCATCGGCAAACGTGCTCGCACACGTCACGACAACAGCAAAGGCGGGGAGGATTCGAAACACGAATTTACGAATCACTGACACCTCCGGAAAGGAACAAGAAACCAGTGGGACCGAGCAGGATTTTTCTCGAGCCGGCCCGAACTGGCGGTCGGTCGAAGAGACCCCTCTCTTCTGACGACCGAAACAGCTCGGCCGCCTGATAAGATGGATAGATTACGTTGACTTGACCGCCTTTCAAGGGACGGCGCACGATTTTTATAACCGGGCTCCCGGGAGGGTGCTCATCCCCCGACCGAATGGCTGAAAATGGGTGTTTTCAGGCCGTTTGAGGCCTGTTTCCCGACGGGCCGAGGGGCGCCTACCCCCGCGGCCGGATCGGCCACTCGGCCCGTCAATCACGCGATCCCGGGCGTTCACGCGAGGCCCCCGGCGGCCCCAAACCCGACGGCACCCACCCTCCACAGAGGCACTTGCCTCCCTTTCGGGGGATTTCTCTCCCCGTTGGCGCCCGCGATGGCGCGGGGGTTTGGCGATCCGTGGCTCAGGCACGGCTGGCGCGGTCGCCGTCCCCTGGTCCCCTCGTCAGCCGGTCCGCTCGTCATGGACTGCGGTTGGAGAACAGCGCCGACGACAAGCGGGAGAGAACCCACAGCGTGCCGAGGGGGAGAATGATCGTGGAGATCGTGAAGTAGATGGCGAGATTGACGATCGATTCGCCGACCTGCGCGAGCGTTTCATAGAGGCGCCGGGCCCGCTCACCGACGTAGTCGACGGGATTGAAGCGGTCGAGCCAGCCCTTGTTCTTGGCCGCCATCTCCTCCGCCTGCTCGACCTGCTCGATCTCCGCCGTCGTGGCCGTGACGGCCGCGGCCGCCTGCTGATAGCCACTCTCGAGGAACTGCTCGGCAACGACCGAATCGATCCACGCCGTCGTCGGGATCGCCAGCCGGGCAAACAGCGCCAGCCCAAACAGCCGCGTTCCCCAGCCCATCAGCGAGCGCCGCGATCGCCCTCCGACCAGCGACGAGCCGACGATCGCCGCCAGCGACGGGACAAACAGCCACCATCCCAGGGCCCGGCCGATCTGCATCGCCACGCGCTGCGTGCCGAGCGCCGTCGTGCTCGTCAGCAACAGGCTGCCGTACTGCTCGACGAGATCGTTGACCGGATCGAGCGCCTGCCCGATGCCGAGGCTCCCGCCGGGGCCGAAGCTGAAGCTCACCTCCGAGCTCTGAGCCAGCGAGATCGCACTGTCGAGCCCGCGCGTGGCCGCCAGCGCCGCGAGCGTCCGGGCGAAGGCCGACTCGATGTAGGCCTCGCCGCGCTGGTCGGCCGCCGGGGCGAAGAGGAACATCGAGACAAGCGCCCCGACCCCCAGCACCACCAGCCGCGCGGCCGGCTCGCGGAGCGCCGCAGGAAGAAACGGCAGCCACGCGCCGCTCCACAGGGCCGCAAAGTAATCGAAGCCGCCATCCGCGGCAGTGGCCGGCACGAGCGCTCCGGCTGCGGCAGGGAGAGCAGCTGGAGTTGCGGCCGGCCCTTGGCTCGGCACAGAGGAATCAGGCGATTGATCGTCAGCACGCATCGAGAAAACTCCCGGTGGCCAATGGGGCTCCGGCAGGCTGCAAAGCCCCCCGAGGCATCCTATCGGAGCGCAGCCCAGGCGCGGCATGGAGGGCGCCTTCGCCCCGAAGGCCCGGCCGTTCTGAGAGCGGGATTACGGCCCCGCGGCAATCAGCCGATCGAGCACCGGCCGCATCCGCGCCGCGCGACGGGCGTTGCCAATCGCGCTTGGATGAAGGTCGTCGTCGAGAAAGGCCTCCGGATCGGGAGCCCCGTCGGGCCCGACGAAGTCCCCCCAGACATCGAGGTATTCCACCGGCCCTCCATCGATCACGCCCCCCGCCGCCGCGATCGCGGCTTGGATCAGGCCGTTGGCGGTCGTCTGCGTCTCCCGCTCCTCCCAGCGTGACTTCGCCGGAAGGATGCCCATCACGAGGATCGGCACGGTGGGGTGATCGCGGCGGATGGTTGCGATGATGTCGCGCCACGCTGCCACGACGGCCTCGGCATCGGCCCCGCCATGAACGTCGTTGCTGCCGGCAGAGATCACCACAGCCCCCGGCTTGGCGGCGGCGAGGAGGCGCGGGGCGAAGCCGGCGATCTCGGTCAGCTTGCATCCCCCCACGCCGCGGTTGACGACCTCCAGGCCTGGAAAATCAGCGGCAAGCGTCTCCCACATGCGGATGTTCGAAGCCCCGAGGAGGATCACGGCGCCTGCCGCCGGGGGAGCCTCGCGCGCGGCCGCCTCGTAGCGGGCGATCTCTTCTTCCCAGCGGCTTTCGGGAGCGGCCGCACGAGTCGGCGGGCTGGCCTCTCCGGCCGCGGCATCGTCGACACCGACCTCCTGCACCGTGCCGTCGGGCGAGCGGATGGTCACCGGGCCCGGCTCCCCGCGCGGCGGGATCGCTGCCACCGGCCGGGGCTGCGACTCATACCACAGCCATCCACCACCGCCGACCAAGGCGATCAGCAACGTCAGCGGCAGGATCGGCGACGACCCTCTCAAAGGCTTCGGGAACGGCATGGGGGGGCTTTCTGCGGCGGTGATCGTTCCTCCCCTCCGCCGCGCCGCGTCACGATTTCGGGGCTCGCATCATCCCGCACCCACCATGGCCCGACAACCCGCAGCCCCGCCGGGCAGGGCCCCGGTTCCGGGTCACCCTCCGCGCCGGTATCATCCTCATCCGTCGCTGGGTGGGGGTTGTTCGACCGGTTCGCGCACCTTCCCCGCCCGTCCACCCACGGAGTCCAATCATGCCTCGCTCGCTCACCCATCCGCTGACATCGTTCGGCGGCCTGTTCTGCCTGTTCTGCCTGTTCATGGCCGCCATGATCCTCGCGGCCCCCGCCCGCGCCGACGTGTCGCTCAACAACATGTTCGGCGATCACATGGTTCTTCAGCAGGGGATCAAGAACAAGGTGTGGGGGAAGGCCTCCCCGGGCGAAGCCGTCACCGTCACCCTCGGCGGCCAGAAGCACGAGACGAAGGCCGGCGCCGACGGCGCCTGGCAGGTGATGCTCGACCCGGTCCAGGAATACGGCGGCCCCCATGAGCTGACCGTGAAGGGAAACAACACCGTCACGTTCCACGACGTCCTCATCGGTGAGGTGTGGGTCTGTGCCGGCCAATCGAACATGCAGTGGAGCGTGAACGCCTCGACCGATCCCGATCTCGAACGGGCCGCAGCGAAGTTCCCGCAGATCCGCCTGATCTCGGTGCCGCAAGTCGGTACGCAGGATCCGCAGTGGAACTTCAACGGCTCATGGCAGACCTGCACCCCCGAGACCGTCGGCAACTTCTCGGCCGTGGGCTACTTCTTCGGCCGCCAGCTCCACCAGACCCTCGGCGTGCCGGTGGGGCTGATCAACAACGCCTGGGGCGGCAGCGCCGCGGAGGCGTGGGTGCGACGTGACAAGCTTGCCGCCGATGTCCGCTTCAAGCCGCTCGTCGAGCGGTGGGAGCAGGTGGAGGGCGAGTATCCGGCCCAGAAGGCGGCCTACGACAAGGCGATGGTCGAGTGGAAGGCAGCGGCCGAGAAGGCGAAAGCCGAGGGGAAGCCTGCCCCGGGGCAGCCGGGCAATCCCGACGGCAATATGTTTGGCAACCACCGTCCCGGCAACATCCATTCCGGTGTCCTCACCCCCTCGATCGGCTACGGCATCCGGGGCGCGATCTGGTATCAGGGGGAATCGAACGCCGGCCGCGCGTATCAATACCGCGCCCTGTTCCCCTTCATGATCAAGTCGTGGCGGGAGGAATGGGGCCTGGGTGACTTCCCCTTCTATTGGGTGCAACTGGCCGACTTCAACGCCGAGCAGCCCCAGCCGGGCGAGAGCAGCTGGGCCGAGCTGCGTGAGGCGCAGACGATGACGATGAAGGCCCTGCCCAACACCGGCGAGGCGGTGATCATCGACATTGGCGAGGGGAAGGACATCCACCCGAAGAACAAGCTGGACGTCGGCAAGCGGCTCGCCCGCTGGGCGCTCGCCGACACCTACAAGGTGGCGGGCATCCCGGCCCACAGCCCGCTCTACAAGGGGATGGAGAAGCAGGGGAACAAGATCGTCGTCGCCTTCGATCATGTCGATGGCGGCTGGCGGCCGTTCGATGTCAACGAGCCGATCGGCTTCACGATCGCCGGCGCCGATCACACGTTCGTCCACGCCAGGGGGACGATCCTCCCCGATGGCCGGATCGAGGTCTCGGCCGAGGGCGTGGCCGACCCCGTCGCCGTCCGTTACGGCTGGGCCGACAACCCGAAGTGCAACCTTTACTCCGGTGTCGGACTGCCGCTGACGCCGTTCCGCACCGACGACTTCAAGGGCGTTACGGCCGACGCCAACTGACCGCTGGCTGGCTGTGAAGCATCCACGGGGGCCCGGCCATCGCGCGATGGTCGGGCCCTTTTTTTCGGGCGATCCAGGCCGCTCTCGGGCTCCCGCCGGGGAGGCCGGCGAGAAGGGGACGCCAGGGAGAAAGGGGACTCTGGACGGTTTCCCGGGGGAAACGACACCGGCACCGCGGAGCTGACGGCAGCGGAAAACCCCCAAACTGGACTCGGACGGAAGCCGCGCGATCGCCTATACGTCCCGCTCGCCAAGGGAGGAGAGCCTCATTCCATCGATCCCGCGGCTGCTCTCCCCAGGCCCCGGAGATCGACAGTCATGACATCCGCGACAGCGATCATCCGCCTCTCCCAGCCCTCGGCGTCAGGCCTCGCTCGGCTGGTGGTCGCCTGCGGACTGCTCGCCAGCGGATGCGGCCAGCCCCCTGCCCCGTCGCCCGGTCCAAAGGCCGCTGTCTCACGCTACGACGCGCTTCTCCTCTTCCCCACCGGCCCCGACTTCAAACTCTCCGCCGACGCTGCGGCGACCCTCCCCCCGCCGTTGCCCGCTTCCCGCGGTCGGGAGAAGGCTTGGGTGGGGGGCTCGTCGCTGGCGTCCGTGACAGGGTCGTGGCCCCGGCGCACGCTTCCCCGCTACCCTGCCGCGGAGCCTGGCCTGAGGCCCTCCGTCCGCATGGCCGAGCGGCTCGATCCAGGCTCGACCACCGTGCGGTAGTGGCCGCACGGTGAGGGGGCCAAAGCGGCACTCCAACCCTCGGCTGGGTATCTTCGTGGCCATGGCCTGCCGAGGCAGGCCCGCCCCCTGAGGATCCCCCTGATGCTCCCGCCAAGCCTGATGCTCCCGCCAAGCTTTCGGCCCCGCCCCTTCGTCCCTGGCATCTTCGTGGCCCTCGTGCTCCTCGCCGCGGCCGGCCGGGGGGGAGAACCGGAAGTTGCCGAGAGGGCGGCCGAGCCGGCGGCGACGGGGGAGGCCGCCGAGAAGGACCGGAAGAAACCCCTCCGCATCCCCGAGGCGACCGACAAGCCGATCGTCACGGAGCACGCCATCACCCTCGGGGGAACGACGCTCGAGTACCGGGCCGAGACCGGAATGCTCCCCCTCCTCAGCGAGGAAGGCACGCCGCGAGCGGGCGTTTTTTACGTCGCCTACACCGCCAAGCCGGCGGCTGATCCGGCCACGCGGCCGGTGATGTTCTGCTTCAACGGCGGCCCGGGCGCGGCGTCGGTCTGGCTCCACCTCGGCGGGCTCGGGCCGCGCCGGGCAAAGGTCAATGACGACGGCACCCTCCCGCCGCCGCCGTTCGGTCTGGTCGACAACGCACACACCCTCCTCCACGCCACCGATCTGGTGTTCATCGATCCGGTCGCCACCGGCTACAGCCGCCCTGCCAAGGACCAGCGTGCCGACCAGTTTTTCGGGGCCACCGCCGACATCTCGGCCGTCGCCGACTTCATCCGACTGTGGACGACGCGGGCGCGCCGCTGGCGGTCGCCGAAGTATCTCTGCGGCGAGAGCTACGGCGTCTTCCGGGCCGCCGGCTTGGCGCGGCGTCTCCAGGACGACCACGGGATGTTCTTGAACGGCCTGGTGCTCGTGTCGGGGCTCGTCGACTTCCAGACGATCCAGCCCGGCCCCAGCAACGATCTCCCCTTCTCGACGTTTCTCCCCGGCTTCACCGCGGTCGCGGCCCACCACGGGAAGCTCGCCGCCGACCTCCGCGCCGATCTCCCCGCGGCGGTGGCCGAAGCACGGGCGTTTGCCGCCGGAGAGTACGCGACGGCGTTGTTCGCCGGGGCCTCACTCCCCGCCGAACGCCGTGCCGCCGTGGCGCGGCAACTCGCCCGGCTCACCGGGCTTCCCGAGAAGCTCATTCTCGACCACGACCTGCGCGTCGATCCGGGCCTCTTTCAGGAGAAGCTGCTCGCCGACGAAGGGCTGATCTGCGGGAGGTTCGACGGCCGGATCACCGGCCGCGACGGCTCGGCGGCCGGATCGCGCCCCGGCTTCGATCCCTCCTTCACCGCCGCCCTCGGGCCCCTGTCGTCGGCGATGAACGCCTACGTCCGCGAGGAGCTCGGCTACGAGAGCGATCTTCCCTACAAGGTCCTCGCCGGCGTCGGCCCCTGGCCCTACCCGCAAAACGCCTATGCCAACACCGCCGACGATCTCGCCGATGCGATGCACGAGAACCCGCACCTCCGCGTCCTCGTCCTCGTGGGCCTGTGCGACCTGGCCGTCCCCTGCGACGCGATGCGTCACAGCGTCGACCACCTCCGCCTCGATCGAGCCCTCCGCAACAACATCACGTTCGCCGAGTACACCTCGGGGCACATGATGTATCTCAACCTCCCCGATCTGGCCCGGATGGAGGCCGATCTGGCCCGCTTCGTCACTCCCCCCGAAGAGCCCTGACGCCCGCGCTCGAGCGTCCGGGGTGGTCAGGAAGGATCGCTCATCGGGTCGTCGTCGTCTTGGCCCGGGCCACGGGGAGCGGCTGGACGACATACACCTTCGGGTCGTCGACCACCCAGGGGGTGCTCCAGGTCTTGCCGTCGTCCTTCGTGCAGACGTTGAAGAAGAACGTCTTCAGCGTCTCGGTGCGGTAGTTGTAGGGGAACTGCGAGGTGATGTGATCGTCGGCGGTGAGGTCGTCGACGCCGGGGCTGGCGTAGTAATGGACCTGCCCGTCGGGGGTGAACGAGAGGCCGAGCGTCCACCAGCCCATCTCGGTCAGCTGCGGGCCGCGGATCTCGCCGCCGTTGCGACCGCCACGGACCTTGAGATAGGCCCCCTCCTCCTTCGACTTCGATTCGGCGGCCGTCTCGTAGCAGATGAACATCCCCGGCCAGTATTCCTCGAGGCCGAAGCGACCCTTCTCCGGGTGATCCTCGCCGGTGATCACCGCATGCGTGTAGCAGCCGGCGCGGAAGCCGAAGGTCGGGCCGCTACGCTTCTCCCACTGATCCATCGGCGGCAGATAGACGCGGGCCACGACGCTCGGGGAATTGCTGACGCGGATCCCCTGACCGAAGTTGCGCTGCATGTTGTAGATGAGATCATCCTGCTCCATCTTGTAGCTAGGGCGACCCGGGATGCCGGTGTTGAGCGAGGCGATCAGCAGCCCGTGCTCGCTCCCCTCGAGCCCCGGGCTGGGGAGCGGCACGCGTTTGACGACGTCGGGGGTGCCGCGCTTCATCCCCTCGAACCAGCGGCCGTTGACCGCCCGGCCGACCGGCTCGCGGACGCGCTTGTCCTGCTCCTCCGAGCTCTTGGGATGGCGGTAGTTCCAGCTCCACTTCTCATCCTCGAAGTCGTCGCCGATCGCCTCGACGACGGTGCCGCTGCCGGGGACGAACGTCGAGTCGGTGGCTACCGGCGGCGGGCCGTTGAACGCCTTCGGGAGCGGTCGCTTGAGCAGGGAACGTAACCTGTTTTGGGCCGCCGCTGGCTCGGCTCCACCGAGCACCGCGCCGATCGCCAGCGCCACCATGACCGCCCCCCGCACCGTGCACTTCATGGCCGTTGATCCCTTCGTCGACGCTTCGCCCCACCGATCTCCGCCGGCCGCACTGTGGCAGCCACGGGGGACGCTCTCCCCCGACATGTCGGGGTATCGACGGATCCTGGCAGCGGCGTGGAACCCCTTCCCCGCAGCCATGGGCATAGACCCTCTCCCGCCCCGAGCGCCAGCGCCTCCCCGTCTCGACGACCGCCCCCGATTGCCGCGGTTGCCTAGCTTTCCGCCCGAGGGCAACGGTCAGTGAAACCTGTCTGGCGACCCCGGCCGCGCCTCCCCTACACACCGCTCCGTCGACGTCGTGCCGCCCCACCGACCCCCGGACCCCGTCGCGATGCACCCCAGAAGTTTCAGCCGGGTCTCGATCACCATGGCGCGCCTCGCTTCCGCGCTCCTCGGGCTCACGGTTTTGCCGCGTGCAGGGGCCGTCGAGCCCCCCCGATCCGACCTCCGGCCAGCGGGGGAGGTCGCCGCCGCCGAGCGCAACGCCCCTGTGGCTGGCATGACCCTGGTGCCGGTCCCCCCGCTCCTCCGCAATCATCTCGTTCTCCCGGAGGGGGCAGGGCTTGTCGTCCGTGACGTCGCCGCCGGGGCGCCTGCCGAGGCCGCCGGTCTGCGGGTGCATGATGTCCTCGTCTTCCTCGACGGCCAGGCGCTCCTCCGCCCCGATCATCTCGCGGCTCTGATCGCCGCCGCGGGGCCTGAAGCGCCGCTCGTCCTCGAGGTGCGCCGCGCCGGCAGGCAACTGAGCGTGTCGCTCAACCCCTCACGTGCCTCCGGGGGGGCGTCCGTTCCTCCACAGCCCGGGGCGCCGGCCGCGCTTGCCGAACCGCCGCCGGGCGCCGCGCCGATCCCCACCACTCCGACAGCGAGCGTGCCGGTAGCGGCGGCGCCGTCGACGCCGTTCGTTCCCCCTCCGGGCGCACGGAGGCTCGGCCCCGATGCGGTGCTCCTCGAGGACCGCGATTTCTGGCTCAAGGTCTACCGCGACTCCGACACCTGCCTGATGGCCCGCGACGCGCGCGGCTGGCTGGTGTTCAACGGCCCGATCTCCACCCCGCAGCAACGCAGCCTCATCCCCAGGCAGGTGCGCGAGCGCGTCGTGAAGCTCGAACTCATGCTCGACGCGGTGGCGGCACCGCCCTCGACGCCTCCCCCTCCGGCGGTCGCTGCCGGGCCGACCGCGCCCCCGCCGTTGGCCAAGACCGCGCCGGCGGCCCCGACAAGCGTAGCGGCGCCCCCAGCAAGCGTGGGTATTCCCAGTGCGCCACCGCCGCGGGCCCCGGCGGCCGTCACGGTCGAGCCGGTCACGGAGATCGGACGCCTCGACGTCGATCCGATCGAGATCCGCTGACGCTCCTGCCGGTCAAAAGTCACCAGCCCCCTTCGGCCGTGCGACTGCCCCAGCCTCCCGATGACGTCGAGCCCCCGCCCTGGGGCGCGGTCGGCCTAGCCTGAACGGTGCGCCACGGATCGGGCCCGGAGAAGGTCCCGCCGGGGAGCTGGATCACCCAGGGCCCCGCCCCCCGCGACATCCGCACGTACGAATCCTCCATCTGGCGGCGCTGCATCTCCATCTGCCTGGCGCGCCGGCGGCGGCCCGCCTCGTCGTTCGCTTCGGCGAGCGCCTCCCGGGAGAGCCGCTGGGCCTCGGCCGCGGAGCGGATCGCATCCTCGTAGCGCTGCCGCGTCAGCAATCCTTTGGCGTTCTCGAGGGCCGCGACGCCTGAGCGGACATCGGGCTTCACCCCTTCCGCATACCAGCCGGCCACCTTTCGCAGCTCGTGGTCTGCGGTTTCGATTCCATCGAAGGCCTGACGGGCGAGCCGCTCGTCGTCTTCGGCCAGGGTCTCGGCGGAGACGACGGCCGTCTCTGCGGCATCAATCACCTGGCCCGCCTTCGGAAGGTCGGGCCGCTGCACCGCAAGGCCGCGTTTGGCCACCTCGACGAGGCGGTCGGCTTCGCGGCACTGTTCGTTGGCCCGGACGCGATCGGTGGCCTGGCTCTCCAGGCGACGCGCGAGCGTGCCGATCCGCTGCCCCACGTCCGTGCACCGATTCGGCAGCGACGCCCGCAGGGCATCGAGCTCGCCGCGCCGCTCGCCGACGGCCGTCTGGCAACGATCGACCCACTCCTCCTGGCGCACCGCCTCCTCGACCAAGGCCATCGCCCGGAAGTAGTGCTGCCGCTCCGGACGGGCTGCGTCCTGGGCCTCGGCGATCATCGCCCGGGCCCGCGACAGCCCCTCATCCGCCTTGACGGGATTGTCGGCGACATCCGACCACGATCCCGGCGCATAGCCCTCGGCGAGGTGATCGAGCGTCCGCTTCGTGGCATCGCGCCGGCCGGCGAGCGCCTCGAGCCTCGTGATCGCACCGGGAAGAAGCTCGGCGACGCGCGCTTTGGCAGCCACGACACTCTCGAGCAAGGCCACCCCCTCGGCCACGCCCCGCTCCGCCTCCTCGACATGCTTCGTGGCGGCCTCGATCTCACCGGCATCGAGGAGCTGCACGGCAACCTCGAGATGCTTCCGCGCCTTGTCGACATGGATCGATGGATCGGCCCCCGGCTCGGTGAGGAGCCAGCCCTCGGCCCGCTTCGCTCGAACCCGCTGCTCGAGATCATCGGCCTGGAGTGCCGCCTGCCGCCGCCGATCGTCGCTGGCGTCGAAAAGGTCGATCCGGCTGCTCGAGGTGTCGAGCACTCCGCGCGCTTCCTCCATCCGAGCCCGGGCCGACAGCGGATCGCGCTCCAGCTCGGCCCGCGAAAGCTCCAGCGCATGCCCGACTTCGGCGAGTGGCCCGCGGAACGACGCCGAAGAACGCCCCCGGTGGTGGATCGCCTCCAGCCGCTGGCCGGTCGCCGCAATCAAGCCGTCGAGGTCGCCTGCCATCGCCCGGGCCGTCTCGTGGGCCTGCTCGAGCTCGTCGAGCGGGGCCCGGCATTCGCGGGCTACGTCAGCGAGCGGCGGCTTCGCTCCGGCTGCATCGAGCATCCGGATCGCCTCCTCGGCCTTTGCCGCGCCGAGCGTCCGCTCCGCCTGAATCGTCTCGTCGGCCTTCTCCCAGACATCCATCAATTCGAGCCAACGCTCGCGGTAGCGGTGGAGCGCCGACTGCACTCCGTCGTAGGCGCTGCGCGTCCGCCCTTCCATCGGCGTGAGGAAGTCGGGATCGGAGTGGGGGAGCATGCGGTGCCGCTCCTGCTCGGCATCGAGCAGATCGGAAAGGGCGACCACCTCGCGCTTGAACTCCGAGAGTTTCTCCCGCGCCTCGCGCGTCCGCCGCGAGTGCTTCGACCACTGCACGGCCAGCGCCCCAAGCGCCCCCAGGCCCGCCAGCGACGCAGCGGCCAGCGGGAGCGTCCGCGTGCGAAACACCCGATCGGCCTCCCGGCGCGCCACCTCGCGGTCGCGCCGCTCCTTGACCCACGACTCGGTGGCCTTGACGAGGGCCACCAGGCCGGCATCGACGCGCCCGTCTTGCGCCAGCGGCTGGAACGCCTTGCCGATGATCTCCCGCTCGATCGTCTGCGGGTCGAGGCCGCTGCCGGTCTCCAGGCTCCACGGCGCGTGCATCGCCATCCGGTGCTTGTTGACATCGACATAGACGAGCACGTCCTGCGACGGATCGAAGGCGGTCTTCGAGGTGCCGGTGGGGACCTCGCGCCCCCAGCGGGCGAGGATCGCGTCGAGGACCTCGCGCGCCGACCGATCCCCCTCCGGACCATCGCCGACGACGATCACCCGGTAATCCCGCCCCGTCTCGCGCTTGACCCGGTCGATGGTGGCCCGGAGATCGTCGAACGTATCGGGCACCCCCGACACGAACACGTGCTCGCTTGCATCGGGAGCGACGGCATCGACGCTACGGGCGTCCTGGGCCCGGGCCGGGGCGGCCATCGGCGCCCAAGCTCCGGTGACGATCACCGACGCCACGGCCACCAGGAGCGGGAGGGCACGCCGCCGCCCGGTCGACCGGATGAGCCCCGCAGAACGGGCAGAACGGACACAAGGGGCGGCCATCGACGCGATCAGGCTGATCACCACAATTCCTCCGCGAATGATTCGCTGCACGGAGCGATGCGCCCCGCCGGAGGAGATTCTACGGACGACGGTGGTGGGCTCAATCGGCCGGCGCGGCGTTTCCGTCCGCGGGGCTTTTCCAGGCGGGCCAGACCACGACCGGGGGCCCTTCGGCCCCTGCCATCCTCCGCACGGCGGCGACGAGATCGGGCCCTGCTGCGACGACGATCACGCCAGCACCGAAGCCGACGATCTCCGCGGCAACATCGGCGATTTCCGCCCCGTCGGCGATCGGGGCGAGCACCCGCACGCGGTGGCGCCAGCCGATCCGCGCGAACGCCTCGGCCCACTCGGGCGCAGCCGCGCCCACCGACTCGTCGGTGGCCACGACAAACACCGGCCCCGCAAGGCCGTCACGAACCAAGGCCGCGACGAAGCCCGCGGCGGCGGTTGCCGACGCGGCGCCGGCGGGCAGATCAGACGGCGGTGGGGGGGGAGAAGGCGGGCCGGCCACGGTCACTCGATCGGCCGGTCTGGGAAGAGCGGCGCGCGCGGCGCGACTTCGGCGGGCTGCGTCGCCGAGGAGCGGCCGGTCTGTGGGCGGGCCGGCAGTTGTCCTCCGGCGCCATTCCCCGCAGCCGGCGCCCCCGGCTTGGCGGGAGACGATCCGGGGAGTTGGCTCCCCAACGGACGACCGGCATTGAGTGGACGGGGCGACTTGATTCCCCCTCCCGGCGTGGTGGTGGAAGGAGCGCCGTAGCCCGGGCGTGCCGGCGGAGCGCCGGCGCGGACACCGCCCGAAAGGAGCCCAGGGCGGGTATTCCCGGCCTCCGGAGTGGCCGGGGGCTTGCGAGCCGCCGATCGCGGGGCTTCCTTGCTCCCGAGCAGGCCCCCGCTCCGCGACCGGCCGGCCGCGGCGGGATCGATGGGCTCGTCCTTTTCCTTCCGGGATGCCGTTCCCCGGCCGGCTCCAGCCACCGGCTCCCCGGCCTCGTCCCCGAGGAGAGAATCTGGGGGAGAGTCTTCGTTCCCGGGCAGGAGATCGTCGATGCTGATGATGCGGCGCTTGCGGGGCTCGGCTTGCTTCTCCAGCGCCTCCTCACTGCGCAGCCGGCCGGTGAGCGGATTGACTTCCTCGCGCTCCCGGCGTTGCCGCTCCTCCTCTTCGCGTTCGCGGCGCAGCTTCGCACGCCCCAGCTCCCCCTCAGCTTCGTCGATCTTGCCGTCGAAGTTGAGATCGAAGCGGCGCAGCAATTCACCCCGGGAGAGCACCGGCGGAGGCGCGTCGGCCTCCTTTGATTCGGCACCGAAGCTCGGCGGACGGGGCGGCGCCGGCCGCGAGCGCGACGGCCCCTGCGCAGCGGCCGATCCACCGACGAGCACGATCAACGCTAGGCAGCCTGCGAGCCGACTCCCCGCAGCCCCACCGGCCCGAGCCGCCGGTTCGACAGCTCCAAAACGGCGTGGCAGCCAGACAGTCATCCGGTCCATGGGGGCGTTCCGCGGAGGTGAAATGGCCTCGGTGGCCAACGGGGAAACTCGCGCCGCTCGATTCTACCGCGCCGGCCCGCTGCGAGTCAGCGCGGCGGTCGCCACAGGCTGCGGGTTCCGGGGGAATAGGTGTAGGGCCCGCGGGGACTGAAGACGATGCCGCGGAGGTCGCGGGAGAATCCATACAACCCGTTCCGCCAGTAGAGCCAGGTGACGGGTTGATCCTCCCAGAGGTGTTCCTGGATCCGTCCGTACTTCTCTCCGCGCTTCGTCCGGTCGAATTCCCGTCGCCCCGCGTCGTAGAGGGCATCGACGAGCGGATTGGAATAGCCGACGACGTTCCCGGTACCGCCGGTCGACCAGTGACGCTCGGTGGCGTCGGGATCGGCCGCGGCCCCCCGGCTCCCGTGCCAAGCCTCGAAGCGACGTGCCTGAGTGCGGTCGACGAGCGTCGTCTGATCGACAACCTGGAGATGCATCCGCACCCCGATCCGCGCCAGATCGTCGCGGAGGCGTTCGCAGGTCCGGATCCGGGTCGGCTGGTCGGCGACGAGCATCGTGAACTCAAACGGGAGCGGGCGGCCGTCGAGATCCCGATCCCGGATGCCGTCGTTGTCGGTGTCGACCCAGCCGGCATCATCGAGGAGCTGCTGGGCACGCTGGAGATCCTGTTGGGCGGCGGCCTGGCGCTTCCGCGGCGCCGCCCAGGAGCCTTCGTGGAACGGCCCGGTGGCCGGATCGTAAAGGCCGGAAAAAAGTTCCCGGAGCATCCATCCGTGATCGAAGGCGTAGGTCATCGCCCGGCGGACACGCCGGTCGGCGAACAACGGCGTGTCGATGTTCCAGGCGAAGAACGCCACCGTCCACTCAGGCGCTGCCACGGGCGTCCATCGACCGTTTCCCACCCCTGCCGCCAGCCGCCACTGCTCTGGGGCGAGGAGCATCTCGTCGATCGTCCCCGCCTGGAGCGCGGCGAAGGCCGCGTCGGAATCCTCAATGATCCTGAACTCGATCTCGCGGAAGGTGGGGATGTCGCGGACCGGCTTGCCATCGACGGTCGACCATTCGTCGCGCCGGCGGAGCACGACCCGCTCCCCCCGGCGCCACTCGACCACCCGGTACGGTCCCCCGCAGACTCTCAAGCCCGAGGAATCGCCGGCGGTGAACAGCGGATCGTCGCGCCACACACCATCGTGAACATGCCGGGGGATGACCGGGAAGTTGAGGTTCCAGACGTTCGTCGCCAGGGGCTCGCGGTGGAAGAACACCACCGTCCGCTCGTCATAGGCCTCGACGGTGCGGAGTTGGTCGGTGCCATCGCGGACACTCGGCACGGGGAGGTCGTCATCCATGATCACGGCGTAACTGAAGGCGACATCGCGGGCCGTGATCGGCTGGCCGTCGCTCCACACCAGATCGTCGCGGAGCACGACCCGGTCGATGAGGCCGTCGGCACTGGACTGCCAGGAGGCCACCGTCTCCGCCGTGGCAAACGGGTCCAGCCGGCGGTCGAAGGAGAACAGGCGGAACTCCGTCAACCCGACCACCTCAAACTCCGCCGGTGTGGCGCGCATGATCGGGTTGAGGCTGACCGGATCGGTGCGGAGATGGCGGACGAGCGTGGCATCGGGATCGGCTTCGCCGGCTGCGGGAAGCCTCGCGATCGCGGCGAGGATCCGCCCGTTGGCCGCCGGGGAATCGTTCGGGGCAGCAAGCGCCCTTTCCTCCCCGGCCTCCCCGGCCGCGAGCTCCTCGCGGAGAACCGCCAGGCCATCCTTCACCGGTCGGTCGATCCAGACAAGGCGATCGAGCTCGGCCGCAGCGGGGGGGACGAACGCCTCATCGCGCCCCTTGGCCAGACTAGCGCCCCGCCCCACGGCTCCCTGCTTCCCACGGAAGGCCGGGACGGTCACCCCCTCGGGGAGCCTCTCCGGCCTCCGGCCGCAGCCGACCGCGGCCAAAACCATCGCCACGATCACGAGCATGCATCGCAGCCGGCGCACCATCGCTCTCCCCTCCGGCGTCTCCGGCGCTCACTCCGGGAACCGGTGTCCCATCTTCTCTCGCTTCGTCTGCAGGTAGCGCTGATTGAACTCATGCACCGGCGGAAGGATCGGCACCTGATCGACGACCTCCAAATCGAAGCCGCCGTAGATGAAGGCGTCGGTCTTCTTCGGATTGTTGGTGAGCAGCCGCACCCGCCGCAGGCCGAGATCCTTGAGGATCTGGATGCCGACGCCGTAATCGCGGGCATCGGCCTTGAAGCCGAGGGCGAGATTGGCCTCGACCGTGTCGAGCCCCTGATCCTGGAGGGCGTAGGCGCGGATCTTCTCCACCAAGCCGATGCCGCGCCCCTCCTGCGGGAGATAGACGAGCACCCCCACCCCCTCCTGGCCGATCTTCTCCAGGGCGAGATGGAGCTGGTCGCCGCAGTCGCAGCGGAGGCTGTCGAGGAGGTCGCCTGTGAAACAGGAAGAGTGGAGCCGGACGAGCGGATCGGTGGCGGTGGCGGGATCCCCCATCACCAGGACGATCGGCTGCTGCGACTCGAACTTCACCCCGTAGGCGATGATCCGGAATCGCCCCCAGGTCGTCGGCAGTTCGGCCTCGGCAATCCGTTCCACGAGTTGCTCGCGGGTGCGACGGTGACGGATGAGCTGTTCGATCGAGATGATCTCGAGCCGGTGCTCACCCGCCAGCGCCTGGAGCGTCTGCCGGTCGGCCCGGTTGCCGGTGTCGTCGAGGATCTCGCAGAGAACTCCCGCCGGCTGGAGCCCTGCCATCCGCGCCAGATCGACGGCCGCCTCGGTATGGCCGGCACGGCGGAGCACGCCCCCCTCCTTGGCCACGAGCGGAAAGAGGTGGCCGGGGCGGACGAAGTCGGCCGGGCGCGTCTCGGGGGCGAGGATCGCGGCGATCGTCGTGGCCCGCTCGCCGGCCGTGATCCCCGTCCGGGCGGAGACATGGTCGACAGGGACGGTGTAGGCGGTGCCCAGCGGCGTGGAATTGGCCTCGACCATCATCGGCAGATCGAGCCGCCGCGCCATCTCCGGAAGGATCGGCATGCACACCTGACCGCGGCCGTGCCGGATCATGAAGTTCACCACCTCGGGCGTGGCCTTCTCGGCAGCGCAGACGAAATCCCCTTCGTTCTCTCGATCCTCGGCGTCGACGACGACGATCACCTCCCCCCGCCGGAAGGCGGCGACGGCGGCTTCGATCGTGGAAAAACCTTCCGGCATGGCGAGGCCCGTGGGGGAGGAGCCGCGCGCGAAAGCGGCGCGGGAACCACCACGAGTATAGGATGCCACGACGACCGGACGTCCCCAGCGACAGACTTTTCCATGCTCGACCGCGAGGAGTACATCGAACAGGGCCACCTGTTCCACGCCCTGTCCGAGCGGATGGCGGCCGGAATTGCCGCCCAGGAGGCGCTCGGGTCGATCGCCCAGGAGGTCCTCGCCACGACGAAACTGCCGATGGCGATCGACTACCTCGTCGCCGAGCTCAAGCTCTTCGGCACGCTCTCCACCGCGATGGCCCGCATCCCCCACTACTTCACCCGCTTCCAGACGTTCGTCATGAACCGGGCCGAGCACGAGGGAGGGCGGTTCGACATGCGGATGGCGCTGGCGATCCTCGAGCGGGAAGCTCGCTACCTCGCCGATGGGCCGACGCCGCAGGGCCTGTTCGTCTACCGCTTCGAGTGCCTCTCGCGCAACCGCCTCGACTACCAGAAGGGGATGGAGGCGATCGCCGACGATCCGATCTTCGATGCCGACTGGAAGGCGTGGATCCGGACCGTCGGCCGACAGGTCGGCTTCGTCGATCTCGGCGACCTCATCAGCGTCCGCAGCCCGGAGTACTGGAGGCTCGAGAAGCGCGAGGCGATGCTGGCGGGGCGCGAGGAGAGCGGCCCCGACCGGGTGATGCTCTTCGGCGAGAAGGAGGGGCGGATCGCGCGGGCCAACCGGGGCAAGGATCCCCTCTTCCTGTTCGCCGCGCTCGAGCGTCAACTCGGCTATCCATCCGTGCCTCGCCCCGCGCCGTCCACCTCCTCGGCCTTAGCGCCAGAGCTCCTCGCGCGACGGCTCGAGCGCCTCGAAATGCGCGTCAAGCTCCTCGAGGAGGAAGCGCGCGGCGGGATCGATCTTTCCAAGTTCGATCCGAAGAATTTTCAGCCGCCACCGGGGGGATGATGGCCGCGCCGTCGAGCCTCCGCGCTGACGCGGAGCAGATCTGGCGGGCGGCGATCGGCGCCGTCAACCCGCAGCGGCTCCTCGCCGGGGCGCCGGCCGATCTCCTCGGGTCGCTGCCGGCCGGCAGGATCGTCGTCGTCGGAGCAGGCAAGGCCGCCGCCGGGCTTGCCGCGGGGCTCGAGGAGCGAGTGGCCGCCGCCGGCTTCCCCCCCGAGCGCCTCACGGGGCTCGTCAGCGTGCCGGAGGGCTGCGGCCGGAATCTCTCCTCGATCGAGGTCCGCCAGACTCGGCCCCCCGGGGTCAACCTCCCCACACCGCGCGTCGTCACG
>Ga0209188_1001549_pt1 | contig 18212 bp, 18 predicted proteins | sample C_130625_EF_Meta_FD_187307 | JGI IMG/M metagenome (GOLD analysis project Ga0209188, IMG submission 187307) | Freshwater microbial communities from Lake Croche, Canada to study carbon cycling - C_130625_EF_MetaG (SPAdes) (version 2) | ecosystem: Environmental > Aquatic > Freshwater > Lake... | reverse complement strand
TTAGTCTTTGTGCTGAAGTTGCTGTAACATTACCAACAAAATTATTTGCTGTAATAACGTTTGCTGAAATGCTACCTAATGAATCCCTTCTAACTAGGGTGCTAATGGTATTTGCACTAGTTGCACCATCTATAGCACTAGTATAATACTTACCACCAAGGGTGTGTAGTACAGGGCTGCCCCCGGAGTCTTGTACGGCAATGTATAAATTAGCCCCGGCACCATTACCAGCTTTATCGTAGGAATAAGCTAACTCACCTTCTAATAGATCAACAACCTGTGGTGCTGCTACGTTAGGGGATCGTTTAATTTGAATTGTGGTTGCCATCGTGGTTCCTGTTTATTTTAATTAATAAGTTCCACCATCAACCGCTAATGCACTAACCGAAATTGGCTGTGCAACCCATTTATTTGTCGATGTATTATAAATTATCGTATATCCATCTTGTAAGCCAGTAGTAACTACATCTGTTAAAGATTGTAGTTTACCACCGGTTGATTTATTAACCGTTATACTACCGGTTGCTCCTGCACCTTGTGCAACAGAAATATTAGTATTAGGGTTAGATTTAATTGTTATTGCCATTTATCTTGTGACATTAGGATAAACTGTTACAATGCCCTCTACTATTCTTTCTACCGTTGCAATATTAGAGGTAAGAATAAGATCATAAACGTATCTACCAGCTTTAATGTTAGCTGTTGTTGCCTTTGAAAGATCTAGAGTTACAGTACCATCGGTAGGACTTGCAATATTTGCAGCAAATGCAATATTAGATGTAGCAGTATAAGACTTTCTTATTTGAGAATTTGCAGTATATCCGGTTAAGTTTCTAGCCGAACCAGTATCATCGGTCACAGTTATTGTGACACTGAACGTTGTACCTTGATCAATTGCTAGGTTTGATACGGATGCCATTTAATTCCTCAATTATTACACTATATTTATAAAAAAAGAGCCCTAAGGCTCTTTGTAATTTTATTTGTAACAAAAATTAATTATCAGTTGCGTTAATAGTGGCTGTAGACGTTTCCCTATCAAGACTGATAAAACCATCACATGAAATATTCCAGTCATCAGCACCAGCTCCATTACCAGTCACTTCAGAATAACATGGTGATACATTAATTTTAAAATTTTTAACCAGATATTCTTTACCACCATTTTCAAAGACCCTCCAAACATGATCCATTGAACCACGATTTGCTTGACCTCTACTTTTATTAAATCTAATATTATAATGATTCATATTTTTTTCATTTAAATTGAGGCCCTTCAACCCATGCTACAAGACTATATCTTGTTCCTTTAGTAACGGGTGTTACTTCATGTAAAACATAACTTGGAAAAGCAATCATTGTTCCTAAATTTTTAAGTGTTTTGGTGGGAAATGGATTTGTCCATAACAATAATTCACCGCCTTCATACACATCAGATTCGGATAACTGTACAGTTATTGACAATTTTCTTCTCGCATAAGTTGCACCTATATCTATATGTTTATCATACTTCCCATCAGGTGATACATAACGAGTAAATTGTAATTCTGGAAATACTTCCAAATCAAAATTGAATATTTCCTTATTTATAGATAATACACCATCAGTTATTCTTTGAAAAATCCATTTGTTTTCATCATTGGGGCGTATATGATTTATATCACTTTTTCTTATGTCTGGTTGAATTGTTTTGTTAGCTAGTTTAGCCGGTGATAAATTATTGAGACCTATTTCTATAATAGATTTACATTCTTGAGTTGTAAATAAATTATAAACATATGCATGACTATCATAATGTAATTCTTTTATATACCACATATCATTTCATATTATATAATCTCTACTGCTGGTTGTGCCTCTGTATTTTCATTAGGCATTGGTTGCGGTATCCATCTTGAAGCTAAGTTAAAGTGAATAAATTTTAATGGTTTGTCTGAGGCATGTCTAGTAAATCCATGTGGGATCCAGGTATTCATAAAGTATAGCATTCCTGCTTTTGGCATGTAATAGGCAGCATTTGAAGCATATGTAATATTTGACATATTACTTTCCGGTAAGTTAATTTGTCTCTTTGCCGGTCTTGGATCATGTATAGAAATATTTGAACAATTTTCAGGAGCTTCTAAAATATAGAACCCCGTAATCTGCGCACCAAAGCCATGAACGTGTTCTTCATTAGCCGATCTCATGTGGTGTTCTTGAGCCCAAAAGTCCATAATACTAACTTCTTGGTTACGCATATCATGACCCTGTTCGGCTAAGATGTTCCATGATGTTTGTGCAATATAACTTACTAACTCCCGAACTCGTTCATCATCAGCAAAAGGCTTAGACATAACTACCGGATATAATTTATCCATAAGTTTGTCTTTTGGCTTATCTTTCTTAGCCTGGTTAAGATATTCCTTTGAAACAAACTTTGCTGTATCTAAGAATTCAGGTTTTTCAATCCAATAAACACCAGATGGAAAATGATATTCCACGTTAAGTCTATTGGCTTGTTGTTCTGGTGTTAGTTCTGGAGGTGCAGAACATTCACCAATAATTTCTGTTGTGGGTACTTCTACAGTTTCAATTTCACTCATAATATTTCCAAGTTAATTATATATTATATACTCAAATTATATAGGCGTCAATCTATTTGGTGACTTTTACCATAACTTTTTATTGTCCATCATGTAAAATTCTCGTAACCCAATTACCATTTTCATCCAAATTTGGTATGTACTTACCTTCTTCATTTTTGATGGGGTACTTAGGTATGGTTATATCATGCGATACAGGATCCTCAAAAGACATTATGGAAAAATACGTATCCCATGCTTGCTTTTCTGATTCATCGGTCAATGATGCATATATTTCTTGTGCTTTATTTTTTAATATACCTATTCTGACATTTGCAATAGCAAGAAACTTTGCACTTTGATCTTGTTGGTAAGCTTCAATTTCATTTTCATTTTTATCAACAATTTCCCAAACATCTTCCCAAAAACCATCTTCTGCTAATCTGTAATGCGTTATAACTAATTTTTTTAACGGATCATCGTTTGTTAAACCGCATTCTTCCATAGGTATACGTTTAAATTTAGCAAGTTCGGGTGGCAGATTATTAATATCTACATCAGGAAATGCAGCTAAAATATTATCTTCAAAAATTGGATGTTCAAACGGTTGACTGTTTTTAATTTGTATAAAAAAATTCATTTTAAGGACTTCCTACACATGTTGATGGGAATGAACGAGTATTGCCCGGCCAGACAATTCGAACAGCACCAGGTCCCGGTTGACCTCCCCCACACCCGCTTTGAGATCGAGCATAATATCCGCCTCCGCCAGCACCACCCCCATAACTACCGGCTGGAGTAGAGATTGGACCCCCGCCCCAGCCTCCGTTATTCCCGGTACCGCCACCAGAACCCCCAACGCCGCCTTTGCCCTGGTTTGCCCCACCACAACCAGTAGATCCTGCACCATATACACCGGTGCCGCCTCCACCTCCGCCGGAATAAACACGTTGTCCGCCACCACCACCGCCACCGCCAGTTGCGTGTCCCGCAGAGCCAGCAAGGCCACAAGCTCCTCCAGCAGTAATGGAACTTGCACCACTACCACCTGTTCCAGAAGTATAATATAAACTACCGGAATCAAAGGTATATCCCGCAGCACCTCCTCCCCCGCCCCCGCCTAGACCGAGATTGGCGTTATAACATACAAGGCCACCTGCACCACCGTTGCCGCCATGACTGCCTTTGCACCCAGTTCCACACCCATTATAAGCTCCTGCATTACTATACCCAGAAGGCCCGCCACCCCCTGCAGCAGAAACTGTACACCTATTAATAAACCAACTCGATCCACAGTAGGAACCGGTATTTCTTCCACCTACACGTACTGTATAACTAGTTCCTGGTGTAACACTAATATTATTTTTATATGACAATGAGCCACCTCCCCCACCGCCGCCCGCGTTATAATATGTCATATTGTAGCCACAATTACAAACAAAACTTGTACCCGCTGCACCACTAGACCCTGATCCAATAGCAACAACAGAAACGGATGTGACTCCAGCTGGGGCTACCCAGGTAAAATTTGTCGCGCTATAATTATTTGTTGTAAATGTAACAGAACTTGGTTGAGCCGGAGTTGTAATGCTATTACTTGCAGAGCTTGACGCACTATTTCCTGCCGAATTGGTTGCGTATACGGTAAATGTGTAAGAAGTCGCAGCAGATAATCCTGATACAGAAATAGTACCTGAACCAGCCTGTGATAAAGTACCAGTAATACTACCAGGAGATGAGACTGCTGTATAAGATGTAATAGCCGCCCCACCGTTTGAGGCTGGTGCTGTAAATGATATAGTTGCTGTAGAGTAGCTAGTTTGAGTTGCTGTACCTATCGTAGGCGCGCCCGGAACCGTAGCAGCTACAGAAGCCGTAGAATTTGAGTTTGCTGCAACACTACTAATTGCATTTGTCGCAGTAACCACACAGCGAATTGTATTGCCAACATCTGCTGACACTAATGTATAAGTACTAGAAGTGGCACCGCTGATGTTAGAACCAGCCCTTTGCCATTGATAGGCAAATGTAGGAGTTGGAACCCCTGTCCAGGTACCTGTTGTTGAACTTAATGTTTGTCCAAATGTAGCCGTGCCAGTAACGGCTGGGGCAACAGTATTGGCAGGAGGAGATCCATAAGATCCCCCACTAAAGGCACTTAATATCCCGCTCATGTTACATTAGTTCCTGTCAATAACCATGAGGTAGTACCAATTTTAGTACAGTTAGCTACACCCCATTGTGCAAGAGTTCTAGAACCTGTACTTCCCCCCTGGGCCCAGGTAAGTGTATCAGAGGTAATGGCAATTGTCACGTTGTTTGCTGACATATTAATAAACTGAATCACTGTTCCTAATGGATAGGCAACCGAGGCGTTTGCAGCAATGGTGAAGGTTCTTGCGTTTGCATCAGCTGCTGGGTGAAAAATGCATTTTCCAGCATCAGATAAAACAGTTGTGTACGCTGCACTTTGACTGTTCTGGGGAATACTTAAAAACCCTACTGGTGTGGTACCATCAACCGTACAGCTGTTTACACTCAAGTTAGCTGAAAATGCAGTTGATTGAGTAGTGTTATCACTAAACGTAATACTAGGGCTTGAGCCGCTTATGATGGTTGCCATGTTTTTATTTCCTTGTTATTTACTTGTGTAAGATTCTTGTAACCTAATTATGCAGAAAGAAAGTAAAGGGTTTTGGTTCAAGAGTATTTTTTTTTTATTAAGACCCAACTGACCACGATTGCCCCGTATATTATTTTTTAAAACTTTTCAAAGTCTCAGCCAGCCTTGCACGCTGCCCCAGTTTCCCGGGTTTTTTTGCAGCGGCGGCTAACTTCTTTGCGGGAATCGTTTTGCCTTCTTTAACACCAAGCTCCTTGCGGAGTGCGCCGGGATGTTTAATTGCCTTTTGAATAAACTTAGTTGCCATTTAATATTACCTATGAGTTTACGTGTGATATTGATTCAAATTGAGCAATTTCTTCAGCAGAATAATCTTTTAAAACATAATTTGCTATCCATTGACCATTGTTGTATTCAATAGAATATTGATTTGGTATTAATGTTTGTTTTTTTACATCGTAATCAGGTACGTTGTTTAAATTTACAAAAACAAGTTCAGAATTTTCTTCTTTGCTTTTTTCTGAATTATTAAATAAATTTAAAATATCACATCCAAATCCTATTGTTTCAGGACATTCTTTAAACAAATCCATAATATCGTATGGAAATTTTAAAATTTCTTGATTTTTTATTTTTGCGTACATGATTTACCTCACAATTTTGTTACCACAACATAACCATTACCACTACTTGCATTAGCTGAAATTGTTTGATTTGATCCAGAGTTATAACTAGCACCGCCTCCTCCAGCATATCCATTACTCGATCCCGCACCACCACCACTATATCCACCTCCCCCACCGCCACCATAATTACCTCCCCCTCCCCCACCACCAAACCCACCATTACCATCTGGTGTGTAACGTCCTACACCACCTATTAACCCATTAGAATAACCCAACCCTCCATAAGCATAACGTCCATTACCATCTATTGGGGAAGTTGCTCCATCCGATAAATAACCACCACCTCCTCCAGCACCACCAACTGTAGAGGAACTGTAAATTGCTGAACCACCATTACCGCTAGAACCACCTCGTGAACCGCCTGCATAATCAGCATCAGTAGTACTATTATCGCCACCCCGTCCAGCATGTGTTCCAGTTAAAGCAGGAAAACCAGCAGTACTACAACTACTAGCACCACCTCCACCGCCAGCTACAGTTAATAAAGTACTACTTGAGGTGTTATAAACAAATGTACCTCCTCCACCTGCACCTGTACTATTGGCTTGGAAACCAGTGCCACCATATTGACCAACTTGACCAACAGCAATAGCAATCACTTGACCAGCAGTAAGAGCAAAAGTTCCTAATGATCTCGCACCTTTTCCGTAAGTACCTGTATATGATCCATATCCACTTATTGCACCAAAAGCATCAATTGAATAATTAGCAGTTTCTGGTACAGTCCATAATTGATAACCGTTAGTGGACATATTTAAATATGCTGTATTTTGAGTCCAAGAAGTACCAGAATAAGCAGATTGAATTGTGGCAAGTGAAGGCCCATTAGCACCAGATGCACCCGCATTTGTAAATGTAAAATTACTAAAAGCATACAACGGTGTACTAATACTATTACTTGCAGAACTTGAAGCACTATTTCCTGCTGAGTTGGTTGCATACACAGTGAATGTATACGATGTGCCACCTGATAGACCAGATACAGAAATAGTACCTGAACCAGCTTGACTCAATGTACCAGTAATACTGCCGGGTGAAGACACCGCAGTATAAGACGTAATCGCAGCTCCACCATTGCTTGCTGGAGCAGTAAACGATACTGTGGCTGTAGTTGATCCTGTTGAAGTTGCTGTACCAATTGTAGGTGCACCTGGAACAATTGCAGCTACCGATGCTGTTGAATTAGAATTGGCGTCTACAGCAGATACAGTGTTGGTGGCTGTCACTACACATCTAATGGTATTAGAAGCATCGGCGTTAACTAATACATACGTACTAGAAGTTGCGCCACTAATATTAGAGCCAGCCCTTTGCCATTGGTATGTAAAGGTTGGTGTTGGTAGGCCTGTCCAGGTACCTGTCGTTGAACTTAAAGTTTGACCAACGGTAGCTGTACCCGAAACTGCTGGGGCAACTGTATTAACCGGTGGTGCACTAAAACTTCTTTGGTTTTGAAATACAGCAATTGTTGAGCCACTCATGTCAATCCACTTCCTGAAATGAGCCAGGTTGTTGAAGTCATTTTGATAGCAGTTGCTGATCCGTATTGAGCTAAAGAACGTGAACCTGTAGTACCAGCAGAAGACAAATACATAGTATCAGTAGTGATTGCAATAGTTACTACTTGGGAGGTCATGTTAATGAACGTTAAAGTTGTTCCAACAGGGTATGCAACAGAGGCATTTGCAGGAATTGTATATGTTCTGGCATTAGCATCAGTCGATGGATGAAAAATAATTTTTCCAGAGTCTGCTAAAACGGTAGTGTAGGCAGCAGATTGACTGTTGATTGGAAGTGTTAAAAATCCAACAGCATTAGTACCAGCAAGTGTGGGTACATTAACAAAATCCACCAACTGTGAGGAATTGATCGTTAAAGCAGTTGTATTGGCTGTCTGTAATGCCAAATTTCCGCTTGTATCGCCGGAGACTATAATACCTGATACCGTGGATGCATTTACTGTTGCAGTCATGTTATTCCTCTATTGTTATTTTTAAGTTGGTAAAGTAGGCCAAACGATATTACTAGGATCTGATTGTGTGGTAATATCTCTTAATGCTTGTCTGTATGTAGATAGCGCAGTTTGTCTTTCTTCGGTATATGTTGCCCAACGATCAGGTAAAACTAAGATATCAGATTGCGTAAGAAGTGAATTTCTACGATCTCGTATCCTAATCCACAATTGCTCTGCTGTTGGAGGAACATAGTCGGCAATAGCTCCAAATTCACCATTTATTGCTCTTGCATATATGTCTCTGCCATGTTCTTCTACATCATCTGGGTGAGCAGTAAATGGAAGAATTTCATCACCAAATTCTACAAATGTTACTTCCAAATTTATTAATGTATTTTCAGAATTTTTCCAAATAGGATTTTTTCCAGATTTTAAATTAAATTTCATTTTAACTCACCCTTACCCAAATTGCAGCTCGTAAATAAGCAGAACTTCCACGTGTTGGTCCATAATATCTCCATGTTCCACTTTCCGTTGATGGTGTACCACCACACCAGCAACCATTGCGATTATATACTGGAATTATAGAGGACCCAGCATATGTGCTTCCTCTAGTAAAGTTTCCACATGATGCGCCCAGTGTATATGCACCAACACCACCTGCATTGTTAGTACAAATCGAAATACTTCCTGTTGATGTAACAGTACCTGTTAATCCACCAGAACCAGAAACACTTGTCACTCCTCCTGCGGAAGCGCAGCCCCATGATGGTGCACTTGCACCATTTGACTTTAAGAATTGACCTGATGTGCCCGCTGCTAAAAACGATGTAGCGCCACTAGCAGTATTATAAGGTACTTGACCTGCCCCACCTCCTGCAAGATTAGTAGCTGAACCAACAGCAACAGAACTTAAACTTGTTTGTCCTGTACCACCATTAGCAATAGGCAAAATACCTGTTACACCTGTTGTTAAAGGCAACCCAGTCGCATTTGCTAGATTACCTGCTGTAGTAAGCAAAGTACCCGAGGCACCAGGCAGAGTTAACGATACCGTTACTGCATCTGCTGGTGCTATAGTAGTGCCCCCACTTGTTGCTCCATTTAATACGACTGTTCCCATTTTTTTCCTTTAAAGAATCACCCAACGACTATTATTACCAAGCGTAACATTTGCGGTACCTGCAATTGAAATAGGACCAGAAGATGTTGCTGAATACCCGTTAGGTATACTATAGCTACTATTTATAGTTTGATTATTAACAAAAATACCATTTGATGCAACAACCTGGGGCGCTAATACAGAACTACCATCCCAGGCAAATGACGACGTACCACCCAATCTTCCTGAACTGTTAAACTGAACATGTGTATTGGAACCTCCAGGGGTTACTGATATATCACTTACATTACCACCAACCTGGGCAAATAAGTTCCAGGTACTACCGGTATATACCAACTGAACACTTATTCCGTTAATATCACATATTAGGTCATCGGCAATATTTGCAATCGTTGAACCATTTCGAGCAATGGTAATATTGTTAGATCCAAAACTTCCATATGTATCTGCAACAACCACCTGATTTCCAGCAATGGGACTGGATGGAAGAGTAATAGTAAATGCACCAAGAGCGGTATTAGCTAAAACACCTTCATTGTTACTAACGGTGTAATTGGAGGATTTAACAACATAAGATAAACCACTAGCAGGCATTGCCTTACTAGACCAAATTACACCGTTACTTGTTAATACATTACCACTAGACCCTACAGAATAGGTAATTGAATTAATAGCAGAAATTATGTTAGCATTAGCCGATGTAGTAAGATTGGATAAGACTCCAAGTGTAAGGTTAATATTAGAGAAGTTATTATCTACCTCTAAATTAGACAGAGGGGAGCCTTTAGCCGAGGAACCTGGGCTTTGTATCGAACCTGCATCTCTTAATATTATGGTTGCCATTAATTACCTTGTCTTTCAATGTATTATTTATACGATTCAAATTTATTTAAAATCTGGTTTAACATTGACTTTATATCACTAATTTCATTTTTTAAATTATCAACCTCTTGCTTTAACTCTTCATTGCCCTTTACAGCATTTAGCGCAAGAGTTCTTTGGTTGATATAATTCTGCCTGGCATTTTGGTCAATAACCATAATTGCCTTTGTTTTGGGATCACGAAAAAGTGTTGGGTGATCTGTTACTTTTAAATATTCAGTCATTATTCTAGAGCTATTACTCTTAAGTCTTTAACCTTAGGGTATCTGGCTATGGTAGTAGACTTTAATACAATCTTAATCATTACTGCTGTAAATGAACTTAAATTTTCAATAAACTTTTCTACATCAACATATTGACCATCTACAGTATTTTTAATTGTATCTAACGTCAGTTGTGTGTATTCTTGTGTATTAAATCCCGATACACTTCCGTTTTGAAGTTTATAATATACTTCAATATCGGCACCAGAAGGTTTAGATACTGCAAATCTTACTAGTAAAGCTGTTGCTGGTGTAGCTAAATCAATTTTCTTTGTAACATAATTAGCCCGAGTACTACTTCCAGTTGCAGCTAAGTCACTTATAAACATAGGTCTGTAAACTATTGTAATAGCATTACCTGAAACTTCGGCATTAGCCGATGGTATATTAAAATATTTGCCATCGTTAGAGACAGAGGTTAATCTAAACGTACCGTTATTAGTTGGGTCACCGGCATTAGTAATAGTAACAAATGCCCCAGGTACCATTGATTTAACGTTTGCTTGTTCGTTTGCACCACCAACACTTACGTTACCGGTTGCTGCAAATGAAATTTTAGTGTTAGCACTTGCAATTGTAACTAAATCCGTTGATAGGTTATCAGTCGACGACGGGCTATTAATATCAGGGGTAATAAAAGTTGCACTTGCAAACGGTAATTCAACCATTGGAGATACATAAGAATCGCTTGTATTTAATTGCAATCTATATACAAAGCTGTCAGCACCACCTAATGATACGTCTGTATTTTTATAATCCACTAAAGCTTGTGTGTCTAAAAAATCCACCGTATCAGGACTGATAGATGTAAAATCACTAACTGTTAAAGATGCTGCATCAACAGTTTTTATTTTATAACTAATATTAGTTTTAGGGGGAACAATTGTACCAACACTTGGATAAACTGTTGTGTAAGGTAAGGTTGTAGTAGTTAGAACTCCTCTACCACCAAAAGTACCGCTTGTAATATTAGCTGTAGTCGCAGCATTAGTAGATAAAATAATAGTGTAACTACTACTAGTAACGTTACTTACAGTAAAAGCAGTATTACCAATATAGTTAATAGGTATACCGTTATAGTAATTTATATTAGATGATGCATTAGCAATATAATTAATAAAATTTGGCAGTTGGTAAATAACATAACTACCATTATTAAACCCGTTTCTAGGATGTTTTACCTTTACTACTGATAACCCTTTATACGTTGTAAAAGGGTTATTAGGCAAAACTGTATAGGTAGGTCTAAAGAAAGTATTGCTGGAAACTACCAGGTCCACGGTAGCAGAGGTCGAGGTTACATTAGCTCTATAAAGTTTAAATTTTAAATCTTTTGTTTGATCTGTTGACCAAATAGCGCCATTTGTGGACATAAACAAAACGCCAGAGTAGGGCTGTTTTGAAATTACTGAACCTGTAACAATATCATCAGCACCTAGCTCGCCTAAAAATACTCTATTCTTTTTAGAATCTGAAGACATTGCAAAACAATAATGTCCAGACTCTAAAGTTATAGGGTTTGGGAACGTAAAGGTTGTAGCTACACTTGCATCTGCTGTTACAGTAATATCACTTACATCTTTAGTTACTATCGAGTTAGTTAACACATTTGCACTAGGGCTATTATTTTCAATTTTTCTAATAGATAATTCAACTGGTAACACATTGTCTTTTTCACTAAAAAAAACATCAATTTTGGTTAGTTGTATAGTTTTATCTACGTAGAAAGATTGTGCAAGCGTATCTGTATAGCCGCTTAATCCAAACCCACCATCTACATTTAAACTTGTTGCCATTTAAAACCTTTTTTTATCTTTCATTACAATTATATAGTTGTAGAGGTACCAGCAAGACCGTTATCAGAGCCTGCTTGAACTGCATTATCACCAAGAGAACCTACGTTTGAAGGCCCTTCTAACGCTCCAAGTGTGGTGGCAGCGGCGTAGTCATTAATACAAGCAGCTATATCAGCAGCGTTACCGCCGTTACCTACCCAAACATCATAAAATGCTAATTGATCTGCTGTTGCATGACCATTATATGAACCATCGTTGTTAAGAATTTGATTTGTAACTGCTTCTACTGTACCTGTATAAGTAGGTAAGACAAAGTTTTCCCAAAGTCCTGTTCCTGTCAATCCTGCTTGTACTTGACTTACAAATGTCTGACCACTACCATTAGTTGCTTCTAAAATATTAGTAGCAGTTTGATAAAAGGTAGTAGCAACCCCACTAGCAGTAATGTGACTAGGACCTAATACAGCTGCAGCCTGTAAACCAGATTCAAAATTATAAGTAGTTCCAGCTGAATGACTGTCTCTTAATGTTTGTATTCCTAAATTTTGTCCATTGGTATTTAAGTAATCTAAAGCAGCTTCATATTTTGCAACTGTTGTACCGTTTTGAATACACCCATCTATATAAAATGTATTATATTTTGCAAGATCTGCTGGACTTACACTAGCAAGATCTATACCTTTAAGATATGCGACAGCATAACTTACAAAACCAGGTGTAATAGTAACTGTACTATCACTACCTTTTGTAGGTTTTCCTGTAGTAGGATCTGAACCACCTGGGTCTGCGCTATAACCCGGGCTTCCTCCTACAGAATATGACTGATAGCCATAAGATGCAGTATTATAAACTTTACGAACCGGTTCTACTTTATTAAGCGTGCCGTTTGCAACATAAACTGCATCCGCAAACGATTCTTTATCAAATCCATTAGTAGGTGAATCTGTAATTCTTAAATTAACTTTACCTGAAGGTATTTTTAACCCAGAAGAATTTACATCAAAATTAAATATCCCGGTAACTGCACCTTTTGCATCTGTAATTATATTGGATTGATTTTTTACGGTACTATCAAAAGACGCAATATTTGCTGTTGTATTTGCACTGTAGCATAATTTAGTAACGTCATACTCATTAAAGAATACATACATACTTGTATTTGGTTTCAACTTTTTAGCGTCAAACTTAATCGAAGCATTTCTAATGTAAGGAAAAACTACACTGGTAGATGATCCAGTTACACTAGCATTTGTAATAACAGCACCAGCGTCAATAGCCTTTACCTTATCATTATTAGTTGGTGAATACCACATTTGCTTCCACGAGTTCCAAATAGAACCGTAAGTAGCAGTACCTACTGAATCCGGAATTAGTGTATCGTATGTACCATTATCATCTTGGTAAATTAAAGGCAAAGTGGTCTGATCAAACCATGTATCACCAGACGGGGTTAAAGTTACCGATCCCGCAAATGTATAACTGTCGTAAGGGTTAATACTAATATCAGAACTAACTACATTATTTACAATATACTCTTCGTCACTATAGCTTAACATAGCCATATTATTTTTTACAACATAACCGTTAGCTGCTCTTTCTGAATCTGATAGAGTTTTTTCACTCAATTTAACATTGTTTTGGGTAAATGCTGGTTTAAGTTCACCATAATCTAAATCCATGGATACATTATAATCTAAATTTGTGGTATCTCCAATCCCATGGCCTTTAAAACTATCAACAATAAAGCCATTTTTAAATCGATTTAAACCAAAAGAGTCTTTTACTGAAAATAAAGCAGTGTCTAATTCAAGTAAAGTAAGAGAGGTATAGTATTCTAAATTTTTAATACGGTTTTCTAATTTACCAATATCCTTCATGGAAAAACGTTTTTGATCAACTGGGGTAAATGTTGAATCTCTATTAATATCAAAACCATATGCTGGGTGTTGTATAACATATAAAGGCATAGCATCATTAGGTGCTTGTGGTTCAACTGGGTTAAGACTACTTACCCCAGTTTTATAAGTTATTGTTCCATCACCAGTAATATAGATTTTATCTATTCTTGGTAAGTAATAAGAGTAATTAGTCTCAAAATCATTTGCATAATCTAAAAATTCGTTTCTAACAGCACCAGTATCTTTAAAATTTAAACCATTATTTGCTATTCTTGGTCTAAAATCTAAGCAGTCTCTCAAACTATACATCTTACCGTTATCTACAAAGGTAGGTATATTGGTATAGGAAGGATAAGATTCTACACTAAAGAAATCTCCAGCACCGTGTGTATAGTAATTAAATTCTATCTTTATTGGACCTGTAGGCGCTGTATAGCCAGGTTTTAAGGATACACTAGATATGCCGTAATACGTAGGGGTTTGCCCGGTAGTTAAGGTATAGTTATCACTGATGTCGATAGCATTACTATCACTGTATGTAGTACCAAATACATTAGAAGACATCCTTACATTAGCAATAGAATAAACGTCCGCAACCCCTAATGATATAGAAGCTGCTTGACAATCGGACTTAGCAGTATAAGTAGCAGAACCTGCGGTTACAGTTTTTGTTTTAGTAGACGGGTTAAGTTTAATAATGGTAGTATATATTAAGACGTCTTGATTAGTTAAACCATAACTACCTAAATCAATTTGTATACTTCTGAAAGTACCGTCAGTAAAAGAAAAATTAGCAGAATTAATTCTATATAATTTACCTTGATTACTACCACCCGTACTTACTACTTGGGCAAAATATGCGGTATCTGTTCTTGATGCAAAAGTTGTACCTACTGCAGTTGTAAGTATAGTAGTGTTTGCTGATAAAGTACTGTAGAATACTCTTCTTGTTCTAATAGTAGAGTCATTTATTTCCCTTATAACATTATTAGGGAATGGAAAAATATAAGTAGATAAATTATTATCTACAATTTGAGCTGCATCACGGGTAGTATTGACCCCGGTAACATTTGCTAGAGGATAGTTCCGATCTATAACTATAGAAGTATTATTAGTTACTGTAGTAATTCTATATGCGTTAGAAGTATCTGAACTAAATCTTACCCAATCCCCAACCTTAAGCTCTGAGGTATAGAAAGTATTAACACCGGTAACTGTAGTACTTGCACTAGTAAGTATACTGGTTCCTGATAATGTAAATGCTGAAGATGGTACTATATTTGCTGTGAAAGCTGTAGTTACATAACCAGAATCTGTAACATTGGAATGATATAATTGTTTTACATCTCTTTCAAATGTATAACCGTTTTTCATTTGAACATCAAATAAAAAAGTATTAAAAGTAGAGGTAGAAACCATTAAGTTACTAGCAGTAGACTCAAACCCCCTTACCCTTGCATTACCAACCCAAGTACCAGAAGCTGTGCCACCAACTGCTGTATATTGATTATATAAACCAATGGTAATAAAATCTGAAGTAAAATCTGGCATACTGTAGGGGTTAATAACCTCCACATAATTACCTATAGGTGTTCTAATTATAGAGTTTTCAACGTTTGCAGTTTCTCTTGGTTTATTAAAAGTTAAGTATCTATTAGAAATAGTACTTACTTCATATCCTTTAACATAGCTCTTTCCAGGGCTCAAAACAGCGATAGAAAGGGAAACATTACCACCACTTGTGGCATTTAGATACCCGTCAGGGTTTGCGGTAGTTTTTAAATGCTCAATAAACTTTAATTTAAAAGGATTAACTGTATAGTCTCCAGATTCATCATAAGTGCGTCTAGCTAGTTCATCGGCTAAAATACTATACCCGGGTTTATCTACAAATGTAATAACATCACCTTCATCCACTCTAAGAAGCTCTATAAAGCTATCTGGGCTTGTAGTATTGGAAAGCTTTCTTTTACCTAAGGATAGTTTAATTTTATATCTATCGGCTCCTGGAGCAAAGTAATTATATGTACCAATTGCTGGGTCAAGTAAAGACTCGTCATCATCACTTGTAATAATAGATTCAGTAACTTCTAAACCCACTTTATACGAAGAATTTGAAAGGTACTTATCTAATACTATAGATGAATTATTTACTTTTACAAAATTATCTTTAATAAAAAAGACACCATCATTTATAGTAGCCCCAGCACATTTACCGGTAGAAACAACTGTAGCATAATATCTGGTATTTGAATCATTAGTTTGAATTATCTCGGCAGCTGTAAATGCATTTGCTGTTCTACTAGTACCGGAATCAAGATACTTAACATATAAAGTAGGTGGGTCTGCATCTGTAGCTGAATCTACTAAGATTACTTTAGCTCTAACACCAGATGTAGTACCAATTAACTCTCTGTTTAAATAATTAGCTACATCAATATCTGTAGAATTATATGTGGTTACTAGCTTTACATAATTAAAATTCTTATCGTATAAAACATCCCCTGGTACAACCATTGACCCGTCTTTGTAAATACTCTTACCAAATCTTGTTATTTGGTTTTGTAATATAGTTTGAAGCTGGGATAATTCTCTAGCCTGAACTGCTACACCAGGTTTAAATAAAATACGATGAAAATTCTTATCTTCATTGTAATCGTCATAGTACGGATCGGTGTTAAAATTAAGCGCCATTTCTTACCTGTGTTATAATCTTATGATTGTTCTGAGCGTGACTAGTTGTTGCTCACTGTGACTTACTGAAGTTCTATTATCGATATACAATAAATCCCCACTGAATACATTCACATCGGGTACTTGATCTAGTGATGTCACTATATATGTAGTCGCTGTATTTTCATCAGTTAATACATCTCCAGCTGTTAGGTTATAGTTATTAAGATCCACTACTAGTATTTGTTTAGTAGAATTAACCACTTCAACTATCTGGTAATGTCTTACAGAACCTGTAGCTGTAAGACTTAATAAAGAATCTCTTTGTAAACCTGTAACAGAATCCAAGGTTGTAAGAAAACAAGCACTACCATTTACATTTGCATAATGGTTTCCACTGTCATGTGCTTTAATATCCTTTATAATACCAAATTGTCTATAATCGTTGCTAACAAATAAACCTTGATTCTTTTCATTATTTATTGTAGAGGTAAACATAATGGTATCAGCAAATAGCTCACTTACAGAATCACTACCATGGCCATTATATGGTGAAATAATAGCAGATATATTTGCATTACCACCATTACCAATAATAGTAGCATTGGCATACGAATAACCAACCCCGGGATTTTGTACTGTAATGTAACTAATTGTATTATTTGATAAGACAACATTACCGGCAAAACCACTGCCATCACCTGTTACCGAAACATTTGCATAAGAATAACCGCTACCGACATTGGAGACTCTAAATGAAAAAATACCTCCATTTACTGCAGATAGTTCTACAATACTTTGTATAGTATCAATACCACCAATAGTAGTATTTACATAAGCATTAGCACCGGTACCAGTTGCGCTTACAAAAGCTAAATCTGCATGGGTATAACCATGACCAGTATCTTCAATAATAACATCTGTTAATTGACCAGCCGGGCTAATATAAGGGGTTAATACTGCCCCTGTACCATCTCCAATAATTGATATAGTGGTTTGAATATTAGAAGGATAATTTATACCCTCGTCTTCTATAGTTACCCCATATACTTGACCACCAACTAAAATTGGCGTTAAAATTGCAGTATTAGCAAAATATAAATTGGCTGTTGCGTTAGAAGATGGTTGGCTATTACCTGTTGTAGAAATAGTAATAGAGGTATTGGCTTGGGCAGCAGTAGTGTAATTATACCCTTTATTTGTTATAACAATATCAACCAAAGCATTGCTACTAAAGATTAAGTTAGCAAATGCATTTGAGGTTGGTTGAACTGCACCAGTGGTTGCAATAGTAACAATGGTATTTGCAACCACATTAGTATAATAATTGGCACCAGTACTTGTAATTTTTACATTACTTAAACCTTTAAAATGGCTTTTACCTAAACCTGATGTATCATTAACAGTAATTGAGGCTTGTTTATAATTATTACCTGCATTATTAATATAAACATTAATAATTTCACCAGCAGTATTAAAGGCCGGTGTAAGATTGGCTACAACATTACCTGTACCGCCTAAAAATGTACCATTAACAGTCAAGGTAACTGCTGAATTTCCTAGATAACCTGTACCGTTACTATCGATTACTATACTTCTAATTTCACCATTAGAATAGTATGCATTAGTAACTGCCCTTTGAACAGGCATGTAATCGGTAGTTAAGAACCTATTCCTAACAGATAATGGAACTGTATACATATACTTCCAAATATATCCATCAGCAGTCGTTAAAGGAGTAGGATCAAAA
>Ga0209188_1001543_pt1 | contig 18258 bp, 17 predicted proteins | sample C_130625_EF_Meta_FD_187307 | JGI IMG/M metagenome (GOLD analysis project Ga0209188, IMG submission 187307) | Freshwater microbial communities from Lake Croche, Canada to study carbon cycling - C_130625_EF_MetaG (SPAdes) (version 2) | ecosystem: Environmental > Aquatic > Freshwater > Lake... | reverse complement strand
GTCTGATCCACTAATCCTAAGTTGCCCTCCTAAGTCTTGTAAAGACTCTTGCAAAAAGTCATGACGATTTTTAGTTACTCGCGGAAAGTTCCACTGAGTTTCCCGTACTAAACAGTCTTGATGAATAAAAATAGGTAGTAGGTTCTCGACATTAATACAAGCTTGAGTAAATGCTGGGTTATCCCTTAATCGAAGATCATTTCTAAACCAATAAATAGCAGTAGTCATTTATCTTCCAAGGTAATTAACATCATCTAAATTTTATTACTTAACGCAAATGACTGCGTATCGAACTTTCAACGTCGTTAACCCATCGAATAAGCGATTGTTTCAACTTATTAATATATTCACATATACGCATATTTAATCAATCAATGTCTTCTCTCAGGAAACTGCACATCGAAAGCCTATATTATGATGACCGGCTTTTGGGTTACGGGATAAATATTTACCTCGCTGAGTAGTTGTAATCTCCTGAGGAGGTGAATCATGTCCCCCGCCACGCGTAGAGCGGACTGGTCCCGTATTTTGGTTTTCTCTGCCATCATCTGCTTTGTAAGGATAGGGTTGATAGGCACTAGATACCCACTCCCATTGATTACCGGCCATATCTAAAATTCCGTAAGGGCTAGCACCATCAGGGAATGCATCAGATGGCGCTGATGAATTAAATGGGGCTCCAAAATGAGCTAATTTTGCATTCGGTGCTGTATTGCCCCATGGATATTTGCGCCCATCCAAACCACGCGCAGCTTTTTCCCATTCAGCCTCAGTAGGTAATCTTTTATTCACCCAAGTACAGTACTCGCGTGCTCCAACCCAACTCACTTCATTTACTGGATGTGATTCATAACCAAGATCAGCTCGCCAAATTGAGTTTTGCCGATGAATTCTAGCATCACCGTCATCATCATCATAAAAAGACTCGCCGCGCTGATTTTTTAAACCTTGAGAATTAAGAAATTTCGCTAAATCACTATTACTCACAGGGAGAATATCTAGATAAAAAGCTTTCACAAAAACAGTATGTTCTGGCTTTTCGTCATCGGGTCCAAGATTTGATCCCATAGTAAAGGATCCCTCTGGAATCAGTGACATCGTTTTTGAGGGCTGACGGTCTTTTGAATTAATCTGTGCGTGACCAACTACTGCGAAAGCAACCATGGTGAAAATAACGACACAGACTCGATTCACAACATATTTTGTTACCACGTGATTTGACAATTATTTTCTCCACATATTAAGTCTATTTCTATTTATACAATCATAATCAATCGTGAGTAAAACAATTATTTCTCAAATAAATTATCATCATCTTATATAACTATGCATAACATTTAAAAAGGAAATCAATTGAGTGATCTAGATCAAAGATGCTGTGGAAGAGGGGTTTGTATCATTAATGAACAGGGACAATGTTGGTGCGGTCAAGTCTGGGATGGAAAAAATATGGTCACTGCAAAATTAGTCCCACTTGATTTAGTAGGTAACAAAGATAAAACTTCCAAACCAGAAAATAAGTAAGGTGTTAGTTAGGTGTAATTTCATCTGGATTCAACCCACCTTTACATGAATTGGTAAATTGCAGTAACGAGACAAGAAACACTTGCAATGATTGTCAAAAGCTGACGCATTGGTAACCAATGGGTGAGATCATATTTAGGATAAATCTTAGAGTCAATTAATAGGCAAGTCCACAGTAATCCTGTAACTATTAATAAGCCTAACTCGGGTTTGATAATCAAACTTACCCAGCTAATCAAACTTGGAAACACTCCCCAAATTAAATATAAGGTGTTAGGATTTGTGTCACGCATAGTGAGCCCCCAGTGAATGGCTCCAAGAAAACTACAAATACTAGCTCCATATGCAAGTAGACTAAAAATGATGGTATTTTTATAAGAAGACTCTATAAAAAAACTTAATCCAGCTAAAACAACAAATGGAATTAAGCCAGCTATTCCTAGTTTAAAAGCTAAGGGTGTAATTCTTTTTTTTGTTTCCATAAAACTCAATTGATTTAAAAGATTTTGATTAGACGAATAAGTTTTTTTAAACTGATGAAGTTAACCATGAAAGAATTAATAAAGCAGCGACACACTTACATTGGTGGCTTAAAACCATCTTTTCCAATAGTCGCCCTAACTCCCATTATTTTCCCATCTTGCTGAGAGACCACAATCAATGCTTGCGCATTTGGAACTAATAAAGAATTACTCCCAGGTCTAAAAGTCACAATCGGAACATCTTTTGGAACCAATACAGTCTTTTCGCCATCTTTATATTTGAGTTGTAATTTACCAGACTCGCCTATCTTTACAAATTGGGAAACTGTGGCATTTGTCATATAGCTTCCCGGCTCTAAGTCCCATGGATAATGCCCCTCTCCAACACCCCTCATTGACTCCGGAAATACCAACACTTCAAGGGCAACAAGTTCGCCACTTTTATTTGGCAATGTTGCAGTACCAATATAAGAGTTTGACTGAATCTCACTCATCTGAATTGGATACACCTCTTGAATAGTAAATTTTTCTGACATTTGAATACGTAATTTTTCACCACTACGCTCACTAAAAAAGATGGTTTGACCATCTATTCCAGTAATCGTTCCTCTTACTCTGACTGTTGGTGGTACTTGTGCATGTGAGAACAATGGAGAAAATACGGATAAAAAATTACTTAATAAGATAATAGTTAAAAGTTTTCGCATTTTTTCCTTAATTTATTTAAAAATCGATATTGGAACTCATCAAATACTAACCTTTTAGTACTTGCAATCATTTACAGATTAAAGAATTTCTTCTGATCAATGCCAAAAATATCAGCTAGCCAATCAATCATAATTTCTTGGCCTAATGTCGGATTGTCATGCTGACAATGCTCAGCTCCAGTCTCCTCTGCAGAAGTCAGGCGAAGTGTCACATTAACACCTTTTGACTTTGCGTAATCGTGGACTAATTGAACGGTCTCCACACCTAATACATCATGCCCACCATGCAACACTAAATAAGGACACTGCATATGATCTAAAACACCTTCAAGCTTAAATTTACTAGCTTTTTTGACTGCCTCTACCATGCTGTTGGCACCAATAACCCATTTCATATGTCCTGCAAGTGCGTGATTTTCTCCACGATCTGCAAAACGTTTTTCTATATCCCAAATTGCTCCATGAGAGATGCAAGCTGCTAAACGATGTTCCATAGATCCGGCTCTGGCAGCATAATATCCTCCCATACTCGATCCACTCACAGCAATTCTTTTTGGATCAATATCCGAACGTTGCTCCAACCAATCAATACAACGACCCACGGGAACTTCATAATCATAGCGAGAGACGATGCCCTGACGTCGCAATGCTCCTCCTTGTCCAGGGCCATCCACCAATAAAACCGAAATACCCCGTTGTACCGCTCCCCGTCCGGTCATAAACCACAACTCATCTTTAAACGAGTCTAAACCTCCAAATGAAATTAAAACGGGTTGATGCTCTCCACCCACTGGTGACTTAATAAAATAGGCTGGTAAAGTTTTTCCATCCTCATATGGAATTTCAACAACTTCGCCAGGAAGGTATTTCAGCCACTTATGTGATGCATTCTCACATTTGGTAAATGTAGGGAGTCTTCTTGGATCGTCAGCATCCAGCCAAAACTCTGCAGACCTGTAATACTCGGTAGCTCTTAACCAACAATTCATCGCAGTCTGAATATGTCCGTTTTTTTCTGCAAGATCACCTCTAGCGTCATTTCGATCAGCAACAACCATCCACTCCTTATGCCAACTTTCCAGATCTCCAGGAATCATGCGATCTGCAGCTTGAAAACATTCACTAACGGCACCACCGCCTTCCTGAGTCTCCCCTAATGTCCGCCTAAATTGATATGACATAAAAAAATGATCTGGCCAGTGATGCCAGCCAAATGGCTCATATCGGCCTGGAGTACCATTATTCATAAATTTGTCCCTTTAATTGTGGTTATAAATATCTATTACTTACTAATTTACCAAACTTTACATAATTAAATATGGTCTAAGAAACCTAATACATAAGAAGAATATCCTTAAAAAGTATTTAGATTAATTTAAATCATAATGAAGAGGGTGGTCTAGTTTTAAATAATGCAAAAGAAGCCTGAACAATCCCAGCAAATAATCCAATCGATACGCCAATTTGTAATGCCAAATCATAAGAACCAAAAGCATCGAAGATTAGCCCGCCACCAAATGCACCCACAAAACTACCAAATTGATGGCCAATAAATGCAACACCAACAAGCATCGCTTGCCATTTAACACCAAACATTTCCGCAATCGAGCCAGACACGAGTGGTATGACACCAAGCCATAGGAATCCTATATATGCTGCAAAAATGAGGGTATTAGTCGGATCTGGAATGATATAAAAATAATATGCTATCCCAATAGAACGTAATATGTAAATTAGTCCCAATAAAAATAATTTGTTATACCGTCCCCCCATCCAACCAAAAAATAAACTTCCTAATGCATTAAAACCACCAATCACTCCTAAGGACTGGGCACTTAACATGGGATCTAAACCACATATTGCAAGATAGGATGGTAAGTGGGTTGTCAAAAAAATGAGTTGCATGCCACACACGAAATATGCAATCGCCATGACAGTAAATGGTGGATATTTGAGTGCTTTAATAACCACCTTCGTCGGCTTTATATCATCATTTACTGACTGACCAAGAATTGGCTTTTTATCAATGCCACCTGCATACCAAGCACCAGGGATAGCCAGAGCAGCCATCACAACAAATCCAACCATCCCAATACGCCAATCAAATGCTTGTATCAAGCCCTGCCCAATTGGTGCCGCGACTAGGGCTCCTAATGATCCAGCAGCAGAAACCACCCCAAGAATGAGGCTTCGCTTTTCAATAGGTACCGCCCTAGTTGCAACTGCCATTCCGATGCCAGAACCATTACATGCAAGTGCACAGCCGATTAAAAATCCCGCACCAATGGTCACTGCGACCACTCCGTTAGCCATCGCTAAAATAATGATCCCTAGAAGATACAAAAAGGAGCCGACTACCATCACTTTTTTAAAGCCAACGCGTATGACCAATACTCCAGTAAATGGTTGCATTAAGCCCCAGGTTAAGTTTTGGATAGCAATTGCAAGTGTGAATTGGGAAACTGAAACGCCAATATTTTGAGTAATTTCAGGCATAAATACCCCCAAACTTTGACGCATCCCAGTACTTAAGGAAAGCATCAAAGAAACGCCCAATAAAATTGGCAAACTAGATTTAAGCCACGGCTGATTATTCAATTTATTTACTTTACTAATGTGTTCTGAATATTTTAGCTCCTAGGAATTATGCATAAATAGAACTTCAAACTGTGGTTCTCTAGAAGCGATCAGGGTCGGTCTGTAAGTATATGTGCAAGCTAAAGCTCTTTAAAAAAGGTTTTAGAGCTTATCATCCTCACATTCATCATGGTCATCATTTGCAATTTTAAAATCCTTACGGTCTAACAAATGCTCACCAGGGATTGGTACTATAAATTAGTGCCAGATCATGTGGATTAAATTTCAAATACTTACTTTGTTGATTAAATTCTACCTATTTATTTCAATAAATTGCGCAATTCAATCAGTTGAGTTTTAGTGTTATTAAGATGTAATGATCCAACATTTGGGTATTCCAAATTCAGAATAACGAAAATGGCGCCCATCATAATAAAAGCGAATAAAAATGCCAGCACCCAATCATTCTCTTTCTTAATCACCATACTATATCCACTTAAAAAAGATACTATTGCTATTAGGATAACAAGTGATCTCAAGATTAAGTTAGGGGGATGTACCTTCATTAATGACACCTGCTCCCCAAATGATTCATTCATCTTTTCAATACTTGCAAAAACATGGGTCTTTGCAAGATCACGCGTTCTTAATGGCGCATCTATGCTTGCATCGATAGCTTGAGACTTAATTTTGTTTAGGCGCTTTTGTTGATCATTAATGCGAGCATTTAAAGTTTGTAAATTTTGCCAATCGTCATATAGCGTAATTTCATTATCCAAATAATCGAGAATAGCGTTTTGGATTTTTAATTGGTCAGTCGCGTTGAGTAATTGAGTAACTTGATATGCAGACGAAATAGCCCTCACCTCTTTTAATACTGCATTTTGTCGTTGACTAAAATGTTCAGTCGCTATTGAAAAACTGAACGCTATTAATAAAGCAGATATTCCAAAAATTGCAGTTAAAAAATCATCATGAATAGCCGGGACCTTATCTTCGGAGATTTTTTTTAATCTCCATTTACCAAACCAAGTACCAATCAACATAAATGTGACTATTGCAACGAAAAAAAATAAGGGGGCAAGCCCATATTTGACTTCTATAATTTGCATTGTTTGAAGCATGAAGGTTCCAAAGTAATCGAGATGTGTTCTGAAATGTGTAAAGTATGTGCTTGGTACAAAGTGTAAACCATGTGTCCGTTACAGTCCTACCAATCTAGATGTATAGATGTCCTGTCTTAACAAAGATAGTACATCCCTCTTTACTAAAAGGTTTGTGCAGACTCATATGTGGACTTCTAATCCAAGACCCAGATGGGTATCGACCATTCTCATCTTCAAAAACACCATCAACAACAAATATCTCCTCTCCACCATAGTGCCGATGAGGATTAAAGTAGGTTTGAGGAGCCCATCGAACTAAAGTTGATCCGTTACCCTGTTTCATGAGTGGCATAACATGTAGACCTGGAACCATACCTTGGAACCAAGGGGCAGTTTTAGTGTCTACTACTTCTCTCTCTACTTGGTCTGGACCAAGATACCTTAACTTCACAAATAGAGTACAGCCAGTTTCACTAAATGGTGTATGAGAAGAACCCGGCGGATTCATGATGTATGTTCCAGCAGGATAAGTACCTGTCTCATCACCAAATATCCCGTCCAAAACAAATATTTCCTCACCAAAATCATGAGTATGGATTTGAAATTTAGAGCCTGGTTGATAGCGAACAATGGAAGTTGCTTTTGCTACCTCATCTCCCATGCGCTCGAGCATTCGCCGCTCCACTCCTGATTCGGGACTCTGAATCCATGGCAAATCATGATGATTAATCACAACTCGTTTACTGTAGTCAGTGTTGATGTTCATTGATATCACTTGATATATTTAAGTTGATGAGTAAGCATAACAACTAAACACCATGTTTGCTAAAAACAAAACCCCCATCTTTTCAGATGAGGGTTTAATTCTGGTGGGCCCTCAGGGACTTGAACCCCGGACCAAAGGATTATGCTTACTACTACAGCTTTCACTGCCTGTTTCCAGTATGTAGTCTGCGCAAATTCATATCTTTAATATTTAAACTTACGTTTATTAGTGATTTGACTTCAATCTTTCTGAAGTAATTCGAGAAATATTCTTTATCCAAGGGTTTTTTTTCCAATGTCTCTCTCTAAACTCATCTATTTTTTCTTTATATGTAAGAGATAAACCAATCACATCCAAGCCCTCTAAAAACATCCGACGATATCGATCTGATAAAGAAAAAGTAGCTTCAAAATAAGCACTGCGAACAACGCCTTTTTCAATGTCAATTTCCAAGGGAAGTGGTTTAAGATTATCATCAGCCGCCTTCATTAAAATCTCTACCTGCTCTGGTGGCAAAACTATCAAGAGCAATCCATTACCCATCGCATTTGAGTAAAAAATTTCGGCAAAACTAGAAGCGATAACCGCCTTAAAACCATACTGCAACATTCCCCATACCGCATGCTCCCTACTTGATCCACATCCATAATTAGGACCAGTCAATAAAATATCAGTAAGATCATAAATCTTCTGGTTAAGAAAAAAATTTGGTTTAGGCTTGCCATGCTCATCAAACCTCAAATCATAAAAAAGACCATCTTTAAGCCCAGACTTATCTATACCCCTTAGAAATTGCTTGGGCATTACTTGATCAGTATCAAAATTTGCAATCCGCAAAGATGCGGCATGGCCTTTTATTATTTTTGGTTGGGACATTATGGTAACTTTCTTACAATTTACGAACGTCAGTAATTTTTCCAGTAATTGCAGCTGCTGCAGCCATTGCAGGACTCATCAAATGAGTAATAGCTCCTCTTCCTTGGCGCCCTTCAAAATTACGATTTGTTGTTGAAGCACAGCGAACGCCAGATTCAAGAACATCGTCATTCATAGCAAGGCACATTGAGCACCCAGGTTTACGCCATTCAAATCCAGCAGCGATTAAGCGCTCGGCAATACCCTCCGCCTCTGCTTGCTCTTTTACAGCACCTGACCCCGGAACCACCATTGCTCGCACACCACTTGATACTTTTCGATCACCAACAACTTTTACTACATTTCTTAAATCTTCTATTCGTCCATTTGTACAGGATCCAATAAACACATGCTGAATAGAAGTACCCTCAAGCATTTGACCGGGCTTTAATTTGGTATATTGCAATGCTTGATTAAGACTTAAATTTTCACCAGCATCAGAAAAAGTATTTAACTCTGGTAGAGCCTCATTTATAGCAACTACCTGATCGGGGCTTGTACCCCAAGTAACGTATGGGGCAACATTGTTTGCATCAAATTCATACTCAATATCAAATAAAGCACCTATGTCTGATTTGAGATCAACCCAAGAATTTAACGCAAGATTCTTAACCTCCCCAGTTAAGTCCTTGGCTCTAGCCAAAACATAATCAATTGCAACTTGATCGGGAGCGATTAACGCTCCGCGGGCACCTGCTTCCACAGCCATATTACATAATGTAAATCTAGCCTCAACACTTAAGGCTTCAATAGCTGATCCACAAAATTCAATAACATACCCAATTGCACCTTTAGCTCCAATTTTGCCAATAATCATTAAGATCAAATCTTTAGATGATATACCAACAGGCAATAAGCCGTTAATTGTGATTCTCATATTTTTTGCAATACGATAAACTAAAGTCTGAGTTGCAAGTACGTGCTCAACTTCTGATGTACCAATTCCGAAGCCTAAAGCTCCTAATGCCCCATAAGTTGTAGTGTGACTGTCCCCACAAATAACTACCATACCAGGTCTAATCATGCCATGTTCTGGTGAAACCACATGCTCAATTCCCTGAAGAGTGTCATTGGTGTCAAATAAAGGAATCTCGTACCTATTGCAATTACGCTTAAGAATACTAGCCTGCAATGCAGAGGCTGGATCATTAATCACCCTTGGAAAAACATGGTGCGTAGGGATGATATGACTTACCACTGCTACGTTTTGCCCCGGAACGGCTACTCCAATGCCTTTTTCATCTAAACCCGCAAAAGCTTGCGGGCTTGTATATTCATTCATTAAATGTAAATCGCAAAAAAGTAATACATTCTCTTTATCTAACTCAGCTACCGTATGAGAATCAACTAGCTTCTGGTATAAAGTTTTTGCTAGCATTTGAACCCTTCAAAGTTGTTTATGTATTTGCTAAAAAAAGAGGCTAATTTTAAGGTTAGTTATCCGCTTTGATTCCAGCCTTCGATATCACTCCACCCCAAAGGTTATATTCTTTTCTCATATATACAGCCATTTCCTCTGGGGTAGATGGTGTTGGTTCAAGACCCTGCATTAATAATTTTTCCCGTATTTGCGGATCAACTAACGCCTTATTAATTGCAATATTCAATTTGTTAATAATCATTGAGGGAGTCTTTGGTGGCGCAATAAAAGCATACCAATTTGCAGCCTCATATCCCGGATAACCTAACTCAGAAATAGAGGGTACGTTTGGTAATGCCTTTGATCGATTTCGACTTGTTACAGCCAAAGCATCTACTTGTCCAGATTCAATCAATTGCTTTGCTGTAATGATTGTTGCAAACAAAGAGGGGACAGTTCCGCCTAGTAGGTCATTAATAGCCGGGCCACCACCCCTATAAGCAATATGCGTTAACTTAATTTTAGCTGTTGCAGCAAATAACTCTCCAGACAAATGGCCCCCACTACCAGACCCAGAAGTTCCATACGCAAGTCCACCTGATGTTTTTTCTGCGACTGATACGTACTCTGCCAATGTTTTTGCCTTAATCACTTTGGGATTAACTATCAATACATTACCCGAAGTAACTCCCAGTCCAATTGGCGTAACATCTTTCAAGGGGTCATAGCCAAGTTTATAAATATGGGGGCTATAAGCTAAAGGGCCAACTGAACTAAGCATGATTACATAACCATCAGGAGGTGATTTGGAAATAATATCAGTAGCGATATTTCCTCCAACACCGGGCTTATTTTCAATAATTACTGGTTGACCTAACTCTTTTGAAACAAAAGGAGCAATGACTCTAGCAGCGATATCTGTTCCCCCTCCTGGCGAAAATCCTACGTAAAGACGTATGGGTTTCTTTGGATAAGTCTCATCAGCGTAACTATTAAAAGCTAGACTCCACAGCAAGTTAAAGCAAATTAATCTAAGTATCATTTTGATCTCAAATAGAAAGTATTAAGAGGGTTAGATCAACTATATTTGTCCAACTAGCCAATAAAAGATCGAATTGCTTTATAAATTAAATCTGGGCGCTCTTCTTGTGGATAATGCCCAGTTGGGATATCCGTTCCCTCAAGAACATCAGCCCACTTACTCCAAGCAGAAATTGGCTTAAAGTGTCTTCCGCAATGGCTATTGCTCCCCCACAAAACCATTACGGGGCATACTATTTTCTTAATCCCTAAATCTGCTGTATCCATCTCCAAGTCAATTGATACCGTAGCGCGATAGTCTTCACAAATAGCATGAATTTGCTCAGGAGTTGTACATCTCGTATATTCAGCAAGAGCTTCAGGAGCAAAAATTTTTAAACCAACTCCTTTTTTATTTAATTTGTAATTAATGTAGTAATTTAAGTCTCCACAAATTAATCTCTCTGGAAAGGGTTCCTTTTGAGCCATAAAAAACCAATGATAGGATTCTAGCCCCCAGCCCATAGTGACCTTAGTCAAAACTTCGTGTGTTGGAACAATATCAAGGGGAATAAATTTAGTGACCTTATCAGGATAATCCAAACACATCCTAAATCCGACTCTAGCGCCACGATCATGGCCGACTACTGGAAATTCATTAAACCCAAGTTGAGCCATGACCTTCACTGCATCATTTGCCATAGTTCGAAATGAATAATCGGAGTGATCACCACCTCCTAATGGCTTATCACTATCGCCATAACCTCGAAGATCTATGGCCACGACCGTAAAGTGCTTTACCAAAGTTGGCGCCACCTTATGCCACGTCACATGTGTCAATGGATTCCCATGGATTAAAAGCAAAGGAGGCCCACTACCACCAATAACTCCATGAATATTTACACCATCACCTGGAAGATTAAAAGTCTTAAAACCTTCCATTAAATTTGAATTATGTGGAATGATCTGATCAAACTCTAAAGACTCAATATCTGCAGGGGTGTTTATTTTCAGTCTGGACATTTAAGGCCCTCCCTATTTGTTTTTTCTTGCTTGAGCAAGATTAGTAATTACATTAAAAGCCCTTCTCATAGCCCCAACATCCGCGATTCCTTGACCAACAATGTCATACGCCGTTCCATGAGATGGCGTAGTGTATAAAGTTTTAAGGCCGCCAGTTAATGTGACCCCCTCAGAAAAGCCTAGTAACTTAGTAGCAATTTGACCCTGGTCGTGATACATAATGACCACAGCATCATAGTCACCGGCACGTGCTTTTAAAAAAACTGTATCTGAGGAGAATGGGCCATCGCAAGGAAGGTTTTCCAAACGCAATCGTTCTAGTGTGGGTCTAATAATTTCAATCTCTTCAGTTCCGAACAGTCCGCCTTCACCGTTGTGTGGGTTTAAAGCAGCGACTACGATTCGTGGCTGCGTCTTTCCTAACCCACGTAATGTTTCATAGGCCAATCTTACTGCGCCTTCAATTCTTTCTGGAATCACTAAGTCTACCGCCTGACGAAGACTGACATGAGAAGTTACTCGGAAGGTACAAAATAAATTAATCAAATTGACTTCACCGTAATAGCCCTTATGTCCATTCCAATCAGCGAACATCTCATGCTCATCTCGATATTTCCATCCTCCTTTATTGAGTGCCCCTTTATTAAGTGGAGCAAAACATACTGCATCGATCTTGTCGGAATGGACTAAGTCAGTCATGAATTTTAGGGTCTCACCTGTTAGGCGCCCTGAGTCAATGGAGGTTATTCCACGAGGAAAATTAGTTGGATCAATATTCTTTAAATCGATCATCTGAATGCCTGGCTTTGACCAATCAACTGAATCTGCATTCTCAACGATATTCACTGTCAACTTAGTATCAGAATCGGTCATACCAAGCTCTAAGACCCTAAGATCACCCACCACTAAAACCTTAGCTTTCTCATGGGTTGACTGCTCTGAAAGTAACTTTACTGCAACCTCTGGACCAATGCCAGTAACGTCACCTAACATTAATCCAATAATTGGTTTTTGATTCATAAATCTCCTCCGATATGATAATTTTTGCAACAACAATACAAAAGTAGTTGCTCTAATATGGTTTATTTTTATTTAATTTATATCTTAACTCATGAAATGGAGTTTATAGTTAACATTTAATTACAACATTAGTTCCTAAAAGTTTATGATTAATCAATTTACTGACTTAGCTTTTTTCTCACTTTTAATTAGAAAAGGTAGCTTAAATGGTGCCGCTCAAGAGATGGGTGTAACACCCCCAGCTATTAGTAAGCGCTTGGCGCAATTAGAAGCTCGGCTTGGGGTAAGACTTCTCAACAGAACAACTAGAAGAATTAGCTTGACTCCAGAAGGAGATATATACCTCATTGAGGGCCAGAAAGTATTAAATGATTTAGAGGCCTTAGAACAATCTATAGCTGGGACTCAAGCTATCCCGAAAGGAACCATTCGAGTTGGTGCAACCTTAGGTTTTGGCAGGAAATATATTGCTCCAGCTTTATCGAAATTTGCACAGAACTTTAAAGATGTTGAATTACAACTGCACCTTACTGACAAACCCATTAACGCTCTTGAGCAGGGAATTGATTTATTTATTCATTTTGGAAATTTACCTGACACAAGACTAACCTCGAGAATATTACTACTGAATAAACGCATACTTTGCGCTTCCCCAAAATATCTCCAACGTAACGGCTCACCCCAAACCCCAAAAGATTTAGTAAATCATCAATGCATTTTTTTGCGAGAAAGTAGTGAAATTTTTGGAACTTGGCATTTGCATGCTGGTACCAAACATGAAAGTATTAAAGTTCGGGGGCAGCTTACAACTAATGATGGTGAATCAGCTACGGCATGGGCTTTAGAGGGGCATGGAATTTTGATGCGCTCTATTTGGGAAATAGAGCCCCATCTTAAATCGGGCAGACTTCAGCAAATACTCTCCGACTGGGAACTACCAACAGCAAATATTTCTCTCGTCCTACCAGCAAAGAAAAATATGTCTGCTGCTGTACGAGCACTGGTTGACTTTCTGGTTGAAACTTTTAAGCACTCATCATTTACTAATTACTCCCCAATCAAAAGCAAAGTTTTTTACGAGGCTTTAGAGTAAAGCAAAACAGCCCCAACTATATAAATTCTCTTAACCAATTTTATTAATTTTTAAAAGAAGCTTTTGAGGATATTAAAAATTTGTAGGGAAGTAATTCTTGACCATTGAACTGATACTAACTCAGTACCACGATTAAAAATTTCTCATATCGAATCGTTGCATTGCATTTTAATAAACCATGAATTGTTGAGCCTTAAGTAATTACTAAGCGTTAAGATTTGTTCCGCTAAAACTAAAACTCCACCAATTCAGGAGATAGTTTATTTTTTGGTGGGCCGTCAGGGACTTGAACCCCGGACCAAAGGATTATGAGAGCAGATACCCTAAATAGAACTCCATAGCATGCAGCTCTACAAGCGATCAGTGTCGGTGTGTAAGCAATTGTGTAGTGAATAAGTTAGCGTTGAACTTATAGAGGATATTTGCTATACTTGTATAGCAAATTAAGGAGGCTTTATGCTTGCGATTAGGTTACCTGAAGACATTGAATTACGACTTGGCAATTTAGCCGCTAAAACTGGGCGGACTAAAACTTTTTATGCCCGCGAAGCAATTCTAGAATATTTAGATGATCTTGAAGATCTCTATTTGGCTGAGAAGCGGCTGAACAACATTAAAAATGGCAAAACCAAGACAATCAAACTAAACCAATTGGAGCGTGAACTTGGTTTGGCAGATTGAATTTGACCCAGCGGCAAAGAAAGAATTAGGAAAATTAGACCCACAAATAGCCAAACGAATTCTTCAGTTTTTAAAATCTAGGCTTGCCAAACATAAAGATCCCAGAGAACTTGGTGAAGCTCTAAAAGGGTCTAAACTTGGTGAGTTTTGGAAATACCGCGTTGGTGATTATCGAATCATTGCGAGCATTCAAGACAAAACTGTTTGTATTCTGGTTTTACGCATTGGTGATCGTAAAGAAATTTACAAATGACATTTACGAAAAATAACCTAGCATTTTCATGCTAAGTCATTGATTTTATTGGTGGGCCGTCAGGGACTTGAACCCCGGACCAAAGGATTATGAGTCCTCTGCTCTAACCAACTGAGCTAACGGCCCTGTTAGACGATTAATCTTCTTCTAAGAAACTCTTTAACTTGTCACTTCTACTAGGATGACGCATCTTACGTAATGCCTTAGCCTCAATCTGTCGTATACGTTCACGAGTCACATCAAACTGTTTTCCAACTTCTTCTAAAGTGTGATCAGTACTCATCTCAATACCGAAACGCATTCTGAGAACTTTTGCTTCACGCGGTGTTAAGGAATCTAAAATATCTTTCACAACATCACGCATTGAGTCATGCAAAGCAGCCTCAGCAGGCGCTAATGTATTTCCATCCTCAATAAAGTCTCCTAAATGAGAATCTTCATCGTCACCAATCGGGGTTTCCATGGAAATCGGCTCTTTAGCAATCTTCATGATCTTACGAATCTTATCTTCTGGAATTTCCATCTTCGCTGCAAGAGTAGCGGCGTCTGGCTCAATACCTGTCTCTTGTAAGATTTGACGACTAATACGATTCATCTTATTAATTGTCTCAATCATATGAACAGGGATACGAATCGTTCTGGCCTGATCCGCAATCGATCTTGTAATCGCTTGACGGATCCACCATGTTGCATAAGTAGAGAACTTATATCCACGACGATATTCAAACTTATCCACCGCCTTCATCAGACCAATGTTACCTTCTTGAATCAAATCAAGGAACTGTAAACCACGGTTGGTATATTTTTTCGCAATCGAAATAACTAAACGTAAGTTAGCAACTGTCATCTCACGTTTCGCTTCACGAGCACGCTTTTCACCAGCCGTCATTTGCTTGTGCACTTCTTTTAACTCATGCAAAGGAATGACTACTTTATTTTGTAAATCAATTAATTTTTGTTGTAACTCTTGAATTGCTGGAACATTTCGCTCTAAAAGTGCAGAGTAAGGCTTAGACTCTTTTAATAAAGCATCAGTCCATTGCAAATTCATCGTATTTTTTGGCAGCTGCGCTAACACTTCAGAGCGCGGAATTCCAATTTTGTCGACCAGAATATTTAAAATCGCACGTTCTGTTGACCATACTTGATTTACCTGAGTACGAATCGTGTCACATAAACGCTCAACGCTCTTTGCAGTAAATCTAAAGCCCAATAATTCATTACGAATGAGTGTTTGTGCTTTTGTATAGTTCACAGAGTTATAACCTTCACGGTCATAAGCGCGACGCATCTTGTCAAACTGAACACGGATAATCACAAACTTTTCTAATGAAAGTTGCTTGAGTTCCTCAAGTTGTTTTGCTGACGCAGCAGAAGCAGCTGCTCCACCGCCACCACCATCTTCGTCGTCTTCTTCAGACTCATCATCAGACTCTTCATCTAAATCGATTTCTTCAACAGCAGCTGATGCCATTGGAATATCTTCTGCATTTGGATCTACTAAGCCATCCACAAAATCATCTACCTGAATCGCTCCAGAACCAATCTGATCTGCTAACTCAATAATTTCTGCAATGGTTACAGGACATGCAGATAAAGCCATCAACATGTCTTTTAAACCAGCTTCGATTTTCTTAGCAATTACAATTTCATCTTCGCGAGTCAATAGATCTACGGTTCCCATTTCACGCATATACATACGTACAGGATCAGTCGTTCTTCCAAACTCGGAATCAACTGCACCAAGAGCTGCTTCAGCTTCTTCTTCAGCTTCTTCATCTGAAGAAGCAGTTATTGCATTCTCGTTCAATATCAAAGTTTCGGCATCAGGCGCTTGCTCATAAACCATAATGCCGATGTCACTCAATAACGCAATTAAAGTCTCTAAAGAATCAGTATCTGATAATTCATCAGACATTACATCATTGATCTCACCATGAGTTAAATACCCACGTGATTTACCCATCTTAATCAAATGCTTTAGTCTTGCACGACGTAATTCGAGTTGCTCTTCACTACCTAATTTTGTAGCATTAAATTCGAGTAATAAGGCTTTTTCTTTTGCCTTACGATCGCGAGCTTTCTGACGATCTGTTCGAATATCTGCATTCGGATCAACCTCTGGCTTTGGCTTTGGTTTTCTGCCGCGTGTCTTTTTTACAGGTTGTTCAACATCTGCTGCAACTTCAGATACAACGGGAGTAATCACCTCAACAACTTCCTTAACCTTCTCTACTGATTTGGATTTAGGTGTTGGCTTTTTAATAGGGGCCACTTCCTCCTTTAAAGGTTTAGCTGTTTTAGCGACAGTTTTAGAAATTACTTTTGCGGCAGGTTTCACAACAGGTTTGCTAACTACTTTTTTAACAGGCGCTTTAGCTACGGGTTTACTCACTACTTTTTTAGCAGGTGCTTTTGCAACGATGACTTTTTTAGCAACAATTTTGCCAGTAGGGGTCTTCGTAGCAACTTTTTTAACTACACTTTTAACAGCACCTTTAGTAGCTACAACTTTTTTAACTGGCTTTGTAGGCTTTTTAGGTATCGCTTTAACAACCTTAACGGCTGGTTTTTTTACATTTTTTGAAGCTGCTGACTTCTTGGTGACGACCACAGGTTTTTTCACTGCTTTTGCAGGCGTCGATTTTTTGGTTGCAACAGTTTTGGTCGTAGTTTTTTTAACTGGGATGGTCTTTGGCATATTCGCTAGATGTTAAAAATTAAAGGAGTATTACTTAAATCACTACATTTCTTGCAATAATGAAATCCCTGAGGGCTTTAAAAAAACACCCTAATTCAGGCAAGTCTTTGAATTCAATATATATTTGATAGCCCTCTATTATACTGCCAAAATGATGTATTTTTCAATGTAGGGGTATTTTTTATGTCTAAACTCCGTAATATATTTATCGAAGTTTGACGCCTAACTCTCTGTAGCGAATTAAATCTTCAGGCTGATGCATATTTTGTTCAATCTTTTGAGTAATTGTTTCCATTTCTTTTTTGGCAAGCTCAATTTCAAACTTATTTAATGCCCCTTCAAGATGGGTTTTAGCTTCCTCTCGACTAAACTCTGACTCAAATACTTTTTTGATCAAAGCCTCAAAGTCACTTGCCATGTCAGAACTCATTAAAGTATGTTGAAACACAGCAAAATTAGTATCTTCCTCTACTTCTTGACATAAATTCAATAAATGGTGCATGACTAATTTTGCTTTTTCAGAACGCTGCATTGCCATAGTTTCTAATAATGATCTTTGAACTAGGTTCAAGGATTTACCTAACTGAGGATGTTGAATTAGGATCCACATCATTTGGATAACTAATTTGGTTGGCGCAACTGGCTGCTGCTTGGCCAGATTTTCAAGCGCCCTTAGTTCCGTTTTTTTCTTCCAGTCTTCTTTCCCAACTGTCTTTTTAAAACCCGTTTCTGTTTTTTTCTGGGGTGCGACAACTTCTATTTCCTGGGTGCTGGGTAAACCATAAAATTGCTCTAACTCGATTTGCGTTGAACCAAGTCTTTTAGCTAAATCACGCAAAATTTGTACTCGTAATGCAATCGGTGGCATTTTTTTAAAATGTTCTTTAGCAATATTTTGCACCTGAGCCTTACCTTCTGCGCTTGACCAATCGATATCTTCCCCCACCACATCAATGAAAAACCGAGATAAGGGTTGAGCTTTTTGTATTTGTAATTGAAATTCTTCCTCGCCAAACTCTCGGATATAACT
>Ga0209188_1001540_pt1 | contig 18274 bp, 15 predicted proteins | sample C_130625_EF_Meta_FD_187307 | JGI IMG/M metagenome (GOLD analysis project Ga0209188, IMG submission 187307) | Freshwater microbial communities from Lake Croche, Canada to study carbon cycling - C_130625_EF_MetaG (SPAdes) (version 2) | ecosystem: Environmental > Aquatic > Freshwater > Lake... | reverse complement strand
CCAGTAAGTTCCGTCATAGATGTATGTCTTACCTGTATTTGAATCAAACCATGCAGCACCTGTTGCACCTGTTGGAGCCGTAGAGCCAACAATTGCAAAACCAGCAGTTGCGCCTGTACGCCCAGTTGGACCAGTTACTGTGGATTGAGCACCTGTAGAACCAGTCGCGCCTGTTCGTCCTGTAGGTCCTGTAACTGTTGACTGTGCACCTGTTTGTCCTGTAGGTCCAGTAGAACCTGTAGGGCCAACCTGGGTGTACATAACTTGTGTAGCGGTAACAATCATTGAAGCAACTGCTGGAGATGCAGGTGAAGTAGTTGCTGTTTGTGCTTCTAAAGTATTGGCCGCATCATTGCTCATCCAAACAAATTCAAGGTAGTCATTGGCAGCCAAAGTCAACACATAATTCCAAGCAGGAAGAACATGATGATTCTGGTTAGAAGTAGTTACCTCACCATTAGTCCAAGTTAAATCTGAACCATTTTTACGCAACCAAAAGTTTGCTGTAGAAGTTCCATTATTTGAAACTTGTGCAGAAAACTGAACATTGTAAGTACCAGCATAACCAAACACAACGCGAGATGTTGGGCTACCAATGGTTACACCATTAGTTTCAGAAGTGCTGTTAAGAGTAATTGCTTTGGGGGTATTGGCTGCTGTTAAAGTTTGAGTTGTAGTGTCATAAAAAGAACCATAGTAACCAAGCGTTCCACCAGTACCAATAGCACCAGTTGCACCCTGTAAACCAGTTGCACCTGTAGAGCCAGTTGCGCCTTGTGAACCTGTTGCACCCTGAGAACCTGTTGCACCTGTTCTTCCGGTCGGACCTATAGAACCTGTAGGTCCACCTGCAGGACCTGTAGGTCCAGTTGCACCACCTTTAACTTGTTTTGTCTCAAGATTACGAAGGCGACGGTCGTGAGAATTAAATAAACTACCAATATCCTCAGGCATCAGACACCTCCCACTCAGGTACTAGTTCCAAATCTACAGTTTCAGGAAAAGTTGGATTATCTGGAACATTAACTTTTACAGAAAGAATTTTACGAACAAGAACACCAGTTCTATTTTCGTAAGGAGGCATCAATCTTTTATTAATAAAACTATCATTCGGGATAACAACACACCAGTCACCAGGTTTATATGTACCAATCTCAGGAGGAAGTGAGCCATTAACTTGAACAGTATAAGAGCCAATTGGTGGTGCTAAGCGGTAACCAACAGATTTTGCATAAGGTGCAACTTCTTGGTCAGTATTCACAGTAAGATTTCTATCCGTAATAGCAGTTTCCAAGATAGGATATTTATTACCTAAATAAGTTAAATTAGTATATGAACCATAATACTTTTCAGCATTTGAATCTAAGTCATTACCACTATCAACCATCCACAAACGAGAAGCTGCAGAATCAGCATTTTCACTTAAACTCATTGAAACAATATTTCCAGGATGTTCAAAAACAATATTGGAAGCATCAAGTTTTGATGGACCATAAAGTGCTGAGTAACCTACTGTATTTGTAGGAATAGCCGCGTATTGATTAGTATCTTTCCTTACAAGCCAAGCTTTGAAAGTATTTGTAAATTTATTTGTAGCACCATCTAGAGTTGATTCAACAAAGTAATCAAACCTAGTACTGATAATAGATTGATTTGGGTCAGAAGTTAAATAAGACTGAACTCCATTACTTGAGAAGTTATCAATAATTTCCCCAACATAACGCATTTCACTTCCACGAAAAAGAAATGGGTCATTATCTCCATCATGTACAATTGTGTAATCAGCTAAATCATCGTCAATTGAAAGACTCATACTAATTGCTGCAGAAGAATTAATAGTTGTTCTTGATGATGCTTTAATTGCATAACAACCAAGTGCAGTATTGGTTGCTTGATAATTTATATTTTGTGCTGTACCAGAAATAGTGTAGTAGAAAATGTTAGCATCTATTACTGTTACAGGGTATGTACCGTTGAAAGCGGTTGAACCGTATCCAACATCTGACCCATCAACTGCACCAGTAAAACCACCAATGTAGACACTATTTCCATCAACAAATTTGTGTTTTTCTTCAGTCCTTACAGTAACTATATTTCCAGAACCAGTAGCACCAGAACCACCAGTACTTTTTTGTTGGTAGTAAGTAATTAGATTATGCACATCAGATGCAGAATAGGCAAGAGGTTCATTTGTACCTGACTGGTCATTAAAAACTGCATTAACTACTTGAGTCAACATATTTTTTATAGTTGGACCAGTGACAGCCATTGATTTCCAAAAAACACGATGATGAAAGTAACTAGAAAATTCAAGAGCAGATATACTAAGATTTCTATCAATAATGTCGTAGTCACGGCTCCAAATAATTCCGCCCCATACACAGACACCATCACGTATCACATAAATAGCGTGTTTACCAGGAATTGTTGTGTTATATAAATCAAAATGGTCTTGATTAGGGTCAGCAGAAATAGAACCAGAAAAAGCACCAGCACCACTAATTTTTCGTTCCCAAGAAACCCCACCAAAGGGAACTTCCATAACAACAGAACCGTCTACCACATTAGCAATGAGGTATCGGTATTCTGGTATTAGTCCTGCCATAGTTGTCGCTCACTTATGCTAACTACGAATAAGCTTTTATTGGCGTAACTACTGTGTTCACATATCTTGCTTTTACTGTTATTGTACTAGAACTACTCTTCCACGCAACGGGTTGTACCCTATATGTACCAGCAGGAATAGCACTAAATACTGTACTAGATGTAAGTTGTACATAACCAGCAGCATAAACAATCTGTGCGTATCCCTGAGGAACTACTACTACCGTACCTCCAGTGCTATTTGTAAGACGAAGTGCAAAATATAGATAACCACCAGTCCCACTAACATCAAAACTACAACTAGATGTTGCAAAAATATCAGTAGTTTTAGTGACAGTTACAGATGTGTAGTCTAAAACATAAGGTGATGAGCTACTAGTAGCAGTAATAGTTAAATCAATATCTGATGGATTAGTTGCAGCAGCATCGTCAAGTCTGTATGCATAATTAGTTAAAGTAGCACTATTAGTTCCATTATGTGTGTGGTTTCCTGCAGCAGCATCATATGCATCAGTACCAATAAGGTGATGAATGGAGCCTGAAGTGCCTGTACTTGATGTGTCGTGATGACCTGTAGTCCCATCAACAACAAGTTTCCATCCACCATTTACATATGCTAAAAGTCTGTCTGTGTCAAGGTCATATGCTAAACGACCATTACCTGCTTCACGAGTGGTGACTGTTCCATTTGTACTTGTAGAACGGTAAAGTTGAACACCACTACGGCTAGAAACAAAAGTACGCTCATCAGTGAGAGCAATACTTGAACCATTACTTACTGCAGTAGCAATAGGAATAAAGTTTGCAGTTCCAGTAGGGTAAGCAGTCGCATATTTAATAGCAAAAGGGACACTAGATGTTGCTGTTGAACCACTAGGTGAAACTGTTGCTGGGGAACCTATTGTTCCAGTTTTTGTAAAACTAAATGTATAAGGGGCTGAAGTTGTTACAGCAGTAATAACATAACTACCATTGTAGTTATCATTAACACCATTAATAAGAACAGTTTGACCAACTGAATAACCATGCGCCGTTGATGTTGTAATTTTAGCTGTATTTGTTGCCGAAATTTCAGCTGTAGTAATAATTTTAGTTGTTTCATTTACTTCTGCATAAATCTTGTATGTACCTATAGTAGATAGAGAAATACCAGTAGTAGCAGCAGTTGCTGTTTCATTTGTGGCATCAACAGAACAAAAATAAGCACCAGGAGAGTCAGTATTTTGACTTGGAGAGTCAGGAATCACACAAAAACCAGGAGTAACAGATACTGTTACTCCACTAGCAGTAGCCTTAAAGTGTGAAACAGGAGGTAGAGCACCAGTCATCAACGCACCTGCTGATGTAGTATCAAAAATTCCTGCTAGTAATTTTCGGTCAATACCAGGAGTATATCTACCTTGAGAAATATAAAGAGGTTGTAAAACTGCCATTAGATTATCCTATCTTATCCGTCCCAGCCTGATTGCCAGTAAATTTCAATATTACCAGCACTAGTCTTTGCGCCGCTATCTTCGTAAGAAATGTCATTAAGTCCAGGTGCTAGATAAATCCAATCAATAAGAGGTGAAAGAAGTCCTCTAGCATTTGTTGATGTCACACCATTGTAGTAGTCACCAATATGCACTTCGTGGGTCTTTGTATCAATCCCAAGAAATTGTACAGTACTAATTGTTTCACTTGGATATAGGATTTGTTGACCAACTGTAGTTGGTGCAATAATATTAATTTCTTGATTAGTAGTTGAATTTGCAATAACTGCTGGTCCAAATAAAGGTCCAACAAATCTAATATAACAAGGAATATTAGTTGTACCATAGTTAAATACTGATAAACGACCAGATGATGAGTTAGCGTACATAGTATTTGGATAAGTTCGGTAATAACTTGTTTCTTCAGCAATTGTAACTACTGGAGTACCTGATATACCAGTGGTTCCAGTAGGTGCAGCATAGTTGATGGTTGTACCACCAATAGTTGTACCACCAGAAACTAAGAATGGGTCAGTAGTTGAGCCAGTAGCACTCGTATATGTAAGACCTGTAACTTTTACATAGTCACCATCATTTACAAGTGAGCGTCCATTAGAGACTGTAAGGGTAACTACATTGGTAGCGTATGTAGCCGAGACTGTTCCTGCATCATAAGCAGGATTTATGCTTGAGTCAGGATTACCAAGATTACCTAAAGTTGGATAAGTTCTGTAGGAACTTGTTTGTTCTTGTAATGTAGCAAATGGTGTACCAGAAACCCCTGTTGTTCCTGTAGGAGCTGTATATTTAATAGTGCTACCTCCTACAGTAGTTGAACCATTAACTAAAAATGGACCAGTAGTTGAGCCTGTTGCACCTGTATATGTAAGACCAGTTACATAAATATAAGCTCCATCAGCCACTAATGAAGTACTCTTACTACTAAGAGTTAAAATTATAGTATTGGTTGAATAAGAAGCAGTAGCACTAGGTGGGTATCCAACTGTTAAAACTGGTGTACCAGAAATTGCTGTTGTTCCTGTAGGGGCTGTGTACTTAATAGTACCTCCACCTACAGTAGTTGTTCCTGAAACAATAAATGGATTAGTAGTTGACCCTGTTGCGTTAGTGTAGGTAAGACCTGAAACATAAATATAATCATTATCTGCAACAATAGATGTACTACCACTAATAGATACAGTTACAGTATTTGTTGCATATGTAGCAGATAAAGTTCCAGGCTGAACTTTTCCAGTAATTACTCTTACACCAGATATTGTTCCAGAGGAATCATAAGTTCTGTAACCAGAAGTACCACCTGTAGTCTTACTAATTCTAAAAGCGTTTCCATCACCTATAAAACCCTCAGGTACAACTCCCATATCCGATACCGGATACCACTCGTATTTAGTTGGGTCAGCTGCTTTTAGACCAATAGAAAAATCAATACGACCTCTAGAGTTAGTAGTAGTAATCTCTGGTTTACCACTCAAACGAACAAATGCAGCACGCTTATAATCATCTTCATCAACAATAAGCCAAGTTCCACGCTTTACAAGATTAAAAGCATTAATTAAAGCAGTTCGCGCCGCCGTATTTAATGCAGCAATTTCTTCTCTAGAACTCTCTGTAATAAGAATAGAACCAGTTAAATTTACTGTTCTTGCTTGATTACGACCAGTAACATCAAAAGAACCATCACCAAAACCACGCTGAATATCTGGCATTTCTGGGTCAGAAAGATTCCACCAACCTTCAATATCTGACACAGTCCAGACTGTCCCATTGAGTGCTGGAATGTAAACCTTAGAATCAGAATTATCATCTTCTGAGTAGACATGGTTTAGGGTTAAGTATTTTTCTGAGCCATCATCAGTAGGCAAGAGAACTCTGATATCTCCAGCAAGTTTAGGAGCAAAATTAATTCGGTCTTGCTCTGGAAAAATTGGTGCAAGACCCTTATTGAGGGCAGTAATCTTTTTTGTATAAGACATACTATGCACCACGCTTCATAGTTGCAGCCATACGGCGAGAGATTTGATAAGACAACTCAACTTCATCCATACCCTGTGACGGATTAACAATAATTGTCGGTGCTTTAGCACCTGAGGATTTACCATTCATTTGTTCAGCCAAAGCAAGAATAATTGCCTTATCACGAACAGATAAACCATTTCGGTCAAGAGGCTCTACGCGCTCTGGGCGACCAGCTTCACCAATAATTGCATGAGTACCACCAGGAGTAGGACGAACAACACCGCCTCGTGCAAGTTTTACATTTTCATTAAGCAAAGGAATTTTAGGAATATCATCAAATGGATTTACTGCATTTAACCCATCAATAAGTAAATTTACACCCTTAAGAATTATATTAATTCCTTTATTTATGAAACTAAGAACTGAAGAAAGACCACCTTTTAGACCATCCCACATACCACTGGCCACCGAGGCTATTCTACCTCCAAGACCTTTAATAAATTCAACAATGGTATTAAATACACCTTTACCAAGTTCCCAAGCAGCTTTAATACCACTAACAATCCAGTCCCATATTTTGCTACCTACACTTGCAACAGTTGAAATATATGCTTTAATAAAATCAACAATGGTATTAAATACACCTTTAGCAAGACCCCATACAAATTTTATAGCAGTAAGAATCCAGTCCCAAATTGTCTTACCAATAGTTGTAACAAGTGAAATATATGCTTTAACAGCACTGACAATAATATCCCAGACAGCTTTTACTAATCCCCATACATAATTTAGACCAGTAAGAATCCAGTCCCAAATTGTCTTACCAATTTCAATAATTTTACCAATAGCAGCAGCAATAAACCCTTTAATTGTGTCCCAGTTTTTTACAATGGCAAGAATAATTAAACCAAAAGGTCCAGTAATAATTGCAAGAAGTAAAGGCCAGTTTTTCTTTACCCAGTCAATAACTGTTTTAACAGCATTAATAATTGCATTAAATGCAGCTTTTCCAGCTTCCCCAATATTATGAATAAGATTACGGAAAGTCTCGCTCTTTTTATACAAAAGTACAAAACCAGCAATAAGTGCTATAACAGCAATAACAATCAATGTAATTGGGTTCATAAGCATTTCAAGATTAAAAGCTTTTTGAATAGCAGTTGCAATTTTTTTTGCTTTAGTAGAGATATTTTCCCAAAAAGTTGCAAGTTTAGTTTTTGCAGTACTTGCTGCTTTAGCTATTGATTCTTTTAGAGTTGATAGTCTTAGTTTATCGCTGGCTACTCTAGCAAGGTCTTTAGCCTTAGTACCTAATTTTATTGCTGCTGTTTGAGCCTTAGTCCAAGCAGCAGAAAGTTTTGCCTGTAGTGCTGCTCTTCTTTCTGCAAACTCTGCTTTTCTTGTAGCAATAGCAGCTTGCTCTTTAGCAGTACGAATACCAAAAAGTTTGAAAATATTACCAGCTAGTACTCTACTGCTGAGTTTTACTACTGCAATCATAAGACCAATAGCACGAGCAACAGCAAGAATTGGTGATACTACTCTTATAATTGATTGAACAACAGAATTACTAAAAATAGCATTAAGAAAATCAACACCCTTACCAAGAGTATCTAAAAAGTACTTTGCACCATTTGCACTACCAGCAAGATTTCCAGCAAGTTTTGCAATTTTTGTAACCAAATCACCAAGAGCTGGACCTGCTGTATTTAGTGTTTCTGCAATACCACCAATTGCATCAACAGCAGGAAGTAAGTTATCTGCTGTTTTACCAACATTCTTGTCTCCACCAAGTTTGGCAAAAGCACCAATAATTTTTCCAACAAGATGAAAAATCTTTGTAAAGTTTGTAGCAGCATTTTTGAAAAATACTTTTAATGAGCCATCTTTTTTACCAGCATCAGCAAAATTTGCTAACCCCTTTGAGGCTTTTTCAAAGTAGTCAAGAATTATCTGACCGCCACCCTTAGCCTCACCACCCATAACTTTGAAGTAGTGCCCAAGGTTGCCAAAGATTCTACCAATTTGTTTTGCAACACCACCGGCAGCACTAATTTTTTTAGTTAAATCTTTAGTATTACTTGTAGCATCACGAATCTTATCTGCTTTACCTTCAATCCACTTAGAAAATTCTTTAGTAAGTGGACCAGCAGCAGCAAGGATATTGATGAGGGCTTCAGAAAGTGAAGTTGCTGCACCACCAAGATTTTTAATTATTGGAATATTATTCTTTCCAATAATGTCAATCTTATTAAGAGTAGTTGTTTTAGTGAGCATTTTTGAAAAGCCAATAGCAACATCGCCAAGTGCGCCACCAGTATCACGAAGAATTGGTAAAAGTCTAGGAAATAACTTATCTACAAGAGGTTGAATTGCTGATTCAAGTTTAGGAAATAGTTGCTCACCAGCAGCAGCTTTTAGTTTCTTAAACTCTGGCTGTAGACTATGAATATATTGAGCAAAATGCCTAGCCTCTTTAGATAAACCAGCAAGTGGGTCTTTAACACTTGTTGCAGTAGAGCCTACTTTTTGTAGTGCTCTTGCTACTGCCTCCTGAGCATCAGCAATATTTTGAGCATTGTCTCGCTCAGTTTTAGCCCTTTCTTGTTCTGCATCATTTAAGTCTTGCTTTGCAGAAAGAACTTCTTTAGTTCCTTCAATACCAGTCTTTTTTGCATATGCCTGTGCATCAGCAAGGTCGTTTGATTTATCTTTAGCTTGACGGTAGTTAAGGTCTGCTTCTTTATATGCAAGTTCAGCCTCACGGCGTGCACGACTATTAGGAGGTAAATCTTGAGTACGAAGAAGCGACTCACGAGCACGCTCCAACTCAATTGATGCTTTTTGTTCAGCAATTGCAGCGTCTTCAGAATCAAAGCCAAGTTGCTGTAAAGATTCTGCACCTGCTTCATATGCAGAATTTAATGCTTCTTGAGATTTACGAACTTTATCATTGGCAGAAGCCATACTATCGGCTGCACCTTGATAAGCCCTAGCAAGTCGTTTGCGAGCATCAGCAAGAGTATTATCCTGAGCATTACTCTTACCACCACCAGACTTAGTTTTATTAAGTCCACTAATGGCCTTTCCAACGCCACCAAAAGCCAACTTAGCAACAATACCGGCTTGTGCTACAGCACTGAGTAATCCAGGAAGAACTGCAAGAGCAGGAGCAGCCGAACCTACTGCAGAGCCAAGAGCAAAAATACCAGAGGCAAGAGAAGATACAGCACTAGCAGCAATAGAAATAGCAGGACCTAGAGCGTCCCCAACATTAAGCATCCGAGTAAAGGCTGTAGCAGATGCTTTGGCTTCTTTAATAAAGTCATCACTAAAGTAAGACTTTTTATTTTTTCCTGCTCCACGACGGATACCTTTATCTAGGTCTTCACCTAGTTTTTCTCCAGCACCGCCCATATCAACGCCTTTAAGGGCATCTTCTACTTCTTTTTTGAATCCAGCCGTAATAGCGTGGATAACAATTTCTGCCTCACCAACAATTGCCATAATCTACCTACCCAAGCGGTGCTTCTCTTAGGGCATTACCAAATGGATTAGCAGACTCAGGGTCAAATTGCGTAGGTGGGAAGTATGGTTTTACTTCTTTAGTTACATTTGGGCTTGCGTTAACTGGAGCATCAAGAGTGTCAAATCCATAATCATTAGAATTAAAATCAGATGATTGAGGGCCATTTGGTGAGTAATTGTAAACTTTGTTATAAAAAGTTTTGTAAACAATTTTTCGTACACTATCTCGTGACTCATACTGCTCAGAAGAAGTGTAAGTAGTATCTTCTTCAAAGAGGTAGTGCAATGTGTCTAGCATATCACTAGCCTCCATTTCCTCTAATCTAATACCACTCATTAGGCACTTACCGTTTAGGTAGGGCCAGAGGTCTATTCCCCAGTCGAGGAGAGCTCTGACCCCTGTGTGGGGCGGTCTGTGTATGCCTCAATAATCCAACCAATAATTTCTGCAAGAGTCTCAACTGTTACAAGACGGTCTGGGTCTTCTGCAAGAATTTCAAAACGATTGTAGCTTTCAGGAATAAGAATCTTCTCAAAAAACTTATTAATAGCTTTTGCTGATTCTCCACCGTCTTCTGATGAACTTGCTTCAGCAAATCCTAGAAGTGTTTTACCCGGAATTGCTGAAATACATTCAAACTCTTCATTATGAAGTTTGAAAGAAAGTTTTTCCTTGACAACGCCTTCATCAGGGTTACCAAAATCTTTGAATCTCGCCATATTATTTTCCTTTGTCTATGTCTATGTGTTTCCAGCGCGTATTTGTATTTCTACAATGCTAAGTATAGATTATCTGAGAGATACCTATTTGCTTTAGTTCCAGGGTGTTTCACACGAGTTGCATAAATAACAGAACCTTTGCTCTCAAAAACCATAACCTGAGCACGCTTAGGGGTGATGATGTGAGGACGAGTTCCTTCGTGATGTGCCAAAGCATATTTCACTGTTGTTGAGCCAACTTTAATAAATTGACCTCTAACAGACCTATTATGAGCCGTTACTTTTAGTGACTTTTTAAGGTTTTCTGTATTTACACCAACTTGAATTCGTGCAGCAGCTAAAACTTTATTACCTCGTTTAGATAAATCCCTACCTACAGGACCTACTGGACTTTTCAAAAGATAATCAAGTGCTGGCTCATTCCAAATAATTTTGCCAAATTTAGCAGTAGGAGCCATTATGGAACCGCAATTGAGAAAGTGGCAGTAACTGTTTGAAAACCTCCATTAGGTGGGTCAACATCTACAGTACCGATAACACCTAAACCAAAGTGTCCAGTACTTTCCCACTGGTCAAGAAATGCTACACAGTCAAGCAGTACCCAAGTATCAACTGCCGCTATCCACGCACCCTGCTCAATCTTGTCAGCAGTAGGCACTAAACCTCTACCTGATGTTGTTGGGATTTCCCTAGCAACAACTGCTTTAAGAACTGTAGTTCTAGGGGCATTTCCTCGCTGAGCCTGAGTCGCTTCATCTCCGGGAGGGCCAATGTACATTTGCTGAAAAGAAACTACAAGTTGTTCGCAGTCAACAGCATCTTCCCCAGCCGTCCAATATTGACGGGCAGGTAGAGTAACGCCGTGGTGGGCATACCTATCAACGATAACCTGTAGAACTTGGTCTAGAAGGTTCTTAAGACTTAGAGCATCGCTAGATACACCAGCAATACTGGTGATTGGCATAACTACTCAGCTACTTCAGTCTTCTTAGACTTTGGAGCAGGAGTCTTCTTTACTTCCGGAGCAGGGGTTTCTGCTACAACAAGAACTTCTGCTTCTTCTACAACTGGTTCTGGAGCAGGAGCAGGTGCAGGAGCCGGCTTAACTTCTGCTACAACAGCCTTAGGAGCACCAAACATATCTACTGCACGAAAGTTTGTCTGTGCGTCACCGTATGCCATATTATTTCCTAACTTAGTAGTTGTCTCTATTTTACTCTATTTACAAAGTAGTTATTAGTGATTTTACTACCTTAATAAACATTACAACTAAATGATGTCATCATTCTATTAACTATTTTATCTAGCAATGTTAATTGAATATCATTAAGTGCCAATCCTAAGTAGCCAAAAGATACTGTAGCCCACATGTAGTTGCCAGCAGCACCACCACCACCAATTATATATCCTGATGTAGCTCCACTAACAGTTTGAGGCTCACCCACTTGAGCAGTGACATTTGTAATCTTTTGCTGAGAATACTGTTTAACTGTACCCCTACCTTCAGATGAAATATATAATCCAGCAGTGCCTGTTTGACTAGTACCAATAGTTGCACTAATTGCAGTATCTAAAAATCTAGAATACAACTGTCCAGTTGGTAAAGGAGTAGGACCAAATGCTGAGTTTGAACCACCAGCACCTCTACCAATAATAGTTGCATAGAATGGGCTTGTTCCATTACTCGTATTTGATGTACAGTACGCCCCGACTGACCTGTTTCTTGCTGGAAGGTCTGAAGTTAAGACTCCAGTAGTTATTTGATATCCCACACCTAAATTAGATAAACCTGCTCCAGTTCCAGTTGCATTATATGTAGTCCACCCAGAAGGAACTGTAAGATTAGAAGGTCTATTTGGTAAATATTTAAGTTTAACTGGGATACTTTCCCTAGCTACACCACTAAAAATATAGATTTCAAGTAAATGATTCCACAAATTATTTATTTTTAAGTCTTTAACAAATGTATTTACACAAGATAAAACAAAATCAGATACTGATTCTCCAGAGTAGTTTTTCACTCTACTACTCCAACTTGAAACATCTTGGTCTAAAGCTGATAATCCAGATGCATATTGATATCCTTTTGGACCAATATCTAAACCTTTATATGTAACTGATTGAGGATAATTATTCATTAATATCCTTAATTAAGTAAGGTCTCCAGCAAATGCAAAAACATTTATTGATTCCGCATTATGTGTTGAAGCACCTAAAACAGATGTTGTACCACTAAGAATTAAGTTTGTATAGACAGTTGTATTTCTAGCAACTTTCACAGTTGCTGATGGTGTTGCTGCTGAAATTGTAATTTCATCAAATAGTCGCCAAGTTGTTCCACTATCTTGACTGATAAATAGTCTAACCATTCCTGCAGTTGTAGTTACTGTTGGAGAAACTGTAACTTCAAACACTTTAGTTCCAGCTGTTACACCTGTTAGTACTGATGTAATTGTTCCAGTACCATCACGACCAGTATTTGCAGTTGCAATATTTACAGAACCAATTCTAGGTGTTGATGTAAATGATGGGTTAGTTGCCATTTCTTCTCCTATTTAATATTTATATATGTATATTATAGTTATACATAGTTTGCGAATAAATACAAAGAGCCACCAGGATTTGTGTTTCCTTGTGCACCTGTTTGACCTGTAGCACCTGTTGCACCTGTTGCACCTGTTGCACCTGTGACTGAAGGACCTGTTCGTCCTGTAGGTCCTGTAACTGTTGACTGTGCACCTGTTTGACCTGTAGCACCTGTAGCACCTGTAATTGAGTTACCCTGAGCACCAGTTGCACCTGTTGCTCCAGTTGCTCCAGTTGAACCTGTTACAGATGCTCCTGTTGCACCTGTTCTACCTGTAGGCCCAGTTACTGTGGACTGTGCTCCAGTAGAACCTGTTGCACCTGTCTGTCCTGTTGGCCCTGTAACTGTGGACTGTGCACCTGTGGAACCTGTCTGTCCTGTTGGACCTGTTGGTCCCTGTGAACCTGTAGGACCCAACTGGGTATACATAACTTGAATAACAGATACAGCCATAGAAGGAACGGCAGGGTGAGTAGCATTTGCTTCTTCTCTAGTTAAAACAATATTTGTATTTGTTGTAGACCACATAAATTCTACATAGTCACCAGCATTAACTGATACTAGATAATCCCAACTAGCAATGGTGTAAAGATTATTAACACTTAATGTAACACGACCAGTAGATTCAGGGACATCTACACCATTTAACCGAATCCACATATCGGCAACAAGTTCAGCAGATTCTGAAGCAGCATATAAAAACTGTGCAGAAAACTGAATATCGTAAGTACCAGCGTTCTCAAAATGAATATGAGAACCTGCATCTATATATGTACCATTTGCTTCATCGGTATGACTAAGAACTATGGTAGTTGGTGTATTTATAGCAGAAACATATTGGTCAGTCTCATCGTGAAAAGAACCATAATACCCTTTTGCTCCACCTGTTCCAGCAGGACCTTGAGGACCGATACCACCAGAAACTTGAACAACACTTACTGTATCTGTTGTATTAATAGTAGATATAGTATCTGAAAGAGTTACTGTATTTACTTGATTATTTATCTGTACGCTCATACAGTCACCTGCGGAGTAACAATGAACTGACCTTCAAGAAGTCTCGTCACTACACTTCCGGAGGTGAGTTCAAGGTCGTAAACATAATTACCAGAAGCAATAGCAGAAGTAACTCCTGCACTAATTGTAAGAGTAATTTGACCATTAGTAGTTCCAAGAGTTATACCACTACCATTAGTAAGAGTCACTACTGCAGTTGCACTTGTGTAAGAAGAACGAACTTGCATTTTTGCTGTATAGCCAGATAAATTAACTGGAGCACCATCAATACTCCACACAAGAGTTTTACTGAAAGTTTCACCTTGCTTACACAAAAGTTTAGTAGGACCAGTACTAGTACTTGATGGGTTAATCTGACCAGAAGTAACTTTAAGAATCTGTAGATTACCCTCAAGAAGTTCTGTAGTAGCACCAGCTGAATTTACAGCATACAAAAGCCAAGTACCAGGGTCATTAGGACCAATAGCCTCGTAAGTAGTCGCGTAGTCAAAACTTAAATCAAGGTATGTAGTTCCTCCTGTAGTACGAAATGCAGCACTAGCATTAGAGTAATTTTTTACTGCATAACCATTATTACTAGATGCAACTAATCTCAGCGTGTAGTTAGCATTATTATATGCAGTAAGACCAGCAAGTGAACCTGTACAAGCGTGAGTATGACTAATTGCCCAAGAATTATCTTTACTAAGAGCCACATCGTAAGTTGCTGAAGCACCTAAAACTAGAGGACGAGCAGGAGCAGCACGGCGAGGACGAGGGATATCTGGACTAAATACCTTAGAAGGAGCAAGAGCCTTAGAAGGATTAGCAGTCTTGAGGAATAGGTCAATGGCATAAATACCAGTACGCATATTCTCAAGGAAGTCTTGATTATCAAGGATTGTGTATGAAACACCCTGACGAGAGACTGAAGTTACTCGGTCTGGAAGAGCACAGTCATCGCCTTCCCACAATTTAATAAGTTCAATGGCAAAAAGTTTTGCAGCCATTTTTCCTGCAATAGGAACTTGAGAGCCGTAAGTGTAGGTGACCTCAAGATTCCCCGGAGGCCAAGGAGTTCCTTTATAAGCAATAAGAGAACTGTGGTCTGCTACATAATAAGCATCAGGATTAACAATATCTCCGTTATACATTGAACGTACAAGATGTACCTCTTGTACAGGCTTTCCCCTAAGCCGAATACGAGAAAGAGAAGATGTCCCGTCTGACTCATAGCCTGAGTCATTCCAGTCCTCGGTTGGAACATTGAATACAGAGCCACCAACTAGATGAGGGAAGAAGTCTTTTGCTGAACCGCCTTGGTAGCGGAAAGAGTTAATAGATGTGATGTAACGCTCAGTAACAGTTTGAGTTCCGTTATATTTGCGTCCAGACATAGCCCAGAGAATATTTGATGCCATTTGACATGCCTCGTCAACATAGTCTGAACTTGAGTATGTTGTACCCAAGTCAGACGGTATAACCCAAAGGTTTGTCATATTCTCAAATCCCTAACAAAGAAATGGCGGGCGAGGAAACCGAGTTAACGATAACCACGCCCGCCTCCGATTTTTAGTTAAGCAACCGGCTTAGACTTTTTAGACATCGCTGACAGTGATGTCAGTTACTGCCGTATTGTCATACTGTGCGCCACCAGGGATATTGTAAGTAACATCCATATCAGCAACAGGAAGTGCGTTAACTGCTTGGTATGAACCAGCTGCACCAGTGAAGTTCTGGTCAAGCGTTGCGTTCCACTGGTAGAAGCCCTTGAGCTGGTATGTTGAAGGTGACCAGTCATCACGAGCATAAGCGTATGGACGGTCAACAACTTCGTTCCATTCCCAGCGAGAGTCTGGACCAGAGCCGAACCCTACGTTACCAATTCCGTAACCTTCAAATGTGTTTGCAAGCAAACCATTTTCAATTACGCGGTCACCTGATTGACGTAGACGAGCGTATGGGAAAATCCAGTGGAAGTATGGATTTTGTGAAGCACGCTTACCATCAGCAACTGCGTAAGACCATACTTCAATGGCTACACCGTTACCTGCAGGGTCATCACCAATTAGTGGAGCAGCATAACCAACTGAACGGTCAAGACGCTTAGCCAAAGAACCACTAGATACTGTAACAGCACCTGTTGCACTACCGTTAGTGGTTGCAATAGTAGCAACTGTTGCTGTGACTACTACAGAAGAACCGCCAACAATGGCTGTTGTACCTGTAGGAGCTGTAAAGGTAAGAACAGTTCCGCCAACAGTTCCTGAAACAAGTAAGAATGGACCTGTAGTTCCAGTAGTAGCACCTGTGTAAGTAAGACCACTAATGCCTACATAGTCTCCAGCTTTAACAAGTGTTGTACCACCAGTAAGTGTTAGAGTAATTGTGTTAGTTGCATATGTAGCCGCAAAAGTTCCTGCAGCATTAACATTTGAAGTTGATGTTGTTACTGTAACAATACGCTGTACACCGTTGATAGAACCAGTTGCTGGTGTAAGACCTGCAACAGTTACGTTATCTCCAGCAGCAAGACCCTGAGCGTTACTCTGCAGGTATAAAGATGCTGTAGTGCTACTAATAGTTGCTTGTGTAACAGTAGTTAAGGTTGGTGCAGCACCTGCAGTACCACCAAGAGTGTTCTCGTTGCGTGACAAGAGGACACCACCGGCAAGAAGTGCTGTTAGTTCTGGGTCTGGCTCACAGATAGCGACTTCCATTGTGACGCGCTTTAGGCGGTCTGGAGCCTTGTAAGAGACGCAGACAGTACCGTCAGCGGCCTTTTCTGTGATTTCTTCGCCATCTTCATATTCTGGGGTAAATGACATACGAAGGAAGGCTGATGTTGTGTAGCTATCCATAGGACCCGACAACAGCGTGCCATCCGACTTCAATCGGGTGACACGAATAGCCGCACCTTGAACGCTAGCCGCGTAATTTTGAGTTGCCATGTTGGGCTATCTCCTAAAAGTTGTTGATAGTTGATAAATCTACCCGGACTGCCGTATGACAGGACGGTTCGAAATGGACAGCTGCAGTTCGTGCAGCTCTAATGTGTACGTCATTTGTATTTGGCACGAATGACCGAGCCAAATCCTCATTTATTACGCTACTTGCCCCAAGATGTACATCTACATAGCCTGTAGCAAACATCCATTCTTTAGTAGCAGTCACGGGAGCAGTTGCTAAGTGAGCAGGGCCATCACCACTGTAACCTGACCCCACGATAACTGGAGTTCCTAGCATTGTGACAAGAGCCTGACCCTTTTTATTGACATCATCACGGTCTAGACGAGCAGAAAAATCAACTCGCTGTAGTAGACCAACACCTGTAAGAGTTGATGCAGTCCTACGAGTCATATGGATTATTCCACGCTCACCAATAGGAGCATCAGAAAGACTTTTTTCAAGAAGTGAAAGAGCAAGGCGTGGATTGTCTCCAGCAGCAGTAATAGTTAAATCTGTAGCAGCGTTTGGCTTTGTTAAGTAGTTATTAGCATTTGCTGCTGTAACTACTACAGAAGAGCCACCAACAATTGCTGTTGTTCCTGTAGGAGCAGCAAAAGTAATTGTTCCAGCACCTAAAGCTGATGTGACTGCAAAAGGACCAGAAACAGCACCTGTTGCGCCTGTATATGTAAGTCCTGTGACATTGATAAAGTCACCAGCCTTAATAGCCTGTGTTCCACCAGTAATTGCAATACTAATCACATTAGAAGCGTATGTTGCAGCAACTGTACCTGCAGTGTATGCACCACCAACTCCACCAGTACCGTATTTAGCAGAATCACCTGACCAGAGTTCACGCTCAATGGATTTACAAGTAACTGCATCAAGAATATCTAGCGTTCGCTGAAAACGGTCTTGAGCAAGAAGGCTGAAGGAGGAAGCAATATCCTCAACTTCAATACCAAAAGGTAGATACTCAAGGAAGCGAGGGTTACTAGGGTTAGTACTATCGTGAAGGGTATATGTTGTAGCATCCCTCATTGAAAGAAGGGTTGCACGAAAAGCTTTTGAGTTGTATTCGTGGGCTGAATAACGTGCCCAATTGTCATCATTTTCTGAATATTCATTAACGGAGGCGACGCTCAGAAGTCCAAAGGGATATGGCTCAAGTTCGTGAGGCTTAGTAATAGCCAAGTCACTTTTATTGATAGCCATTTATATCTCCTATAAATCCTGAGCGTCGCCGTACGTTTAATAACTGCTAAGCAAGGCTTAGAAGTCAGCAGCACCAACTGATAGTGCAGCAGATGTACCAATTGTGTCGCGTAGAGCAGCACGAGCACCGTTGACGTACATGGTTGAAGTTACCTTGATTGACTCAACGCCAACCTTAGCAATACCTTCAAAGGTTTCAACGAACATCTTGTAGTCGTTCGTGCCA
>Ga0209188_1001531_pt1 | contig 18343 bp, 21 predicted proteins | sample C_130625_EF_Meta_FD_187307 | JGI IMG/M metagenome (GOLD analysis project Ga0209188, IMG submission 187307) | Freshwater microbial communities from Lake Croche, Canada to study carbon cycling - C_130625_EF_MetaG (SPAdes) (version 2) | ecosystem: Environmental > Aquatic > Freshwater > Lake... | reverse complement strand
ATCTTATTGTTTTTTATATCAATATTTCTACAATAAAAAAATATAATTAGGTTTTGTATAAAATAGAAGTTTTCCGTTTTTCCGTTTTTTCTCCAATTTACAAAACATATATATATATAATACTCTCATATAAGAAATAATATAAAAAAGAGGAAAAACAGGAAAATGGAAAATAATTTTAAACACATATTTTTTTATTTTACTGATAATTCAATGTTTATTTCGAATACATAAATTTATTTATTGTATAAAAAAAGCGGAAAAAAGCGGAAAAAAGCGGAAAACTTTATCTATAAATCGCCATTTCATCAACGGCGGCGCGTTTTCTTAATCCGTAGCAGTCCTCACTATGGATATATTGAAGACAATTTAAATATAGCCAGTCGCAACAATCGCAAGTATAAAATATCATATATTAATATGTTATTTTATTTTTTTCTAGGGATAAATCCATGGTCAATTGCATTTAATAAACGGATTTGGGCTTTAGCTTTAGATAATGTTGTATGGTATGAGTGCATCAAACCAGAATGTATATTTTTAACTCCATATCCTCCTCCAATATGAGTTTTTACAATTATATAAGGCATTCTTTATTTTTTAAAAAGAAATTTATTATAAATTTTTTTTCTTTAAGTAGTCAAAATTTAATATTAATTTAATATTAATTTCGAATTTATCTAAGAAAAAAAATGTTATATAATAATATATATAAAATGACAATTTGCTATTTGAATGGTAAAATATACTCTATAACATGTTTGGTCACCAATAAAATCTATATTGGTTGTACAGCTCAGGAAGATTTATCTAAACGTATAACTAGTCATTTATCTTCTTTTAATCGTTGGAAAAAAAATCCAATAAATTACTGTTCAAGTTTTGAGGTGCTAAAACATGATTGTTTTGCAGTACAAATTCAAGAATATTTTCCGTGTACCTCTAAGAAAGAACTAGAAGAAAAAGAAACATGGTATATAAGAAATACTGAAAATTGTATTAATAAAAGTAAAAAATCAATACTATCTTTAAAAGAATATCAAAAGAAATATCATCAAGCTTGGCATATCAAAAATAAAGAGCAACAACAGCTATATCATAAAATTAAATACCAAAAAAAAAAGATGGAAAAAATATCCCAATCTATATTAGAGTATCTTGAAAATAATGAAACTGATTAAATATGATTCTGTTAATTTAAAACCGATTAAAATGATATGCGATGTCCCTTTACATTCTAAATTAGAAAGTACAGAATTAACAAGGAGTTTCTTCAATAAAACTAATTTTTTATTAATTGTTGGTAAGCCGGGTTCTGGAAAAACAACATTTGCAATAGGATTTATAAAACAGATTTATAAAAAAGTTTTTGATAAAGTAATCTGTGTTATACCAGAATCATCAAGAGCCTCTTTGTCAAATAATCCTTTTCATGATTTACCAGAAGAACAAGTTTTTGAAGAATTGAACGGTGATTCAATTGCAGATATTTATAATCAAGTTAAAGAGTCATCTGCAGACAACGATAAAACATTACTAATTATGGACGATGTACAACACGCATTGAAGAATAAATTCGTATTACAAAGTTTTAAAAAAATAGTTGCAAATAGAAGACATTTAAGAACAACTATTATATGTATTTGTCAAAACTATACAGCTCTTGATAAATCATTAAGACTATTAGTTAATAATCTAATTTGTTTTAATCTTGGAAATGTACAATTTGAAAAAATAAAAGAGGAACATCTAAATATAAAACAAGAAGTTTTTGATAAGATTCGAAAATTTGCTTTCAAAAACCCGCATGATTGGATATTAATAAACCCGGACTCTGAACGGGTATTTAAAGGATTTGACGAAATTTCTTACAAGGAAAAAAATGAATCAGATACTGATACAGATTAAGATTTTAGGATTTAGGATTTAGGATTTAGGATTTAATTTTTTAAATATTAAATAAAAATCCAATTTATAAATATTTATTATCTATAAATATTATATAATAATGAAATTAGGACAAAAAGTAAATGGAGGACCATCTTTTGGACAAAAAATTCAAGTAGGAGCTTCTAAACTCTTTCAAAAATATGGTGATATTTTAAGAAAAGCATCTAATGTTGGTTTTGTTGCAGGAGGTGCGCTTTCTGCTTTGGGACAAGCAGAATTATCAGCACCTGTTTTAGCATTGAGTACGCTTGCTCAAAAAGGTGGAAGTACATTGAGTGGTTTGGGTAGTGCTTTAGAAAAATCCCAAAATCATCATAATAGATTAGCTTAAAAATCTAAAATATAATATATTAAGTTATTATATAATATGTTGGCTGATAATGGCGATAATTTTTCAATTGTATTAAATAGTCAAGCTACTGGTCAAAATATTCAAGCAATTAATAGTAATGGTTATAAAAAATATTTTAATTCTTTATCATCAATTTTACCAGATAGATTAAAAAATAAAAAATTCAAAATTAGCATCAATTTTGTTACTACAATAACACCAGAAACAACATTAGCTGGAGCACCATTATATATATTAGAATTTGCAACAGGTAATAATATTCAAAATTTATATCAAAATGGATCAGCATGTTCTTTAACAAATTCAGTTATGATTCCATTAGAACCTTGGCCAAGTGTTATGAGTGCTACTGCATTAGTTTCTACTTATTGGAATGCTAAAGCCTGTTTTACTGGAAAATTCCCAAGTGATGTTTTTGAAATAAGAATACGTAATGCAAGTGATTTTGCAATTCAATCAGCTTTCCCAAATTATGTTTTACAAGCTACATTTGAAGAAATACTTGAAACAACATCATTTTAAAAAAAATAAATATATTCATATAATATAACTATATCATATGAATTGTTGCGACCAAACATTAAATGGAATTAAAAGTATTAATACAAATTCTTTAACATTGGATAGTACTGCATTAATTGATAATATTGAATTTCTTGCATTGGATGGTATTGATACAACTCAAACAATCCAACAACAAATAAATGCTATTACAATTAATGGAGGAGTCAATTTTTATGGTTCTTTTTTTGATACAACAAACCAAGCAAATACCGATTTAACAAATGGAAATTATTTTAAATGTAATAATACTGATACAGCTGCAACAAGTGGGCTATATGTATCAAATTTAAATAAATTTTATATTCCAACTAATGGGTCTGGAGTTTATCAAATTCAATTTAGCGCGCAGATTTTAAAGAGTACAGGGGGGAGTGCATTGGTCTATATTTGGCTCGTTAAAAATGGGTCTCAAGTAGCAGATAGTGCTGGACAAATACAAGTACAAGGAAATAACACAGAATACATAGAAGGTTGGAATTATCAAATCGCGCTAAATGCAGGTGATTATTTTCAAATAAAATGGCATTGTGATTCAAGTGCAGTAACCTTAGAAACAATACCAGCTTCATTTCCATCTCCTGAAAGTCCATCAGTAATATTAACAGCTTTTAAATTAGTATCAAGTGGACAAGCTGGCCAGGCTGGCCAGCCAGGAACACCAGGATTAATATGGAGGGGTACGTATAATAGTGCACTATCATATGCAGTTGGTGATGGTGTTTATTTATCAGGAAGTAGTTATATATGTACAGTAGCTCAACCAGCATCCACCGGAAGTAATCCTGAATCATTAATAGGTTGGAATTATATTGCATTAAAAGGCGCGAATGGATCGAATGGTAGTAATGGAACTAATGGTACAACACCTAATTTGACTGTAGGAACTACAACAACTTTATCACCTGGCTCAAGTGCAACAGTTACTAGAACGGGTACATTAACTAATCCAGTATTTAATTTTGGAATTCCTCAAGGAGTACAAGGTATTCCTTGGGTCAATTACTTAGGATATTGGGATATTAATACAGTTTATAATCCTCCCTATGATGCTATTAGTTATTTGGGCGCTGTATTTGTATGTATTCAACAAGCTCAAGGAGATGGTAATGTCCCACCCTATGTTGTAAATCCGCCAACTCCAAGTAATGCTTATTGGAATTGTATAGTAGACCATGGAAACGAGGGCATTCAGGGCAACCAAGGAGAAAAAGGCAATACAGGAGATAAAGGGAACACTGGTCCGAAGGGTGATAAAGGAGATACAGGTGCGCCAGGAGGATTAGACCCTGCATCAGCAGCAACTTTGGCAGCAGTTGTTCTAGCTTCAGGAGTATCAACAGCAAAATGTATTAATATTGCTATTCCACCATTAACTATTATAGGATTAACAACTATCACAGGTGCAGTTGATATATTAGGTTCATTAGTAACACCATCAGTTGAAGCAGCAACAATATTAACTACCAATATTAATTCAATAGGTGAACTAGTTATAATTAGTGGTATTCAAGTACCCGGGCAGAGTAATTTAAATAATGCATTAATTTCAGATTGTACTGTTAGAAATTTTGTACTAATTCCTGCAGGTGAAGAATATAATATTTTAACTATTAATGATGTTAGTAGGGATACTCAATGGTATGATGGACATGATGGTCATGTAATAGTTAAAATTTCTTCAAGACATCCTACAGCAGGAGTAGAAACAGATAATTATATTACTTTTAGTTGTCAAACTAATCTTAATTATACATCTCTTGTATCTCAAGCTATGACATTTAAAGCTACTGCAGATGCACATAATTTTGCATTTATAGATCCAACAATAAGAAGAATAGAATATTTTGGTCCAGCAGGATTAACAGATTTTTTATATGATGGAACTTTACGCCAAACTACATGGTATGATATAGATAATATTGAAAGATTTTTTATAAAAACAAAAGCTACTGGAGGACCAAATACAGATAATATTTTTTCTTGTAAAATGTATTCTATTATATTAGGTGATTCTGATGAAACAAATAGTATTAATCTTATAACATCAACATTAATTAATATAGGAAATCTTTGTGCTAATATTATTATAGGTAATCAATCACCTTCAGCACTTTTTGGAACAATAGTTCTAGGATATAAAAGTACTAATCTTGAAATAGGTAATCAAAGCGATATTCTTGATATAGGAGCAGAAAGTAATGAAATAACATTGGGAACTGATTGCGGAATTCTATCAATGGGTTCAGATGCAGTAATAATAAATCTTGGAAAATATACAATAGCATCGAATTTACCTTCAACAATAAATATTGGATCAAATGAAAATAACTTAGCACCATCAAATGTAATTAATATTGGAAATGGAACTTATGGAACTGATATTACTTTAGGATGTTCTAGTGATATACTACAAGAAACAATAATAAATGGAAATATTTTTATTGGACAAAATGAATATTTTTTAACTACACCAAACTTAATAAGTATTGGAAATGGTTCTTATCCAAGTAATATAAAATTAGGTTGTCCAACTGTATTAACAGGACAAACTACTGCAATAAATGGAAATATTTCTATAGGAGATAATGAAATTTCTTCATTAATACCTAATGAAATTACTATAGGAGCTGGAACTTATGCAACAGATATAACAATAGGTTGTCCTACAATATTATCAGGACAAACAACAACTATTAATGGTACTGTTAATTTTACTGGTGCTGTTAATTTTACTTCAGGTGGTGGAAATTTTAATTTAGGCGATTTTATGGATCAGATGATGGGAATAATTTAAAAATAAAATATATATATAATATATATGTCAATTCTATCAAATAATCGTCTTAAATCAACTACAGTTTATGGTACATTAAATAATAAAGATAATCCAGGAATATTAGGCATTGGTGCAGTTTCAGCTAATGCAACATTTGATGGGACTTTAGGAGTTTCTGGAAATGCGCAATTTTTATCAGCTGTATCATTTACAAATTTACCAACATGTGGACAAACTGCAATAAATGCAAATCAGCTAATTACCAAGGGTTTTGCCGATGCAACATATATTGGTAGTGATGTTAAAATAACTGATAATATATGGACAGGTCATAATGGATTTAATACATATTTACCAACTTCTACAGTGACTCCAGTAAATGCAAATGATTTAATTACCAAAAGTTTTGCGGATTCAACTTATACAGGTTCAGGTATATTAGCAAATGCAAATGCTTGGACAAATACCAATACATTTAACACATATTTGCCAACATCGACCCTAACACCTTCAACATCAACTCAATTAACTCCTAAAAATTATTGTGATTTAAAAGCGCCAATTAATAATCCTAGTTTTACGGGTACAGTTGGAGGTATTGATAAAACAATGGTGGGACTTTCAAATGTTGATAATACTAGCGATGCAAATAAACCAGTATCAACAGCAACAAATACAGCATTAGATTTAAAAGCAAATTTGGCAAGTCCAGCACTAACTGGCACACCAACAGCCCCAACAGCATCAGTAGGAACTAATACAACGCAAATTGCAACAACAGCTTTTGTTTTAGCTAATGGTGGTACAAGTATATCAACAATACAAACAAATACGTCAACTGCAACTGGTACATTTTATCCGACATAATTATAAAAAAAATATATATATATATAATATATAATGGTTGTACCAACTGTTTCAACTGTATTTTCAATAACTACACAACCATATTATAGAAAAACAGTTACTGTTTTTATACCTATAGGTTTATCAGTATCAGGAACAGGAGCAGGAGTATTTACAATAACATATCCTACATTTACAATCAACTTATTAAAAAATGGAGCAGGATTTACACCAACACTTTTAACATATTCAACACAAGCAGCTGATTTAACAACATCTTATACAACAACAAGTACAGGAGCATATGCATTTACAAGGTTATTCAATCTCTATGTATTTGTATTTACACCAACGTATGAAAATGCAACGAATACTTATAATATTACTTTTTCATATCTACCACCATTACCTACTCGTGTAGACGCTGTTAAGTTTTGTTATACTGGATATGATAGATTAATAACATCAGGGACATTTTCAGCATTTGCTAATCCATTTAATGCAAGTGGTTTGGTTTTTCCTTATAAATACATATCATTATCAGGATATATTGAAACACCCTACGGACTTGCCACAGCAGCAACAGGAATTACTGAAATGAGAGATATTGTTTATAATAATTCATTTACTTATAATAATCCTTCCTATATTATAAATGATACTTGGACTACTTACTCAAGTGCAGTTCAAACAGCAACTCAAAATACAGTATTAACATTTCCATTGACTGAATATAATATACTTATTGGTAATATTACGAATACAGCAGGATCAGTATGGAATGTTATTTTACCTGATATTACAGGAATAAAATTTCCACCGTATGTCATGTTTCGGTTTAAAATACGATTTGGAATAGGAGGAACATCATTTATACAAATACAAACTGCTTCAAATTATATAAATGGAGTATTAAATGCAACAACAGCAGCGGTATATAATACCGATTTTCAAGCTATTAATGGTATATCAACAGGTTCAAGTAATGCTGGTTCAGTTGGTACATATACCAATATTGATAATACAACAGGATTATGCCAACTTCTTTTCTATGGAGGAGTTTCTAATGTATTTAGTCTTGGACTTCGACCAGTGAATGGAGTTTGGTATGTTTATAATTAAACCATACTTATATTAATCAATTAAAAAATAAATTAAAAAATATAAGATATTAGTATATAATGACTTCTAATATCGATTATCTAGAATTCAAATTTAAATTAAGAGAATTAATAACTAATGATGATATTTCAAAAGTTATATTAAAAAAAATAAAGGAGATTCCAAACTATGAAACATTAAAACTTGATGTTGAATTAACATTATTTTTATGTAATTTATGTGAAAATATAATCGCAGATAAAGGATTAAAAAAATTCGACAAAAAAGCTTTTGTTATTAATTTAATTAAAGAATTATTTCCAGAATTAACTGAAGAAGAAATAGCTCTATATGATGGCCAAATTGAATTTTTATGGAATAATAATCGCATTAAAAGAGTCTCTCTTTTCCGTATTTGGTCATATTATTTATGTAATTTTTTTTCGACAAAATCAAAGACAACATAAAATCAATATTATTAAATAAATTATCTGAAATAATAGATATTCATTTTATAACAATAATTATTGGAGTAAAAACAACAACTATTACATATTTAGCTGGAAAGCTTGGTATATCAGGAGTCTCATTATTTATTTTGTTAATGTTATAAATTATGTTTCTATATAATATATTTTTTATATAACTATATTATATATGTCAGTAACCATACAAGAAGACAACACTTTATTCAGTATTTCAAGTGATTCAGCTATTCTTAAATTTAATGGCTCAATGAATTCAAGATTATTATTTCAAATACCAAATTTTATAATTACATCACCTGATATTCAAGCTATTTATTTTAGTATTAATAGTGCAATAATTCCAGCCTCTTTTTATAATGTAAATAGTACAAATAATCTTATTTTTATTAATAATCAACAATATGGTTTTAATCTAGGAAATTATAATATTACTCAATTTCTAACAATGGCTAATACTAAATTACCAACTGGTTATTATTTTGAATATAATTCAATTAGTAATCGATTACAATTATTTGCACCAGTATTAGATTGGTCAATACAGCCAACAAAATCAACATGTTATAGATTAATTGGGTGGAATAATGACGAAGATTTTATATTTACTATGAGAGACCAATATTTAAGTCCAAATGTAGTTAATCTTTTAACAACACCAAGAATTTTTATAAGAAGTACATCAATTTATACAGGAAATTATAGCGATGAAACTGAAAGTAGTGATGTTTTAGGAGTTATTGCTAATAATGCTTGTTTAAATGGTGTTATTCATTTTATTAATTATAATGGAATTAATCATTTAATTAATAATGATATTATTAATTTTGATATTAATATAACTGATGATGATAAGAATAATATAGATTTCCAAGGATGTCCTATATATATAACTTTTAATATTAAAACAATAAGAGAAATTCAGAAACCTCCTAGTTTTGTTGAAATGTTCAAAAACATGAATGAAGAATTATCTATTTATAATTCTTTAAAATCTATAGAACCACAAAATATTGAATTAGACAATAATTAAAAAGCAAAAAAAAAAATCATAATATAGTATATATACAAATATGGCTTTATCGGTTTCTAATTCAATTTTACCTCCCGATGCAAAAATTGGCATCCCTCAAGAAATTGATTTTTCTGCAAATAACATGGAAAAAGCATTACCCAACGGGACCAGAAGTTATATGATGAACGTTTTACCAACTGGTCAAAATAGTTTTGCAAGTGGTACATTAACTACTGGTAATACTGCAAACACTGGAAGTAATTATTCCTTTCCAGGAGGAACAGTTATTTTCGATGTCCCTTGCTCGCAGTCACGCTCATCTTATATTGATGTAAGAAATTCCTATCTTAAATTTCGTGCAAATTATCAAACTCTTTCAGCCAATACTGGTGCCTCATCTGCATTTGTAGCCAATGTTAGAGGAGGTGGAGCATCTATTATACAAAGATATACAGCACTTGTTGGTGGCATTCAAATGTTTGAAATAGGTGAGATGGGAGTTTTATATGATTCCTTAACTAAAATTATGTTGAATCAATCTGATAGAACATCGGGTTTTGGTACAGTATGCCTTGGTATGTCGGATTTACCTTATACAAAATCTACAACTAATGCTAATAAAGTTGGAAATAGTGGACATTTTATTAATAATTTTACTACAACTGCATCTGGTATATTAAGTGTAAGCAGTGAATATCATAATTATGCTTTACCTTTATTGGACCCATTGGTAGGGTCCCTTGCAACTCAATTTTGCCCAATAGGAAAATTGCCAAGTTTGCAAGTCCAATGCCAGCTTGATACAATACTACCTTTAACTTATTATCCTACTACGGCTGCAACTACTGCTGGAACTTTTTCAGTTACTTATGACCAATGGGAATTAGTATTAACAGTTATTGATTTTGGTTCAGAAGCTGAAAAAATTCTTGAAGCTTCCTCAGTAGTTGGAGGGAAGCAATACTGGAAAAGTATTTCTTATAGAAGTTCTAGTGCTACTATCGCATCCTCAACCGGAGGGACTAATGACATTCTTGTAGGGTGTCGTGCTGCAAGTTGCAAAGCTGTTATGGCACGAAATTACTTTTCTGCACCTTCTGCCAATGCAGTCAATGATAAATATGATTCATTTAACGTAGCCCTTGATGGTCTTCAACTTCAAACTGGAGGTATATTATTTCCAAATAAACCATTGAATCCTAATCAATCTCCTGCATCTATTCTTGCAGAATTGCAGAAATCATTTAGTGCATTAAATTTAACAATTATGAATACTGCAGTCTCACCGTTAAATTATTCAAAAAGTACGCATGCACCTTCAACTGCTGGTATTGATTATGCTGTAGTTTCTTGCACATCTCAACCTACAACTGCTCAAAATCCAGCAGAATTTATCATTTCTATTGATACTGAAATGTGTGCAAAAACTGGTTTATTGAGTGGTATTAATACTTTATCGTCTCCTGTTTTCATGAGATATAATATTTCAAGTACAACTGCATCTGCTATTTCTTGCATTTTCCATATGATGCACGATATTATTTTCCAACTTGATTTCCAATCAGGCCAATTATTAGTATCTAGTTAAATTAAAAATTATTATTTATTATATCATCTTTTATTATAAAAATGCCAAATGCTTGGGTCAGTTGGGTTAAAAAATGGAGTAAAGACCATAATATATCTTATGGATGTGCTATTAGTGACATTGATTGTGTTGCTGAATATAGATTACAAAAGGAAGACACAAAGAATAAACAAGCAAAGAAAAAAACTCTCAAAAAGTTAATTCCACCACCGCAAGCCATGGAAATGGGAATGCCTAATTTAGAACCAATAAAAAAAAATATTGTTATTAAGAAACCAGAGCCATTTTATGATCCAATTGCAGAACAATTAAAAAAAAATCAAGGGAAAAAAAAATCAAATTATAATGAAATTGAAGATATGTTCGCAATGGAAAAGAGTATGATGAATCAACCATCGCAAAAAATACCAAAAAGAGGAAGACCAACCAAATATTTAACTGAAAAAGAAAAATATGATGCGAAATTATTATCAAATAAATTGAAAAGAAGAGAAAAATCAAAAACTAAATCTTCAAAAAAAATAACAATCATATAAATATTTATATTCATATAAAAAGATTTATATAAACTATCTAAATCATATAAATAAGCATTTTTTTCTTATTTATATAGTATATAAATATAAGGAATATTCTTTTAAAAATTTTTATAATCTTTTTTCTATCATATATATGTATATAAATAAGAAAAAAATGCTTATTTATATGAATTATATAAATTCTTTTTATATAAATAGATAAATAGATATTATTTCTTTATATATTCTAGCGCCATGTTTGTAGAATGTCCCATTTCAGTTGCAACTTTTTGCATTTGTGATAATGCTGGAATATCTTTATACAAATTTGAGAGATAAATATGTCGCAACATTGATGTCCCAATCTTTTTACCAAAAAACTCGCTTAAAAGTTTTCCGATGTCATTTTGTGCAAATGGACTTCCATTTCTTTTTGATAAAAGATAATCTCCTTCATCTAAGTGTTTAATATAATCAATCATTATTGGTTGTAATCCTAAAGGTATAGCTATTCTTTGTTCATGATAAGTTTTATCAGTTTTGTATTTATTAAAAACAAAATCATATTTGTGTTCATGAATATCAATATCAACATAATTATCTGTCTTTTCATCATAGTTTTTATATTTCATTAAATTCCAATCCATATTCCTACGAGGTGGTATAAATTTGCCAGTTGTTAAACAGAGAATCATCAATAAGGTTAGGCGCTCCATTTCTTTTGCTGATAAATCTCCACTTCGGCTAATTAATAAAGCTTTATTTTTTTTAATTTCTAGATCCACTTTTTTAATAATTTCAGGGTATTCAATCCAATTTTCTTCTTGAGTTTTACTTTTTAATTGACTAATATTTTCATTATTTTTAGTTGTTATATCAGCCATCATTGCTTTTTTGTATAAATCACTTTTATCAATCATTGCAATAATTGCCGAATACATTGTTTTTCTAGAATTAATATTATAATCTTTTAATAAATTAATAATCTTTTCTTGGTTATTAAACCAATCAATATTCATTGGTGATTTAGCTGGGTGATTTTTATAATAAAAAGCATTTAATGTACTTGAATAAGTTTTTAAAGAACTTGGGCTAATTGAAGGCTTTTTTTCTTTGAGTGTTTTAATAATAATTTCCATTTTATATAATATATACAAATATATTTTTTTATATAAATTACATAAATTAATTAATTTCAAAATCGAAATTTTGTTCAATTTTCTTTTTTTCTATAATTTCTAATGGTTCATCAGGCATAATAACATTATTTTTTTCTTGAGCTTCTTTCAATTCTAATTCATAAGCTCTCTTAGCATCTAAATTATTACAAGCTTCTACAAATCTACGATGTAATTCTTCTTGTTCTTTTACAACTGATTTTTGTTTTTCTTTTATTTCTTCAATATAATATAATCGGCGTTCTTCTGTTATATTTGATTGTGCAACTCTAAAGGCCATAGCCATATTGTATGGAAGGCCTAATCGGGCTATTGTAGTTTCAACTTCTGGGTCAAATAATTCATGGTCTTCAGAGAGACATTCGGCAGTTTTAATAAATGAGAATGGGGATAGAGGTGCATCTGACATTTTTTCTTTATATATTTATATAAAGAAAAAAAAATAGAAATAAATGCTTAATATAATTTAATTAATTGTACAATGACATTCATCTTTTTGATAATTTATTTCATTATGTATAGATTTAGCCAACGAGTTATTATTCAATATTAAAAGTGCTCGTTGGCGATGTCCAAAAAACTTTTTTTTTTGGCTTGTAATTCAATCAATTCATTTGATAAAATTTCTTTAGCTTTTTCTTGTTCAATTTTTAATAAAACATCATATTCTGCAATTATAGCTTTAATATCAGTTTTAACAGAATCAACTACTTTATCATCACAAACTGTTAAACGATAAATCCACGCAAATTTTTCAGGTAATTGAAGAGATGCGATTCTGATTTCAGTTTCAGGATTATATAATGGGTGTACAGGAGAAATTGGATTAGCTGGTTTTAATAATTGAAAATCTGCCATTTTATATTATACTAATAGATTTATTATTTAATTTTTTTATCTATTCTATTAATATATATAATGGAACTAGAAGATAATGACTCTTTACAAATCACAAAACCTAAAAGAAATCGTGCTCAGACAATTATTGATGAACCAGCAGCGCCTTTACCCACGCCAATTCCGCAACCCGAAAATATTAAACGAAAAACAAAACAAAAAAAAGAATTAGATTCTGATTACTTGGATAATCTTAAAAAAGCCCGTGAAATAAGACTCATTAAAAAAGCTGAAGAACGATTACTCAAAGAGGAAGCTTTGATAGATTCTAAAACTGATGAATTAAGAAAAGCTAAAGAAGAAAAGGAATTAAAAGAACCCGAAATAGTCAAAGCTTTGGAGGTTTCAGAAACTTCCATTTCTTCGGCAAAACCTCCAAAGGCTCCTCGAAAACCTCGGGCTCCACGGGCTCCGGCTCCTGAACCTGTTGTTGTTGAAAAAATTGTAGAAAAGATAATTTACCAGGCTCCAAAGCTAAATTTTTGCTTTGTATAATTTCTTCATCATCTTCTTCATAATCACTATCAAAATTAATTATAAAATTACCATATTCAACAGTTATACAATTATTATTAAATATCTTTTTTTGTTTTTGATTTTTATAATTTTTAGCATATTCTTTTCTTTGTTCTTTATTATCTTGGTAATATTTCTTATATCTTTCTTTATTTTGATAATAATACGTCTTTGTATAATGTTTCTTCTTGGCTTTTGGATTATCTAATTCTTGTATAGAATCAAATTGTTTTTTTAAAATTATTTGATTTTGACTCATTCTATATATTATAGTTATACATAAAATAAATATAATATTAATTTGATTGTTTATTTCTTCATTTTTCTATAAGAAGCTTTACAAGCAGGACTTTTAATAGCTTGTGCATAATTTATACCGTGGCTTTTGGCAAATGCTTTTACGTGCATAATCCATGGATTCATTTTATAGAATTATATTAGATTCTTTTTTAATATTTTTATATTATTAATATATATATGAAAACTATTGAAATTATACATAATATTAAAAACAAAAAAATACCAAATGATGTTTATTACACTCCTCCATCTGTTGTAGAAATACATTTAAATCTTGTAAAACCTTATTATAAAAAAAATGATATGATTTTAGATCCATTTTACGGCCAAGGAATTTATTATAATTCTTTTGATAATGCTTTCCAAGATTGTAGAAAAGATTACACTGAAATAGCAATGAATTTAGATTTTTTTGAATATAAAAAACCAGTTGATATGATTATCTCAAATCCTCCTTTTAGTTGTTTCAATAAAGTTTTAGAACATTGTGTATCTCTCAATCCTCATACAATAAGTTTAATATTTGGTGCTATAAATCTAATTCCTAGAAGAATTGATTTTATGAAAAAACATGGATATAAATTAGTAGCTCTTCATAGTTTTAGGGTAAGAACTTGGTTTGCATTTTCTTATATTGTTGTTTTTTCCAAAGAGGGAACTGAATGTATGTCATCAGATATTATAAATCATAAAATAGAATGTTAAATATTTTTCTTTAAGTAGTATATATATATATGTATCAAATAACAGATTATACAAAAACAAAAGCTATGTTATTAGGTGTTCAAGTCTTTCCAAGTAAAAATAAAAATAAAAAGATTGATGTTTATAAAGGTGGAGTTAAAATACATAGTATAGGTTCCTCGTATTTTTTGGACTATCCGACATACATCATTACAAAAGGCCGTGAGTATGCTGATGTACGTAGAAAATTGTATAAAGCTCGGCATAAGAAGGATAGATTAGTCGTAGGTTCTGCGGGTTGGTATGCTGACCAGCTTTTGTGGTAATTATTAATTTTCAATATTTTCAGAAATTTTTATACCAATAAATCCTCCTTTGTAATATCCTGTGTAAGGTTTTTCAATAAATCCTGATAAGTCTTTATTATATTTAAAGCCTTGTCTTTTCATTCCTTCTTTTATATCTTTTTCATGTTTTCCACTTTCAGAAACTAATAATTTTAAAGGAGTTTTATAAAAATTTACTTTTATGCAATTTTCTGAAAACCATGTAGCAAACTCATCATTATTATCTTTAGTTTCTGCAGTATCTTTAATAAATTGACTTGGAATAGATGGAATTTTTTTAGAATAATAATTATTTGCATATTCGATAATTAATTCAAATACCTCATTATAATATTCAGATTTTATTTTATCTCCTAATGAAGGGTCAGCAATAAATTCTAATTCTTCAGGATTTGGTTCTGTTCTTTTTCCAGTTCTATCAAAATGAGACCCATATGAGATTTGCTTATATCTATTATATACTGCTGAGTCATTAGGGTCAATATGAGGCATATGATTAGTCAAGGCAAACATCTTGAATAAAATATTAATTTTTTCAGTAGTACCGTGCATAATTTCATTTTCGCTACTTAGTCCGTCTCCAATTTCTTTCATTAATTCTGCATTTGTTTTTTTTTTCCCATATTCATCTAACCAGACTAATCGCATACCTTTCATATTTATAAATTGTTTATGTAGTTTTGTATTTCCATCTTCTAAAAATGAACCTTTAGTTTTATATACATAATTAGGTAGTAATGTTGAAAGTATATCAAAAAAGAATGTTTTACCATTATCACCATTTGATTGAGTAGTTTTATCAACACAAAAATAAATAGATTTTTCCAGATTTGGCATTCCAATAAAACTAAATCCAATAACTGATAAAAAATAATCAAGATGTTCTTTATTATTATTTAATATCTCTTTTAATTTATTATATAAAAATTCTTTCTTTTCAAAATTTGCTTTTTGATAATCATAGGGTATAGTTTTGGTTAAAAAATCATTCCATTGAATTCCTTCACGAAATTGTTTTGATTCTAAATCCATAATTCCATTTTTAAAAGCTAATTTTCCTGCATTTATATCAAGTTTATTTTCAAAATCATTATCTAATAAATCACTCATCAAACATTTTGTTAAAACAGATAAGTATGATGAACCTTCAATTAATTTATAATAACTCAAATATTTTTTTGATATTGCTATATTTTTCTCTTTTTCTTCACCTTCTGTTTGTGCAATTTTATTTGTAATTTTTTTATTTGAATAATCAATATAACTATGTAGTTCTTGTAAAATATTTTTAGTTGGTATTTTAATTAATGACCATAATTGAGTTGTTTTATTTAATACAAACCATTTGTCTTTACAATGAATTAATGTTTCTTTTAGTGTTTTTGAAATAATATTACTAGTATTATTAGCTAAATCTAGGTCTTCCAATGAAATAAATTTACTATATTTCTCAATCCAGTTAATATATTGTTCTTTATAAAAAGGAATGTTTTTTACTATATTAATAAGTGTTGCAAAATCCATATTTTCGGTTCTTTTAATTCCTTCCCAAGTATCATTAGCTGTTGGTGTTTTATTAGCTTCTGATTTATCCCAGCTTAACCACTCTCTCTTTGTTAATCCATTTGTTTTAAAAACTGTTGCAATTTTTAACCATTCTGGATATTTAATTTCTTCTGGATTATGTATCATTACATCTTCGATAAACTCTTTCCATTTAGGATTAATAAATGATGTTATTGTTGTTTTTTGTTCTTTGATTTCATTTTTCATTTTATCTTTAATAACTTTTTTTTTAATTAAATTTTGACTTCGAAGTTTTGAAAATAATTCCTTAATAAATTCACTTTGAAAAGTTGAATTACTTTCCAAACAAAGTATAGGATTTTGACTTTTCCAACAACGTGCAACACATAATTTATTGTGTATTTTACAAACTGTTTTACTAGGTGGAATGACTTGATTACCTCCGGTAAATATTTCTAAATCACCAAGTTTTATTCTATTTTCAATAGTACTAGCTAAATCACAAATTTCTTTATTGTCTGTATAATCAATTAATATATTCCAATTTCCACAAGTAGAAGATGAATACATACCATCATTAGATTTAGTACCATCAATATATTTATTATAAAATTCTTGAGTAATAACACATTTATGATTCATATCAAAATCAAGGGACATTGTCTTACGGCCATTCTCATGAAGTCCTTGTCTCATACCCCATCTATTGATAGAATAGTTATGATGTGTTAATAATTCTTTATAAGATTTTTTTTGCCATTCTGTTAATAATTTATTTGTATTGCCATCTATTGGGAGTTTTTTATCATTTACGTTAAATAATGAATATTGTTGTGCGATTAGATTTTGGATAGTTTCCATTTATATTTCTATATATTATATAGATATATAAATCTTTAAATAGTTTTAGATTAATATAAATTTTTTCTTAAATCAATATAAATTAATATATTTTAATTTCAGGGACACCAAATTCTACAAGAATTTCTTCAATAGCCTCAGGACACAACAATAAAACTTTCTTATAATAAGTTTTAAGTAGTTGAACATCTCGTTTATCTAATCCGTACTGGTCTGTATGTACCATTCCTTGAATTTTTTCATGATACTTTATTGCTCTTTGTTTTAAAAGTTCCTTTGTAATTTCGGGCTTTTCATAATAGCGTTTCTTCATATAATTTTTCATGTATTCTTTTCTATTAAATTTCTTTTTATTGGTAATTTCTTGTTTATCATTTAATTCAATTTGACTCATTATAATATATACTGAGATAATCTTTTTAAATCAATTTTCCTTAATAAATTTTCTTAAATGTTTTCCCCTTTTTTCCCCTTTTTAAAAAGCGGAAAACTTTTTCTTCACAATAAAAAAATATCTTATTGTTTTTTATATCAATATTTCTACAATAAAAAATATAATTAAGTTTTTGTATAAAATAGAAGTTTTCCGTTTTTCCGTTTTTTCTCCAATTTACAAAGTATATATATATATAATACTCTCATATAAGAAATAATATAAAAAAGAGGAAAAAGAGGAAAATGGAAAATAAAAGTTTAACACATATTTTTTATTTCACTGATAAATCAATGTTTATTTTGCATACATAAATTTATTTATTGTATAAAAAAAGCGGAAAAAAGCGGAAAAAAGCGGAAAACTTTTATCTAAAAATCGCCATTTCATCAACGGCAGCGCGTT
>Ga0209188_1001529_pt1 | contig 18350 bp, 22 predicted proteins | sample C_130625_EF_Meta_FD_187307 | JGI IMG/M metagenome (GOLD analysis project Ga0209188, IMG submission 187307) | Freshwater microbial communities from Lake Croche, Canada to study carbon cycling - C_130625_EF_MetaG (SPAdes) (version 2) | ecosystem: Environmental > Aquatic > Freshwater > Lake... | reverse complement strand
ATCTAGCGATTGAACAGGGTGTTGGTTATGTGGGTGAAAAACTCCATGTACCATCTACTGTTGAATCATGTAAGATACTAACATCAGAATCACAAAAAGAAGCCGCATTAAGATACTTACAATCAGCTGATGTTGTTTGTAGTCGTTATCGTATGATGCATAATTCAATTGAGAATCAATACTTAGAATCACAACTGCCTGAATATTGGAATCTATTTAAAGAAGGCATTCAAGTTGTAAATCCTAGTTATCGTAAACATATGATGTGGTTTACTGATTATAGTATTTGTAATTATGAATGTGTTTATATTTTACCTAGACATTTATTCAAACAACTTGTGAATGAGTACTTTGATATCATGGAATACATTTGGAAGAATTGTTCTGAAACATTCCCAAATAAAAGTGTTAAACAATACAACTGCACAGAAATTAATCCATGGAGATATCCTGGTTTTTTAAATGAAAGATTTGTACCATTCTTCTTCTATGCAAATGGATTGCGTAAAGTAGAAGTACCATTGGCGTTTCTAGAATGAAAGAAAAATTCATTGATGCACACATGAATGCGGCCGAAGTCTATGCTGAATTGTCTTCAGCAAAAAGACTTCATGTCGGCTGTGTTATTGTAAAAGATAATACTATCATTGGTATTGGTTACAACGGCATGCCTTCTGGTTGGACTAATGTATGTGAAGATGCAGATAACAAATCTAAACCAGAAGTTCTTCATGCAGAAACTAATGCGATTGCAAAAGTAGCTAAGTCTACTAACTCTACAGATGGTGCAACCATATTTGTTACACATGCACCCTGTCTTGATTGTGCTAAATTAATTTACCAATCAGGTATAAACTCTGTGTACTATCGGCATTCATACCGAGATAATCTTGGTATTGAATTTTTAAAACAATGCAACGTGGAACTTTGCCACATATAAGCTTGACTTGTGCTTGCTTCTGTTGTATAATAAACTCTTGTGTAAAATTAAAGGATGAATATGAATGTTCGTGACCTTGCCAGAAAACTGGTGAATGAGTATAAACTGCCTCAGGCAGATAGGTACGATTTGTACCTTCGTGAATTCGACAATAAGGTCGAGGTTCTTGGTTGGATGAGAGATCCAAATTTAAACTTCCACGATTATGAAAGTCGTGAGATGTTGTTCCCAAAACGCTGGGTGACAATTGGTGTAATTGATGCGGAGGCCAGAGTCCGTGTCAATTAAGTTAGTTACATTTAAAACCAACCATACTATTATGGCTGATGTTGATTGTATTGATAATGATACAATCACACTTACAAACTCTGTACAGGTTGTAATGCAACCTGGTGAAAAAGGTGCAAACATGATGTTTGTTCCATTTCTACAATTCTGTACTGAATTCAAAACTGGTATCAAAATCAAAATGAATGATGTTCTTTGTATTACATCACCAGTCGTTGAATTGGAAAATCAATACAGCAAACTTTTCGGTTCAGGCATCGAAATTGCCTCTACTATCCCTAAATTCTGATATAATGTATGAATGAATAACTATTACACAAATGTTGCCTCTCTTGGCAATACAATTTATTATCGTGGTATCAAGAATGGTAGGCGTGTTAAGTTAAAAGTAGCTTACACGCCTACTTTGTTTTTGCCTTCTAATAAACCTACTGATTTTAAAAATCTAGAAGGTGAATATCTTGAGCCAATGAAGTTTGAAAACATCCGTGAAGCTCGTGATTTCATTAAACGATATGAAGAAGTAAAGAACTTCAAAATCTATGGCAACAATAGTTTTGCCTATTCATTTATTGCAGATGAATTTAAAGGTATGATTGATTGGAAGATTGATGATATCTCTATTGCAGTAATCGATATTGAAGTTGGTTCTGAAAATGGGTTTCCTGATCCATATCTTGCAACTGAACCAATTACGGCTATTTGTGTAAAGTATATGAACGGCATGACTTATGTTTGGGGCTGTGGTAATTATAACAATGAACGTGATGATGTAACTTATATCAAATGTCGTGATGAGTATGACCTCTGTAAGAAGTTTCTAGACTACTGGCATGAGAACGCACCAGATGTTATCTCTGGTTGGAATATTAAGTTCTTTGATATTCCATATCTTATCAATAGATTTCAAAAGTTGTTTGATGAGAATGTCTTTAAGAAATTATCTCCATGGTCATTAATCAATAGTCGTAATGTTACTGTTAATAACAAAAACTTTATTGCATATGATTTGATTGGTATCTCTGTATTAGATTACATTGAATTGTATCGTTGGTATGCGCCAGGAGGCCGTTCACAAGAATCATACAGACTTGACAATATTGCAAACGTAGAGATTGGTGAAAACAAACTATCATATGATGAATTTGATAGTCTACATGCCTTGTATAGATTAAACTTTCAAAAGTTTATTGACTATAATATCAAAGACGTTGAATTGATTTTCAAACTTGAGAACAAACTGAAACTCATTGAGTTGGGTTTAACTCTTGGCTATGATACGAAAACAAACTTTGAAGATATCTTTGCACAGACTCGTATGTGGGATGCTTTGATATATAACTATCTCTTGGATAAGAACATTATTGTTCCACCAAAAGAAGAAAAGTTTAAAGGTGAAGCATTTGAAGGCGCATTCGTAAAAGATCCACAAGTTGGTAAACACAATTGGATTGCCTCGTTTGACTTGAACAGTTTGTATCCGCACTTGATGATGCAATACAATATTTCACCAGAGACTCTTGTAGAGCCATCAAACTATACAGATGATATGCGTAAAATCATTTCATCTAATGTTGATGTAAACAAGATGTTGAAGAAAGAATTAGATTTATCTTCATTGAAAGATGTGACTATAACTCCAAATGGACAATACTTCCGTACTGACATTCAAGGTTTCTTACCAAAGATGTTAGAAGAAATGTATGAAGACCGCAAGAAGTTTAAGAAATTAATGCTTCAGGCAAAACAAGAGTATGAGAACGAAACTGATGAAGTGAAAAAACTTGAGATTTATAACAGAGTTTCAAGATACGATAACTTGCAACTTGCAAAGAAAGTTTCATTAAACTCCGCATATGGCGCTCTCGGCTCTAAGTACTTCCGATTCTATGATTTAAGAATGGCACTTGCAGTAACTCTTGCCGGTCAATTATCTATTCGTTGGATTGAAGGTGAATTGAATAGATATTTAAATAAATTATTAAAGACAGAAGAAGATTATGTTATCGCCGCAGATACAGATTCGATTTATTTGCGCCTTGGTCCACTCGTTAACAAGGTGTATTCGGACAAGACAGATGTTAATCAAGTTATCGCCTTCATGGACCGTGTCTGTGAAGACAAGATACAACCTTATATTGATGAGAGTTATCAAGAACTTGCTTCATATGTTCATGCATTTGACCAAAAGATGCAAATGAAACGTGAGGCTCTTGCAGATAAAGGTATCTGGACTGCAAAGAAGCGTTATATTCTAAACATCTATAACAATGAAGGTGTTCAATATAAAGAACCAAAGATGAAAGTCATGGGTCTTGAAATGATTAAGTCTTCTACACCTGCCGCCATTCGTGAAAAGATGCGTGAGTCAATTAAGATTATGATGCAAGGAACAGAAGAAGATATTCATGCGTTTATTGCTGACTTTAAAGAAACATTTAAACAATTGCCTCCTGAAGACATATCATTTCCTCGTGGGATGAATGGTTTGAAAGAATATTCTGATTCTGTTTCTCTATATAAGAAGGGCACACCAATTCATGTTAAGGGTGCAATCTTGTATAACGCAAGACTTAAAGCTCTTAAACTTGAAAAGAAATATCCTTTGATACAAGAAGGTGAAAAGATTAAATTCACCTATTTGAAAATGCCTAATCCAATTAAAGATACAGTCATTTCCTATCCATCAAGACTACCGCAAGAGTTTGGTCTACATGAATTTATTGACTATGATGTGCAATTCAATAAGGCATTTCTTGATCCAATTAAAGTTGTGCTAGATTGTATGAATTGGTCTACAGAGAAAATCAATACATTGGAGAGTTTCTTTGAATAACATACGCATCATTAAAACTGGTATTAATGTGTCAAAGATTCTGGCACAACTAGAGAAATATTCTAGTGATTGGGAAGCACAGAAACAAATGGAAGGTATTGGTTCTTTACTTGATAGAGGATACGATGATATTCCGGCTGGCGTTTTACAATTGGTTGTTGGTGCAGTTGCAAAAGCTGAAGACTTTGTTGGTGATACTGAGTATTGTATACCAACACCAGCGTTTGACAAACACACCGAGATTATTAGATTTCTGAGAAGAAACTTTAAAAAATTTGCTCGTTGTGGTTTCTTATCTCTACCAGTTGGTGGCACAGTAGGTAAACATATTGATATTGGTTCTTATTACCAAACTAAAGATAGATATCATCTATCAATACAAGGCCGATATCGTTATATGGTTGGTGATGAAGAAGTGATTGTAGAACCAGGAACATTATTGTGGTTCAATAACAAGTTAATGCATGGTACTGAAAATGTTGGTCATTGCACAAGAATTACATTTGTGTTTGATGTACCGCATTCAAAATGGAATCCATGATTGCCACACTTGTTAATATTAATAGTGTATAATGAAAGAATATATGGGAGATACTATGAGTTTACTTGAGAAATTAAAAAAGAATTCGACAATCAAAGATAGTGCAATTCTATCTAAGTCAAAGTTCTTTACAGAAAAAGATATGGTGCCAACTTTTGTGCCAATGATTAATGTGGCATTATCTGGTCGTTTAGATGGTGGTATTACTCCAGGTCTAACGATGTGGGCTGGTCCTTCTAAACACTTTAAGACTGCGTTTAGTTTGTTGATGGCAAAATCTTATATGGACAAATATCCAGATGCGATTTTATTGTTCTATGATTCAGAATTTGGTACACCAGTAAAATACTTTGAGACATTTGGTATTGATATGGATCGTGTATTACATACTCCATTAACTAATATCGAACAATTAAAGTTTGATATTATGCAACAGTTTGAGAATATTGAACGTGGTGATAAGTTGATGGTGATTCTAGATTCTATCGGTAATCTTGCATCAAAGAAAGAAGTTGAAGATGCACTTGAAGGTAAATCAGTTGCTGATATGAGTCGTGCAAAACAAGTTAAGAGTTTGTTCCGTATGGTAACACCACACTTAACTATTAAAGATATTCCAATGATTGTTGTTAATCACACATACAAAGAAATCGGAATGTTCCCCAAAGATATTGTTGGTGGTGGTACAGGTTCGTATTACTCTGCTGACAACATTTATATTCTTGGTCGCCAACAAGATAAAGATGGTACTGAAATTGTTGGCTATCATTTTATTGTTAATGTAGAAAAGTCTCGTTATGTCAAAGAAAAATCTAAAATCCCTATCTCTGTATCTTTTGACGGTGGTATCAGCCGTTACTCTGGTATTCTTGACCTTGCTATTGAATCCGGACATGTGGTTAAACCAACCAATGGGTGGTATGCAAAGGTAGACCAAGAAACAGGTGAAGTCGGTGAGAAGAAACGTATTGCAGATACAGCAACTGCTGATTTCATGGAACCAATTTTAAAAGATCCTAAGTTTAAAGACTTTATTAAACACAAGTATGAGATTGCATATGGAAGCATTATGGGAGAAAGTGACCCAATTCTTTTACAAGAAACCAATGAAGCTTGAAGAAGATAAACATTTTAAGTTTGTTGACTTTAAAGATAGTGATATCACCGGCATAGGAATTCTTGTCGGTGATTATAATGGTGTTCTTTATCATTACACAGGTGCTAGAATAAATCAGCAATCAGGTATACCTAAACTTGAGTTTGGGTATACCATTGTTCATGCCGGAGAACACGACATGGACAGCTTGCAAAGTGATGAGAAATTTCATACAATGATGGGTGACATACTCACAGAATTAATTATTAATAACCGATATAATGAACAGATTAGAACAAACGATTCTGAAGAATTTGATTTATAATGAAGTATACACTAGAAAAGTATTGCCATTCATTAAACCAGATTATTTCTCTGACAACACCGAACGGATTGTTTTCAAAGAAATATTTGATTTTGTAAACAAATATAAAAATCTTCCAACACACGAATCTCTCGTAATTAATTTTACCGAGAGTAAAACCTTAACTGAACCACAAGTAAGAGAATCAATTGACCTCCTAAAAGAAATTCATTCTAGTAAGGATGAAAAGTCTGAAGGTCAATGGTTGATTGAACAAACTGAAAAGTTTTGTCAAGATAAGGCAATCTATAATGCAATTATGGAATCTGTCGGCATTCTTGATGACGATGGTAAAAGAAGTAAAGGTGAAATCCCACAACTTCTATCTGATGCTCTTGGCGTTACATTCGATAACAATATTGGGCATGATTATATCAACGATTCTGATTCTCGGTATGATTCATATCACAAAGTAGAATCTCGCATTCGTTTCGACCTCGACCTCTTTAACAAGATTACAAAAGGTGGTCTTCCAGTTAAGACGTTAAACATTGCTCTTGCTGGTACTGGTGTTGGTAAATCTTTGTTTATGTGTCACGTTGCGGCTGGTTGTCTATCGCAAGGTCATAATGTATTGTACATCACGATGGAAATGGCCGAAGAAAAGATTGCTGAACGTATCGATGCAAATTTGCTAAATATAGATTTAGATGAACTACGAACAATCACTAAAGAAGATTACAATCGTAAATTCTCTGCACTCAAAAACAAAACACAAGGCAAGTTAATCATCAAAGAATATCCGACTGCAAGTGCTTCTTCATTACACTTCCGTGCATTGTTGAATGACTTGGCTCTTAAAAAGAGTTTCAAACCTGATATTATCTTTATTGACTATTTGAATATCTGTTGTTCATCTAGGATTAAACCTGGTGCAAACGTAAACAGTTATTCATATATCAAGGCAATTGCAGAAGAACTTCGTGGTCTTGCTGTTGAGAATAATCTTCCGATTGTATCTGCAACACAAACAACAAGAAGTGGTTTCTCTAACTCTGATCCAGGTCTTGAAGATACTTCTGAGTCTTTTGGTTTGCCTGCAACTGCTGACTTTATGTTTGCTCTTGTAACAAATGAAGAACTAGAACAATTGAATCAGGTACTTGTTAAACAGTTGAAGAATCGTTATGGTGATCCTAATCTATATAAACGATTTGTTCTCGGTATCGATAGATCCAAGATGAGATTGTATGATGTTGAAGAATCTGCACAGAATGATATTGTTGATGCAGGTAAAGTTGAAGATAAACCTTTGAATACATTTGGTAACCGTGAACGTAGAAAAAACTTTGATGGATTTAAAGTATGATTTTGTATGATTATCTTTTAGAGAATAGAAATTCAAATGGTGTTCCCATTTTGAATGAACAACAATGGGCTCTTGTCAATGAAAAATTTGACAAAGAAACTATTGTTGCTGAATTGATTCGTCTAATTGAAACTACAAAACCACCATGTCCGTTGCGTGAGATTACCTATGAAGATATGCAAAGTGCCTTTTGGGCATTAACACTATCTGATTTAAAATCTACATTTCAAGAACACGATAAAGTAAAAGATATTGTGATTGAGAAGTTTGAAGATTATGGTAGAAAGTATTCTGAACATGGTCTTGGTGTTATTCAAATGGGCTCACAATTCAATAATGTAAGTAATTATTTTCATCAAACATTGAGATATAAATGTGATGCATGGGGATATAAATCTCCAATCTATCGTTGGGAAAACAATGATAACTTGCGTAGTGTATTTCTTGCACTATGGCGATTGGGTAATAAAGAACTATCAGTTAGTGCTTACATTTCATCGTTTAGATTGAGTGCCTATATTGCAACACAATTTAAACCACAAGTTGCAAAGTTACTCTATGAGATATCAAATGCAAAGACTGTGTTTGATTCATCTTGCGGTTGGGGTGATAGACTTGCTGGTTTCTATTGTTCAAGTGCAGAACAATATTATGGTACAGATCCAAATGACCAAACATATTTGAAATACTTTGAACAATGTATTGAGTATGAGAAGTTGTATGGTGAGAAACCGAAGACTACATTCACCAATGAATACTTTATTGTTGAAGGCAAGAAACGTGTAGAGATACATCGTAAACCAGCCGAAGACTTTGACTATTCTATTTTACCACCAATTGATTGTGCGTTTACATCACCACCATATTTTGCAACAGAGAAATATAATACAGATGGTAAACATTCAGATGAACAATCATGGTCAAGATATCAAACATATGAGCAATGGCGAGATGGTTTCTATCTGCCTGTTAATCGTAAAACATTTGCAAGTCTAAGTGATAATGGGTTTCAGTTTGTTAATATCATGGATCCAAAGATTAAAACTACAAGATACTATGCAAGTGATGATTTGATTGATGATATGGTTAAGAATGGTGCAAACTTCTGTGGTCAATTGGGTATGCGTATCATGCAGAGGCCAAAGAATGTAGAAAATTTAGATGAATTTATGAAAAAAGTTTACATTGAACCAGTCTGGACATTCTCTAAAAAACAACAGAAGTTTGATATTGTAGATAATTACATGAATAAAGGTTCTTTAGATGCATTCTTTGCTTGACAATATATGGTAATTGAGATAGGATAAATACTCCAATTAATTAAATGTTAGGAGTATTCGATGGCAGATTCCCCAAAAGCAGCTGAAGCTGCTCAAGCGTTATTTTGTGCTATGGCTGACTACATTGGTTCTTCATCTATAGATAAAAAATTTAGTTTGAAAACATATCCAACATATGCAGATTTTAAACATGAATATGAAAAGTTAATAACAGATTCTTTTAATAAAAGAGTTCATGTTCCAAGTGTTTCTTTAAAAGAAATAGAAGAATTAATAACTTCTGATAATGACTGGTATAAATCTTCTGTGAATATTGCAGTAAAACTTATACAAGACGTTGATAAGATAGATAAAGATTTTGCAAAGTTTCAAGGTCCAAATTGGCAAGATATATTTTATTTTCGTGGTGCTGCAGCTGAAAAAGGAAGAACTTCTAATGTTATGGAATTGATTGGTGAACTTTTTGATGCTGCTAATAAAACAAATAAACAGTTTGGTGATATTAATAAATGGAGTCCTGCTGACATATATTTTGCATCAAAGAAAGCAAATGATACTATCGTTGAGCAAGTAAATCTTGTTAGGAGTTCAAAAGTAAGTTACACATTTGATAATTTAAATTTATGCATTAACAATCTTATTGATTCTGGTGATTTACTGGGTGTATCTCTTAAAAAAGCTGCACATGAAGTTCATATTGTTTTGATGAACTTCTCACAATCAGATACAGAAAAACATCTTGAAGATATAGTTTACAATGGTATTAGTGAAAAACCAGGTGCCGGTGAAAAAGGATCAGAGAGAGATATTAAAATATATTTTAGTGCGAATAAGAGAAGTTATATTAAGATAAGACATGATCCGTCAAGTGATAAAATGTTAGCAAACAAAGCAATTAAAGCTGAAATTGAAGTTAGTGGTGCCGGTGGTCGTGGTGGTTCTCTTACAAGTTTTGGTACAGGTAATCCAAATGGATCTGGAATAAGTGATTTAATTGCAACAGTTGATCCAAAATTTGGTAAACTATTAGGTGCATCTTTTACAAAAGGATTTTCAGATTATCAATCAGCGATAAATGATTTAAATTCAGAATTTATGAAAAAAATTGGAATGAAAAGTGGAAAATTAACAAAAGAAATTTTGAATAAGTATCCTGCACCACAAAATATAGTGAAACAATATAATTTTAAAGCTCCAAAAAACACTTATTATGATTGGTATAAAGAAGAAAGAATTGTTTTGAGTATAAGACATATTGTTGGTAGTTATGAATCATTACTCAGAAATTATTTCACAAGAAGACCAGATAGTAAAGGTGTAGTAGAACATGAAACAAATAGTATTGTTCGTGCTTTCTATAGATATGCAGCCGGCCTATCACCAAAATCTGGTAAATTTGTGATTGCAAAATAGAAAATAAAATGAACTTTACACAATTTTTAACCGAATCAAAAAAAGAAGGTGCTAATCTGCACCTTGAGCATATTGAAGATGAGATACTGAATCGTGGTGTCAATGGCGCTCGTGACACTATCAACTTCCTTCAATCGTTGCGAGATATGCTTGCAGGACATTCTACGTCTAAAGTGAATCTTACTACAAAATGGGATGGCGCACCTGCTATATTCTGTGGTATCAATCCAGACAATGGTAAATTCTTTGTTGGTACAAAAGGTGTTTTTAATGCAAATCCTAAATTGAATTATACTGATGAAGATATTGATAAAAATCATTCAAGTGGGGGTTTAAATGCTAAACTCAAAGTTGCATTGCGATATCTGCCTAAGTTAGGCATCAAAGGTGTTTTGCAAGGTGACATGATGTTTGCAAAAGGTGATATCACAGAAAAGGATATTGATGGCCAAGAATATATTACGTTTCAACCAAACACAATTGTATATGCTGTACCATCAGATTCTAAACTTGCAAAGACAATGACAGCTGCACAAATGGGTATCGTGTTTCATACTTCATACACAGGTAAAACATTCTCTGATATGAAGGCTTCATTCAACATAGATATTAAGAATCTAACAACAACTAAAGATGTTTGGTTCCGTGATGCATATTTTGTTGATGCATCTGGTACTGCATCGTTTACAGAAGAAGAAACAAAACAGATTACTGGAATTCTATCTGTTGCAGGTAGAACATTGCAGTCAATCAATTCATTGTCACTAAATAGAATAGCTGCAAGTGATGTTATTCTAACTTATATCAAGACTTTCAATAATACAAAAGTTCGTGAAGGTTTAAAGATTAGAGACACACAAGCACATACAACAGAATTGATTCGTTGGGTTGAGGCGAAGCTAAATAAAGATATTGCTGATGCAAAGAAAGAAGATACTAAACATAAGAAGTCTTTACAGAAGACAGAAATTATGCGTTTCTTTCGCAATTCAAGAACTGACTTAGTTAGAATTTTTGATATGATGAATCTCGTTGTTGATGCAAAGAATATGATTGTTAAGAAATTGCAACAACTAAAACAAGTTACTGGCACATTTCTTCGCACAGATGATGGATATAAAGTAACTAATCCAGAAGGGTTCGTTGCAGTAGATAAACTAAAAGGCAATGCAGTTAAGTTAATTGACAGACTAGAGTTTGCTCATGCAAACTTTAACGCAGCTAAGAATTGGAGTAAGTAATGGCACCATATGAAGAAGGTTATAAATTATCTTTAGATAATAAAAAATATAAAAATCCCTATTTAAACAAAGAAGGTCAAGAAGCCGATGCAGAAGATTTTGCTCGGGGATACGAAAACGCAACGGAAGAAAAAAATGGCAGATAAGAAGTATGACCTATCACAGATTATGTCCGAATATGGTGAAGACGATTTCGGATTCACGGCAACTGATGAAGAAGAATATAATGCTGTTATTGCCGAAAAAGATGGTACAGTACAAGAGTATAAAGACCGATTACATGAAGTAGAAAAGATTATTTTACCTTTCTTAACTAAGTTGTTGAAGACTTCGGATCAACCAATTATCAAATGGCCGAATCGTAAACCAATTTTAGAATCACAAATACAAAAAATTTTAAACCTCACAAGAGATTGATATCAACTAAATAAACGACTGGAGTATATTATGAAAGATTTGATTATAGGCGCAAGTACCAATTACGATTGGCCAAAACTAAAGTATTGGGTTAACTCAATCAATAAATCAGGCTTTGAAGGTGACAAAGTACTGATTCTTTTTAACTGCGACAAGAATACAGTTGCCAAAGTTGTTGCATCTGGATTTATAGTTGTAGCAATCAATAAAGATGCCGATGGTAATTTGAAATATGAATCACAATTACCAATTCACGTTGAGCGTTTTGCTCACATCTACAACCACCTACGCAATAACGAATATCGGTATGTAATTACAACCGATGTTAAAGACGTTATCTTTCAACAGAACCCAATTGATTGGTTAGAAGCTAATCTCATTTCTGAGAATCTTGTGTTCTCATCTGAAAGTATTTTATACAAAGATGAACCATGGGGTGATAATAATCTGTTAGAGACTTATGGTCCGTTCTTGCACAACATCTATAGAGACAATGAAATCTATAACGTAGGCGTTCTTGCAGGTTCTGGTACTGCAATGAGAGATATTGCAATCAATATCTTTACATCATGTTTAGGCAAACCAATCCCAATCTGTGACCAATCTACTTTCAACTTTATGATATCGATGCATCCGTATATTGATACATGTAAGTATACTTGTTCAGAAGATGGTTGGGCATGTCAATTAGGAACTACGGCTGATCCATCTAAACTTGATGCATTCAAACCACATCTGTTAGAGAAAACACCCAAGTTAGTTAACGACATGGTGACAACATCAACTGGAAGACCATATCATATTGTTCATCAATACGATAGAGTTCCAGAATGGCGCAAAATTATTGAGGAGAAGTACGGTGACTAATGCATTAGTAATGGCTGGGCATATCAGAACATTCAAAGATATTGCCGATGAAGTTGTACATTTCAAAGAACAAAATGAATTAGATGTGTATCTGTTTATTTGGGATGAAGGCAATCAAGAAGAAATTGATTTCGTTATTAAGATGTTGAAACCAGTTAAATGGCTGGTTGAGAAGAACGAAACGTATGCACATGAGTTTTTTGATGCAGAAGAAAGAATTGCAAAGAAGAATCCCAAAGACTTGATGGTCAATGATAGAAATCATGTTACACTATCGATGCACTTTGCCCGTAGAAAGGCATTTGAGTTGATTGAAAAAGAATATGATAACATCATATTCAGCAGATATGATACACATCTGTATCCATTCAAGTTACGCAATCTAGTAAAAGATTATTCTGAAGTTGTTATCACACCAACGAATGAACAATATGGAATGGTGTCTGATATCTTTGCAGTTGTGCCATGGAAATATGCCGACAAGTATTTTTTCTATTCAAGAGCTGAAGAAATCATGTCAAAGAGATTCAGTAAGAAAACAAAAGAATGGTTGAGTATTAAATTCTTTTGGGAAAATGGCCAAAGAGATATCGTGTTACATGATGAAAGACGATACTGTCCGCATATGTTGTGTATGAGAAACTTCTTTGAGACTAATACACCATACATTGCGATTGATTTACCTGTTTATATAAAGAGATGATATGAAAGTTGCATTATGCCTATCTGGCCAAGCAAGGTCTTTTGATAAAGCTTTTCCATTTGTAAAAAAGAATTTACTTGACAAACATGATGTCACAGTATTTTTTCACACATGGAATACTGTAAGTGAACGTGATATACTAAACTTATATACAAACAGTCAATTGTGGTTAACAGAACCACCACAAGAACCAGACTTGTCAAAGTATACAAGAGTGCCACCACCACAACCAAATTGGAAAGTAAAAGATCCTGCGTTGTCTACATGGGCTCAATTCTATTCATTGAATAAGGCTAACACATTAAAGATTAAATATGAAAGAGAATTTGGAATGAACTTTGATTGGGTCATTCGTTCTCGTTTTGATTTTGCATTGAATACTGAAATACCATTTGAAGAACTAGATAATTCTAAATTGTACATTCCAAACTGTCGAATGACACCAAATAGAGACTTTGGAAATGACCAGTTTGCCTTCTCATCGTCACGCAACATGGATAAGTATTGTAACGTGTTTAATCGTATAGATGAATTCTATGACCTTGGTGTTACAATGATTGGTGAAGAAATGATGAGTATGAATTGGAAAGTATCTGATTTAGTTGGTGAAAATCTAGTATATTGTAACATGAATCACCCATTTGGTCCTGGTGCACACAACGGCACAAGACACTCATTAGTTAGAGATGATTTTGAAAAGTGGTAAAAACATTAAAAGAACTGAAAGGCCATTCTGCCAGTCATGTTTATTTAATGCAAGATGATGATAAAATCTTCGTAAGAAAAACTGGCGATATTGCCCGCAATTTGGAAAGATATGATGTTCTTTCCAATCATAATTTAAATTTACCTAAAATCTATGAGATTTATGGTGATTATTATGATATGGAATATATCTCTTGCCTAGAGATGAAGAAGTATTTGTCTTTAAATAAAGCTAATAAACTAGTTGACTTTATTATGGAAGTAGTGTATAATCTATCAAAGAATACATACGAAAAGGACTATACTGAAACATACCGAAACAAGTTATCAAAGTTTGATTTCACCAAGTTTGAGATGCCGTTTACGGCAGAAGAACTGATAGACAAGTTGCCTAAGATTCTACCTGCATCTGAGTATCATGGTGATTTCACACTAGAAAACATTTTGTATGACACAAAGAATGATAAGTTTGTATTGATTGATCCATTGACAACTGAGTTCGATTCGTTTGTATTTGATTTGGCTAAGTTGAGACAAGACCTTGTGTGTAAGTGGTTCATAAGAAATGATGATGTGTATCTTGACTCAAAAATGTATCTCATTATAGACAAAATACGTCAATTTGTACATATTGATATACACAATGACTACTTGTTGATTATGATGTTGATGAGAGTTTTGCCGTATACTACTAATGAAAAAGATAAAGAGTATTTAATGAAAGAAGTGAGAAGAATATGGAAATAATTATGCCATGTGCAGGTCTATCTACTAGGTTTCCTAACCTAAGACCAAAATATTTGTTGACCGATTATAGCGGCAAGTTGATGATTGAGAATGCAGCCAAACATTTTATTGGCAAACACAACATCACAATTGCTATTCTAAAACAACATAATGAAAAGTTTAACGCAGAGAATAAATTGCGTGATGCCTTTGGTGACAAAGTTAACATCGTTGTACTAGATGAACCGACAAGTGGTCCTGCTGATACAGTCTATCAGACTATTATGAAGGCTGAGTATTTCTTTACATCAACTTCACCTTTGTTAATCAAAGATTGTGATGGATTCTATGATACAGATTTGATTGGTGGTAATGCAATCTATGTTTCTAAGTTGTCAAAGAATCCTGATATTCGTAATGCGCCTGCAAAGAGTTACACAATCACCAATGAACAAGGCATCATTACATCTGTTGTTGAGAAACAAATTGTAAGTGATTCATTCTGCGTTGGTGGTTATCAGTTTGGAAGTATTGGTGAATTTATTGATACGTTTGAAAAACTGAAAGACAATGCCACTTCTGAAATCTTTGTGTCTAATATCATAGACTATATGATTTCAAACGGCCAAGTGTTTACAGAAAAAGATGTTGAGAACTTTGTTGATGTTGGTACTGCCGATGATTGGTTCAAGTACAATGACAAACCAACTTATTTCTGTGATATTGATGGCACACTAATTAAGACTAAAGATTTTCACGATGCGCCATATGAACCAATTGTAGGTAATGTAAATGCATTACTGAAAGAACAATCCCGTGGTTGTAAGATGGTGTTTGTGACTGCTCGTAAGAATAAGTATGAGAGTTATACACGAAAGCTTTTAGACGAATTAGGTTTTAAAGAGTACATTTTAATCATGGAAGCAAATCATTCTCGCAGAGTTGTGATTAATGATTATGCAAACTCTAATCCATACCCATCCGCAGTTGCAATTAACCTCAAAAGAGATACTGATTCTTTAGGAGAAATGATATGAAGATAGAAAGAATACAACAATACTTTAATCAGATGGAAATGTATAAGTTGAATAGAGAACATGATATACTAGTCATGGAGAAACGTGCAGTAGTTAATCGACTAGAAGATATAGAACAAACACGAATAAGAAGAAATCGTGAGATGAAACTTAACGGACAAAATGTGGACAAATTAGCATGAATATATTGATTACTGGCGGTGCAGGTGGAATAGGTTCTACACTTGCATTGTTATTGACACGCAAAGGTCATACTGTTGTTGCAGTTGATAATTTTAATAATGGTTACATGGAAAATTTATATGAAGATGGCGAACAAATCTGTGATGTTGCACCACTTGATATCCGTGAAACACAGAAGTTGACAGAACTATTAGAGTTTAACAAAACTGAGATTATCATTCATTTGGCTGCATTAACATCTTTGCCTATTTGTGAATCTAATCCAGCAGAATGTATTGATGTGAATGTTGCAGGTACAGCATCTGTATTGACAGCCGCAAGATTGTCTAATGTTAAGAGAACTATTGTTGCATCTACATCGGCAATTTATGAGAACACACCGACAAAGTATGCACCATTCAAAGAAAAAGATCCGGTTTCACCACGATTGTTTTATCCATTATCTAAGAAGTTAATGGAAGATGTAGTACAATCATACATTACAAACTATGATATGGATGTAGTGACTCTAAGATTCTTTAATGTTTTTGGTCCACGACAAGATATTCATCGTAAATCACCACCACTAATCAATTATATTGTGCGTGAAATTGCAAACAATAGGCCATTGAAATTCTTCTCTGATGGTTCTCAAGTGCGAGACTATGTGCATGTTGATGATGTTGTATCAATGATTGAAAGATGTATTGAGGTTGAAGACATTTCAGGTAAAATATTTAATGTGTCTACTGCAACTCTCACCTCTGTTAAAAATATTATAAATTTTGCAGAGAAAGCCTTCAATAAAAAATTAGATTATACATTCAATCCACCAGACAAGTTTTGGGCAGACTATGATGTAATCTATCAAGGCAAACCATTATTGAATCGAGTACTTGAAAGAGAAGTAACTAAGTTCTCTCTTGGTTCTGTTTCGAAAAGTGCTAAACTTTTAGACTGGCATCCAAACACTAAGATTAAAGAATTGATGATTGATACTATGAGAAAAAACTATGAGCTTATTACCAGATAAAAATTTAATTATTGTTACATCTGCATTGAATCCTGTTATTGGTGTTGTTCAACCTGAAGATAGATTCAAACAAACAATGGATTCTTTACATTCTTTGCGTAAACATTTTCCTAATGATATCATTGTGTTTACTGATGGTTCACCGAATGAAGTAGAAGAATACAAACTAAAAGAGATTGTACCATTTGTGAATGTTCTTGTATGTTGGAATACAGATCCAGATATTCAGTTATTAGCTTCTAATGGTCGTAAGAGTGAATCAGAAATTGTATTATTGTTTAAGACTCTTAGATTGTTGATGGACAAAACTGATGATAACATGATGGCATCTGTTAAAAGAATCTTTAAATTCTCTGCAAGAAGTACACTACATGATTCATTTGATATCAAAGAATATGATAATCTATTTGGTAAGTATGTGTTTAAGAAAAAGATACCATCGTGGAAGAATGAGAATGATTACTTGTTCATCACAAGAATGTATTCATTCTGCATATCATTATTGAATGATTATCTTGGTGTATTGATTGGTTGTTTTAAAACTGTACAAGAGTTGGGTGTTGATACTGAACATGCACACTATAGATATATAAAGCAGAATCATTTGATTGAATTTGATAAACTACATTGTGACGGAATCGTAGCCGGAACAGGTGCAACAGAAACTTACTGAGGATATTATGGACTTAAAAGAATATTGGCTAAACAACACAGGCAAAAAGATTACAAAATGGACTCATTACTTTTGGATATATGAGAAACATTTTAAAGCACTAACAGAAAAACCAATCAAGATGCTTGAGATTGGCATTCTTAATGGTGGTTCATTACAGATGTGGAAAAAATACTTTCATCCTGATAGTGTGATTGTTGGTATCGATATTAATCCTTCATGTAAAGAACACGAAGAAAATGGTGTTCATGTACGCATTGGTGACCAATCTGATCCAAAGTTTCTTGCTAGTTTGATTGAAGAATTTGGCCAGTTTGATTTAGTAATAGACGATGGCAGTCATCATGTTGACCATGTAAGAAAAACATTTGAGATTCTATATCCACGTATTGCCAAAGAAGCAGTATACTTCATTGAAGACACACATGCAGCTTACTGGCCATCACATGGTGGAAGTATTAGTCATCCAGATTCTATTAATAATGTTGCTAAAACTATGGTTGATAAGATTAATGCGGATCATGCAAGAGGTCAAATTAGTCCAGATTACTACACTTTACATACAAAATGTATGTCAGTCTATGATAGTATCATAGTATTTGATAAAGGTGACGTTGGTGAGAAACAACCACAAGAATATCCGAATGAATATGTCAAATCTGATGAGGTTTTGGTTATCAGGACTAACTAAATACTAAATAGAGTATTAACAACTGCTG
>Ga0209188_1001528_pt1 | contig 18354 bp, 15 predicted proteins | sample C_130625_EF_Meta_FD_187307 | JGI IMG/M metagenome (GOLD analysis project Ga0209188, IMG submission 187307) | Freshwater microbial communities from Lake Croche, Canada to study carbon cycling - C_130625_EF_MetaG (SPAdes) (version 2) | ecosystem: Environmental > Aquatic > Freshwater > Lake... | reverse complement strand
GCAGATATAAGTAAAATCAAAGTTACTATAGTCACATACTGAGCTACATACCCATATATAGTGTTCATTTTTCTTTTCTACTTGGTCTAATATCTTTTTGAATACACTCAGATAACTATCATCGTATTTTACGATAGAAACAGTTTTACCCCTAGCTTTTCTAGTTATCTGTTCAACTACATTTAGCGTATCTGCGTTACCATGATCTACCACATACACATCATGTAAGCAATTAGTTGCTGCTATGGTAGCGTGTTTTACAAAATGTAAATTAGGTAAGTGTTCTATGATCTTAACATATTTGGTATCATGGGGAAATGTGTCTTTATTAACAACAAATGTTGTGCCCCAATGCGACCATTGAGTACCAAATACATGAGTCATATTCATTTGCCATGGGGTAGGATAAAAATCAAACTCAAACTGACTATAATCTAATTCACTGTTTAGTACCCAAAATAGTGTAGTTTCTACTTTATTAACACACCTGTTAATCGTATCTACCCAAGAGTTTAAGTATCTAGTTTTTTGTAAGTTTGGAAATCTAAGCTTTAATTGTTCATATCTTTGGTGTGATTCACTATTGCCTTTATCTATAAACACTGCATCTATTTTTTTAAATAGCGTAGATAAGTATTGCTCATCTAGTTTTGCACTTTCAATAAAGTTTAAATCTCGATACCCTTGCTGCCACATCTTGCCATTAACAAAGTAAGTTTGCGTTATAGTGCTTTCATGCGACCCAAACACATTTATATGATATACGTTTTGTTTATTGGGGCGCCATCTAAAATCAAAATTATCGTAGTCAATATCTTTGTTCAAAGCCCAAAATATCTCAGCTTGGTGCTCTACTATTAAATCATCTAGCGTTGTTTCTATGTAGTATTTGGGGAAATCGATATCTTCTAGTAAGATATCTGTTCTTATAAGATAAACTACCGTACCATCATTGTTTTCAGTAACATAAGTGGGACCGTCGTTTTGATCTAGTATAGTACCAAACTGATATATGTAAGGTGGGCTGGTTGGGTCAGGGTGCCAACTAAAATTAAAATTTGTAGTATCTATGCTTGGGGCTGCTTTCCAGTTATCGTTTAATTCATTTTTTCTAATCACTGGATCAACGTCGGCTCTATAAATTATGATATCACTATCTTCTTTAGGGCATAGCCAAGTACCACTATCTTTTTGATGTTGGCTGGGCCAAACATTATTATGATCTTGTGCCCAAACTTCTTCGTCAGGCAAGAACTCAAAGTCCCAATCCCAATCAAATCCCCGATAATCACAATATTCGTTAATTATCCAAAAGTGTTCCGTGGTACACTGCTCTCTTGCGTCATGCAGTGAATTGGCTGATCGTTCACGGGGATGGGCATTTGGTTTACTACCCAAGTAAAATACATCTTTTAACATCTAGTATTTAGATATGAGATAGCTGCTGCTTTATTTTTAAGAGCAGACTTTTATTCCATATAAATTTTCAAATCTTAGAGCATCATTGATATCATTGACCATTGGTTCTCCCCTAATGTTTAAACTAGTGTTTAACAACATGGGACAATTTGTTAGTGAATACCATTTCTCTAATAACTGTCTTATACCTGATCCATCACGGGGAACAGTTTGTACTCTACTCGTATTATCATAGTGAGCAATAGCAGGAAATAAGTCAGGGCGCTTGCAACTACTAATGACTTGCATGTATCTACTATGTTCCCAATGCTTGGGCATGGTAAAATAATCGTGTACATGTTCTTCTAATATAACAGGGGCAAAAGGTCGAAATTTTTGTCTACGTTTGATTTCATTTACTCGATCTTTTATTTCATTGCCCCTAGGATCAGCTAAGAGTGAACGATTGCCTAGCGCACGGGGCCCAAACTCTTCTCTACCACTGGCTACTCCCACTATCTTATTTTGTATAAGATGTTTAATAATCTCGTCAGTTGGATACTCGCCAAGAATGTTATGACCAAGATAAGCATTTTTCCATAGTAACTTACGCTTATATCCCAATGCTGCTGCACCTAATGAACTACCTGCATCGCCTGGATTAGGCATTATCCATATGTTTTCAAAATAATTACCCAACAATCTGTTAGCTAAACAATTAAGTGCAACTCCTCCACCATATACTAAATTTCTACTAGTGCCACTGGCTCGTGCAATTTCCATTATCTTTGCGATTAATTCTTCTACTAATGATTGCGCTGATGCTGCTATATCCATTTCATTAGCATTTATTAAGAATTTGTTGCTGACTCCTGTGTGTAAATTTTGCTTAAACTTAATTTCTGAAAAATCTTCTATTAAATCATAAGCCATTTCTGTAGTGTGCCTAGGAGTACCATAAGCTGACATTCCCATTAAAATGTATTCTTCTTCTAGGGGTTTTAATCCTACACGCTGAGTCATAGCACTGTAAAATAGCCCAATACTGTCAGGATAAGTTTGCTTCCAAATCTGCTTGTATCTGGCTATCCCTGTACTATCGTAATGTGCGTCCCAAATCGATATCGTATCAAACTCACCTATAGCATCAATAATAACTACAGTAGCATCGGCAAAGGGACTAGTTTGAAACCCCGCAGCAGCATGACTCAAATGATGACCATGAGTATGTATTTTTTTAGTGTTTAGCAGTTTAACATTATCTTTGTCGATAATGTTTTTAACAAAAAGCGAGGTAGCAGGTTGTCCTGCTCTTAATTCCCTAAAGAATTTTAAGAGAGGGTTTTCATAGTAATGAACTTCATAACATGAATTGGTATAGCTGATAGCATCTTTTATGATAGTATCACATAGGTGTTTATCATGTTTAAGTTTGCTATATCTTTCGCTATGTCCTGCATATAGTATACTACCATCACTACCCACGACACTAACAGCAGCATCATGAAATCCGCAACTAATACCTACATAGTTCATTTATAGATGAATGGATCACGCTTTCTTAGTTCTGCTAAACGCTTGCGATATTTACGTTCCCGTATGATTTTTTTAACCCAATTAATTATAAACATAGTATTATCCTCACCATTTATTTATATGTTCTGCTAGTTCAGGAAAGGTTTCTTTTAAAGATACATTTCTTCTTTCATCATATTGGTCAAAGAAATTAATAAAGTTTTTTCTTTCTAGTTCTACATTAATAGATGGGGTATTTCTTGAATGACATAACGCTTCAAGATTTCTTTTTAATTTATCTATTTCAAAGTCATAAAAACCTGCAAAATTTGATACATCTTTATTTTCTTCCATGTACTCAATTGCTTCTTCAATATATTTTTCAAATCCTGCAGGTAACAATTCTATACTTTGCCAAGTTGGATAACGTAACAAAGGAACATCAAACCATATTCTTTGAGTGGGGTATATCACATAGTCAGGATGGGTGTTATAAGGATCATATATAGGCTTGTACTTTATACCTAATTTATCTTTACTAAACTGCTGCCTTAAATTTAGAACATACTGTAAAAACTCTTTGATTTTTAATACACTAAACGCATTGAACGTATTGATAAAAGTTAATGTTGTATTATCGGTACTAGTCAGATATTTGATTATATTTTGTTGCATTAACTCATAATCTAATCCTGTTCTTATATATTCTGCTTGCTTACCCACACTATCTAAACTAACGAATAGTGAAAAGTTTTTCAATGCCATATTCACATACCAATAATTGCCTGATCCCTTATTAAACTTTTCTTTATTTTCCCAAATTTGAATTTCTTCAAGCTTGACTAGTTTTTCAATAAACTTATCCATCAACTCTGGTTTAGGTGGACACATATTTGTTGTTATACTAACTTCTAAATCGCTATTAGGGTTTTTATAAATATGATCTAAAACCTTAAAGGTGTTAACATCCATTAATGGTTCTCCACCTGTAATTCTAAATACATCTAAGTTTTTATACAAATTTGGCCACCAAGTCCAAAATGCACTTAAATAAGGGTTGTCATCTTGTTTAACTTTCAATGGCATCAAGCCCTCTTGTTCTAACCACATAATATCGTTGTGCTTTGATATTACACCTTCTGAATTTCTTATTATAAATGGGCCTTGTTGTTTGATTTCATTTTCCCATTCAGTGCTTAAATGTGGGCTACAATACATACATTTAAAATTACACGCTTGATTGAAGTTTACTTCTACATATCTGGGATTTATATCACCGTGCTCCATAGTTTGAATTATATCTTTTCTTGCGTTCTGCGCCCAGTATTCTCCGCTGCGATAAATTCTATCACTTCGGTTGCCCATATCTTCTATCTTCCAACAATAAGAACAGCCTTCGGGTCTTTTACCTTCAAGCATTAATTTTCTTTCTTGTTTTTTTTGATCTGTATTATGCAGAGCCAATGGATTATGTTTAATTTGATCTACGTTTATCTTGTGTAGAGGAGGATGATAACAACTGTTAGTCATCCCGTTAGTTAAATGCAATGATACTTGTGCCCATTTGGCATAGCACATTGATTTGCTGATGAAATTCAATTGTTTCTCAGCTTTGTTAGCGTCTTGGTTGTAGTTGCTCATTGTGTCCTTGTATTACCGTAATGTATCACTTTAATACCCTTAACATCAGTATGAAAAGTTCTCCATGGGTCAACAATAATGCTGCCAATGGCTACGTCACAATATAATTCTTGGGTTTCATTGAACCCCCTGTACTCATATGTAACATTTTTATTATGTGCTAGAAGTATAACCCCTTTAACGGCCCCTTCTACATTGTCATCAGTTAATGGATCAATATATATGGGATCATAACCATGTTGTTTTAAATGATTTCCAATTAGTAAACTATAGCTACCATCTAGGTAAGGCACATTGGGTTTATAAGACTTACCATGAATGTATATAGGTAAAGTCACTGCTGCTTGGCTGTTCGCTTGTTTAATTAAGAATTCAGCTAAATTCTTAGCTTGTATTTCTCTAGCTGTCATAATCGCATCAAACAAGTCATACCCTAAATCTAAATTATCAGCCATATATCGTAACGCTATATTATCTCTAGGATGGCAAGCGCCGCCATCGCCCATACCTGCTTTCATGTACTGAGGTCCCATGATACGCATAGTTGATTTAGCTAGTGCATCAGTTACAATATCAACATTTATATTACCCTGTTTCATAGCAACATCTTGTATCATGTTTACTAGACCAATCTTAGCCGAGATAAAGGTGTTATAGAACACTTTAATACATTCACACTCATCCCATGTACCAATTACATATCTGGTATTATTTTCTATAATAGTTTTATAGAAATCTACTAATTGTTTAGCATCACCTGTTTCAGTGCCGTCTGCTGTGCCAATCATAACCATTTCTGGATTTACCATATCCCACGCAACGCTGCCCATTGCAATTAAATATGGGTTATAGACAAACCGAGTATTAGTTACCAAGTCTATAAATTCTCTGCGGGTTGTTCCGGGGAGTACAGTTGATATAAGCACCAGAAGTTGATCTTTATTCATACTTTTATTTGCTTGTTTTAAACACTCTTTAACAATAGTATAATCAAAATCTTTAGTAGGTAGGTGTGATGTAGTATCACTGCCGTCATATTTCTTATCATGTGGGGTAGGTACTGCCATGAATACAATGTCGCAGTTATTCACACAATCATGTATACTGTTTACGATTTCAATATGATCGCTGACTACATTAGCAATATCAAATCCTTTAACTGCATGTCCTTTGGTAGCCATTACTTCTGCACAAGGCATACCTAACTTTCCAACTCCAATAAATCCAATGTTCATAATTTTTTCTCAATATGTTTGTACAAGTATTTTGCAAATAAATCATGTGCTTTAGCAGAAGGATGGCAACAAGGAGTTACCCACATATTAGGACTACCTACACCAGCAAATGTATAAAACCATGGCAGCGTTTCTTCCTCGGGAAACTCTTGTTTTAACACTAAATCCATAAATGTTGCATGGCCGTCAGGATAAAACATTTTATCCCATGGCCACATATCTGCAAGTTCAACTGCTGATTGGTAATTTGAATCTAAGTATTCAGATTCTTTAACAATTTTACGATTATTATCTCTATATATTTGTTGACTAATACTACCTATAAAATTTTCTCTGGTATAATGATTTGAAAAACTAGGCACAATAATAAGTTTAGCATTTTTATGCTCACACCATAATAGTAATTCTTGTATATGAGATACTTGTTCAATAATTTCATATTTTGAACTATGTACTGCTTCTGCATAACCCTGCCATAGAAGGTCTACTGGGTTTCGATCCTTTGAAATTCGTGGCCACGATGAAGTCCATCTAGCGTTATCGTTTAATCTATGATACTGATCATCTATAAAATCAAATCTTTCAGCACCGGTGGGGCAGTATATAACAATAATTTCATCAAGTTCTTTCCAATTAATCGCAGGATAAAAATAAAGTTCCTTAATTGTTGCTCTATTGCCGGAGCCGCTAATTCCTAAGTTGATGGATGCATAGCTACCTTCAAAATATTTTTTAGCAAGAACATTAACAAATGCATTTTTTTCTTCATTTAGATAAAAATCTAGGTCACCATGTCGTAGTATTTTAATACCTGAAAATTCTTTTACTAGAGATCGCGCATTTGTTAGATCCCAAGTTATTACACATGAACCTTTAGTTGCATTGTATGTGTAGTTTCTATAAATAGCGTCATCGATTGCACCATGGCCTCGTACAAAAGAACACCCTAAAGATATTATTGCTCTTTTGGTTCTTTTTATGTCCTCGTTAATTTGGCTTATTGCTTCCTTACGCATTATAGTTCATATATGAATGTTTTTTTGTTCTTAAGTATATTGTAATTATAACTGCAAATCTCCTTTGCTGCAACTAAAAATTTCTCCAATTCCTGTTGACTTAAGTTACATAGCCTTTCTATTTCGTTAGCTACCATTATGATTCTTTTATTATCGTCCATTTCTTGATCGTAAGATTCGTCAATCCATGGGGAAAATGTTTTATATCCTAGTTCTTTTAATACTTCTAAACTTTTGGGGATAGCAACTAAAATAAATGGATGATTCATAATAATAGCTTTAAAAGTTTTTTCGGTAATAAATCTAGAATTTTGAGTACTCTCTTTATAATAAAAGGTTGTTTCGGATATCACACTAAAGTAACTATCCTCATAGTACTTAGCAGTAGAATCTGTTAGTTCTGCCCGATTCGTATGCAACTCATCTGTGTCTAAATATAAAGGTGGCATGTCTTTAATACTTTCACTTTGGCTAATAGCGTTAGTTATTTCTAAATTGTCAGCCGAAATAATTTTCATAGTATTCCATACTCTATCCCATTTTAAATTAGCTTCACACGGACCAAAACTAACAAATCCTTGATCAAGGAGTCCTTTATGATAAAGCAATAAAGTTAACACAGGCCTGTGCAGCCGCCACCGACGATTCAAATTTAAAAATTTTTTATTATATGGTTTTAATGATAATGTATTTGTCGTAGCAACTGACATATAATCAATTGCCCAATATTCCAAAGCTGAGAACCAAATTATCCTAATAGGCCGCTGATTATATTTTAAAGCTAGTTGCTGGTTATATATATCAGCATCTCTCATGCTAGATTGAAATACTATCTGAGACGGAGGGATATTATGTTTGATTACTACCTCTTCGTAGATGGTGTCAATTACATCTAAAAAAGGTTCGAAAGGCATATCTAATACTATAACGGCCGTTTTATCCATAACTTGCTTGAGGTGTTCTCCAAGTAAATCTAATATATTGAAGAATTTAAGACTATTAGTATTAGTAAGCATACAATACCATATATCACTGTCTAATACCTTAGATTCTAATAAAACCGCGCTTCCTGAGGTAGGAAAGATTAATTCGTGCCTTTCAATTTTTATATTATTGCTATCATATGTATTGATAATCAATATTTTATCATTTAATAATTTCATTTTTTGTTATTAAAGTTTTTCCAAAATTGCGTTTTCTTCCAAAGTATATATTTTCTAAAAATCTATCTAAACTGATATCTTTGGTTTCGTGGAATTCAAATTTGTACACAGTGGGATTTTCTAATTCTGCGCCCTCTAATAGATAGCTTAAAAAGTCGTAATCAAATTCTAATTCATATGGAAATGCCATAATATTATCGTAGTTTATAACATAGTTTTTTTGGAACTTAACTAATTGATTTAGCAAGTTTTTATCTAAATCAAATTCATTTTTCACAAATGATTCTATCAGATCAAATACATAGTCATATTTCCTATCTTTGTGCATATTTAATGTAGTTCTATGGATTATATTCCAACCATGTATCTCAATGTTTGATATATTGGGATGATTGATTTTACCATTGTTCATCCAATTACGATAGTAGTGTCTAAGTTCATCTCGTTCTTTAATAAACCATGGATCTTCAATCAGATGGTTCCATAATTTATCATAAAACTCTTCATAATCAATATTTACATTTTTATGTAAGAACCTACTTATATATGTAGTGAGTCCGTTGATATGAAAAGTCTGCATAAACCAACTAAACACTTGTGCATCTAGCATCTCTTCAATGGTCATGTCTTTAGTACTGGTAATAACTTCCACACACTCTTCTAATTCATTATAATTATAACTACCGCTCATGTAATCATATACAGGCACGCTTATAATCTTATATAATCGTTGTTGAAGTAGGTTCATCTCTGCATTTTCTAGCATCTGTGCTTGCAACACATTAATACCAGTGTGGTTGCCAGCGCGAAATATTTTATAAAATCCTTCTTTCCAACTTGCTACTGTTTCCCCCGGTAGGCCAAGAATAATTTCAGTATAGACAGGAACATTATTTTTATCGCACAGTGCAAAGATATTTTCAATCTTATGTTGTGACAAGTTCTTTCGTTTAATGTTTTCTAACACAGTTAAGTCCATGCTTTGTACGCTAACTGTGAGACCCTGATTAAACTTGGGATTCTTAATAAGTTTGAATACAATATCAAATACTTCTGGCTTTTGATCCTTAGCCCAACTCATACTAAAGCTGTTAGGACATCCATATTTCTCTTGTACTTCAATCAGTTTATCAGCAATAGCATTGTCACGCTCAACAAACATACCAAAGTTAGCATCTGTGATAGTTACAAAACCGCATCCTTTTTGTCCGATCCATTCCAATTCATCAAATACTTTTTCTAGATTAAACTTCTTAACTTTGTTATAGGTTAAACTTCCCCAGTCACAGAATGTACAGGCGTAAGGACAGCCGCGGTTCGTCTCAACTGTAGCATTCCATTCCACATCACTAACCTCACTCATAATTTTATCAAATACCCCAGTTAAATATGGGCTAGGTAAGTTTTCTAAATCACTGATGCGATCACCGTTACCAGTGTCTACTGCTACTGAATCTTTATTAATCAATAATCCTCTAATATCGTCCCATGGTGTGTCAGCAGTTATAGCGTCTAATAATTGTCGTAATATTATCTCACCCTCAGATTTAATGACAGCATCGATAAATGGCAACTTTTTAAATATATTCTTTTTAGTAATTGGCATTTCTGGACCGCCAAATAATATAATACATTTAGGATTGATTTCTTTTAGCTTTCGGGCAAGAGCATAGTTGTAGTTTTTATTCCAAACATAAGTACTAAATCCTACAACATCACATCTAGCTAACTTATTAACTGTTTCGTCGATATTGTCGCGCCGCCATATTAAATCTTCTAGCTGATAATTAGACTTAATTGATTCAAATTGATTAACATAAGCCCATAAAACTCCCATACTATACGGAAGATAATGGGCATTGAATTCTTTAGGTCCCTGTTGAAAGTTAGGCTGAACTAAACTTATTTTCTTCATTATTTTGTTGGGTAAATGTACCATTGTTGAAGCTCAGGGTTGGGAGCCGATTCCCATTCTCCATTGACACATGTATCGATTATTGATTGGGGTGCGCCCGCTTCTAATAATTCTTCATAACTACTAAGTCGTGGTCCTTTAGTGCGAGGTTGCATCCCACATGCCTGAGGCCATTCTGTCCAAAATGAGGTGGTGTCCTGCATCATTTCTGCTGGATAGTTTACATCTCGGGTAGGAACACGCTTGTATATAGTTAAGCCGTTATCAGGTGTTAAGAACAAATCTATAGAACCACCGCCATATATAAAAGCCATGTCATTTCCTTCTAGAAGGATTTGTCGTCTTTGCATATGATCAATATATTCACCATCTGGTGTCCATCCGTTTTTAAGGTCTTGCATATGCCCCCAACGAGGATGTGGGTGTTGTCTCGCTGGATCAAATTCAATTAGGCTAGGTTGAAAATAGCCATATATATGGCCGTAATGTTCGCTAATCCAAAACTTTTCTGTTTTTTCCCATTCTAGAGGAGTAATATGAGTTTTTACTCCTTTGAATGTTTTAGTGTAACCTAGTGTACCACCTTCAAGGGCTTCATATTCTAAATCATCAGCAATGTTTATAAAAAGTTTATAATTTGGAACATCAAATGTCCAATCTAAAACCAAGTGAGGTTTATCTGCCATATTGTTTCCTTAAATTAATTTATTAGCCCATGTTTTTGGGGTGTGGTCGTTTACAATTTCCAATGGATATGAATAGTCAAATGGCTTAGTACCATTTTGTTTAATGTATGCTATTGTACTTCGTATACTATTTATCAGCGTAGTAGTTGTGCGATAACCTAAAATTTCTCTAGCTTTAGTTGCATCACAAGTAGCATACTTGATTTCTTTAGGGCGATCAGGCATATATATAGGTTCACCTTCAAAGTTTAATTCTTTGATTATCAACTCTGCTAGCTCTTTTATTGTTATGAATTCTTCGTCCGGACCAATATTGAATGTGTCATTTTTAATAGTAGTATCTAATGCTAACCGCTCTAAGCAATAGATACAATCATCAATAAAACTAAAGCAACGCATTTGACTTCCATCTCCATATATAATAGGAGGCTTTCCTTGTAACACACGGTTGATCATAATGCTCATTACATTGCGAAACGGATCATCATACCTTTGTCTAGGGCCCACAATGTTATGTGGTATAGCAACTATCCAATCCATGTTATTTAAGTCTGCAAGACATTTTAGTACATCTTCGCCAGCTACTTTGGCAATAGCATATGGATCAACAGGTTTAGGCTGTTGTGTCTCTTTATATGGATAAGGTTGATTACCGTATCTAGCCATGCTAGAACAATATACAAATCGTTTAACCTTATTTTGTGCGGCTGCGGTAATGGTACTAACACTTGCTTGAAATATATTCTTAGTTATAAAATTAGGACTAAACACACTTAGTCCTTCATGGGCTGTAGCAGCACAATGATAAACAATGTCGCATCCTTGCATTGCAGCAGATAACTTATCTAAATCACAACAATCTACTTGATGAAACTCTACCAGTGGATTTACATTTTCTTGATAGCCACCAATTAAAGTATCGTTGCCCACAACAGTATGTCCTAGCAGTATCATCCTATCTGCAAGATGGCTACCTAAAAATCCTGCCACGCCTGTAATAAAAATTTTCATACTAAGTTTCTTTTATTAACTTCATCGTACAGGTAGTCTGCTATTCTAGCTTGACCCTCAATAGACCAATGGGCACAAGGAGTAATATATTTTGTGGGGACTTTTAGTGTACGACCAAAACTAGAAAGTTCGTGCATACTACTATACTTATTACCTTCCAAACGATTTATCATATCCATAAGTGATCTATACGGAGCGGGTGATATAAAATCGTTCCAATCTATTAAATCTATAAGCTCACTTTTATCTTCTAGGTCTTTTTTTAAATTATCTCTATTAATTTGTTCGTCAAATACGGTGCTGAATAAAAATTTATATCCTCGATTTATGCAATGATTTTTAGCATCATTTATATTAAAGATAAACTCTAACACATCATTTCTAGGAGACCATATATTCTTGAAGTACTCTCTTTCTAATGCTGAGATAGGGCCTCTATCACTTACTGGGTTAGGAAAAACAGTTTGCCATTTTTGATGCCAGTTAGGACCAGCAGTTGCGTCTGATTGTTTTATAAAATCATAACGCTCCATGCCTGTGGCCAAAAGTATAACAATAACATTACCTAGATTATCAGGCAGTCTATTCAAAAACATCTCTCTAATTGTCCCCCGATTACCACTACCGTTAACTCCAAGATTAAATGTTTTATAATTTAATTTTTTAGCTAATTGTCTTACCCAATTATTTTGAGCTTGTTCTTCTAAAAAAAAGTTTCCTGAAATGTTATACGTCCATGGATTCTCAGAAATAGATGTCCATGTATCAATACTGTAGGCTCCTACACCTTGAGTAAAGCTGTCCCCTAATCCAATGATAACATTATCACCTGTATTAATTTCATCGCAATGTGTCTTGTGCATATTATTCCTTAAAGTAATCAAAATAATATTTAATTATAGCTTCATGTTCTTGAGATTTTCTAGTTTGGATTGATAAAAATAACTTATGATTGTGTTCTAATATATCTCGCATAGATTCATACCATGCTGCTTTATCTTCAATTGCTTGTATTTTTTTAATAGCATTCATGACAGCAATAAATCTATCACCATCTTCTAAATCATCATATGATTCATCTATAAAGGGAGAAAAGGTCTTATATCCTAATTTTCTTAAATATTTTAAAGTATTCTTGCTACCTATTATAATAAAAGGTTGCATACAAGCAATAGGTTTAAAAGTTTTTTCACTAATAAAGGTAGAATGCTCATATGCAAAATAAGTAGATTCTACTACTAGTGATACCCAACTGTTTTTATACATATCATCTAAAATTCTTTCAACGAATCCATAATAATGAGAAGTATCTGCTGTATTATTGTGAAAAGCAATTCTTGGGGTAGATGATTCTGTTAATTTAGAGAGTATATTGGAAGGCAAATTATACTTTTCCAAATAATATGGAGAACATAAATTAACCCAAGCACCCCATTCAGATTGCGGAGCCATACTTATGTTACCAAAATCGATTAAACCTGCGTTAATTAGATGCAATAAGTTTAAAATTCGCTGTGGTCGAGGTCTTTTGTTAATACAATCATACAAATATATATTATTTGAATTCAACCTTTTATACTCTAGTATCTCGTTAAAATCAATTTTTAACTTGAATGTATTATAGTGAATATGAATATACATTCCCAAAGATGTGGCGGGGCATACATTTAATCTAGAGACAACATTATTTTGATCGCACCATGCAGCATAATTATCACTGCACGATTGATCCCCTGTTAAATAAATTATTGCGGATGGATCTATCTTATATTTTTTGCATGTAGCATGAAACCACTCCCACAACCAAACGGTGTTATAACCTTCTACGCTTTGATCTAACAATAACATAGCTTTTTTATTCTGTAAATCTGAGATATATTTAGAATTTAAATATTCAAACACAGAAGATTTTTCTGCGTTAGTCACTCCGTCAACAATATTGGTCCAGTCATTTGGGTGATATGCGACTGCTATTGGAATTATATAATTAATATCATTTTCATTTGAAAGAAGTTCAAATACTATTGCGTTATCAGGATCGTTGACCGCTTGATGATGATATATCATATGGTCAACTACTTGTGAAAATCTATAGTGGTCAGTATTTAGCTCTGCAAGATTTTCCATTCTACCCATTTCATTAACAGTAGTGAATTTAAATGTAATCGTTTTTTTATTACTCATCCTTGTATTCCTAACTGTTTGCAATCATTGTAAAATTTCTCCATCTCTGGAAATGTTTCGATAAAATTTACCTTCCTTCTACGATCATATTCAGTAAACCAAGTATAAAAATCTTTACGACCTTCCGTAACTCTCGCTTCATCATAGTTAACTGTAGCAAAATAATCCCTGACTCTTCTAAATCTTTCAAACTCTAAATCAGAAAACTTTGTAGGGTCACTATCATTTCTATGTAATTCTATGAAGTTTAGAATATTGTCAAAATATGGAAGAAACTCTTCTTTAGGTAATATTTGCATATCATACTGCAATGGTTCTTTTAAGTAAGGGGTATCGAATCTTATCATTCTAGTTGATTCATTGTCACCTTTAAACTGACCTTGATATTTAGCTCTCCATTCAAGTACTTTCTCTAAGAAACTTATAAATGATGTTACGCTTAAAATATTAAAGGTACACATAAACGATATAGGCATATTGGTAGTAGTTATATAGGTATCGAGATTTTTTTCCCAAAGGTCTATTTTTAATCCTGTACGCAAATATTCTGCTCGTTTGCCCCAAGTATCCATACTAGAAAATAACTTGAATTTTTTAATTTTGTTTTCACTAATTAATTGATTCACGTTATCAGCTAATTTTTCTACCCATTGTGTTTTCACACCTAAATTACTATTTAAGTTTAGTTCTAAATTTGGTTTAGGATCAGCATTTAGTTGCTCAAATAATCTCCAAGTGCTTTTGTGCATTAGTGGTTCCCCACCCGTAATTCTCAAAATGTTCAGAGTTTTGCTTAATTCAGGCCACCATTTCCACCATGCTTCTACATAGGGGTTTTGATCCTCTTCATAGGGTTTAAACCAACTGATATCCAAACTATGATTCTTTACATTTTTAACTGGACCATGCATTTTTATTTCAGACGCATATGAACTACTGCTCATAGGATGACAGTAGCCACATTTAAAGTTGCATTCATTACTAAACGCAATCTCTATATACTCAGGATTAATATCATATTGCCAAGTGTTGGTATTAATTTCTTTTAATCTTTCGGGAGTATATATGCTTTCATTACGAATCATACGGTCACTAATATGAGTATCACTTAGACTCTCAACATTCCAACAGTATTGACAGCCCTCAGGCTTTTCGCCCACAAGCATTAATGCTCGTTCTTTCTTTTTAATTATAGTATTATGAAGTGCAGATGGATTGGTTTTAATTTCTTCTAGTGAAATGCCATGTGGTCTAGGATGATAGCAACTATGAGTTTGACCTGTATGTAAATATATCCCAGAGTGATACCATTTTGCTAAACAAAATGAATCACTTACTTGATTCATAATAGGTATAATTTTTCTTATTCTATCTGTTTCTGACATTTTACCAACCCTCTAGTTTTCTAATGACATCCATCTCTCTCACAAGAGGTCCCATGTTATACTTATCGGCTTGATAGTGACGTTTGAAAAACTTACTTTGTTCTTCGTTCAAATAGCACATGGGAAGACCTAACTTATCAGATAATATGTCACCCACAATTTCTGCTGAAATTTCAGGATTTTTGTCTTTCTGTGGTTTCCAAAGTTCAACATAGTTATCAAACCAATGTACATTCGAATGGTCCCATTCAGTTAACATAGTCATATATGTACCTAATCTAGCTCCATATATAGCCCACATGCCATTCTCAACATCAGCGCCTACATTATGCCATATAGTTAAATTGTTTAAGTTGCGTGAAGCTACGCTTTCTTTAAATTCCGCGATATTGGGTTTATCTCCGCGGACAAGAACCATTTTAACTCCCTCTCTAAACCCTGCTCGCCAAGCTTGAAAAGGCGTAGAATTTGGATATGTAGTTGAATAGCAATCATACATTGCCCAATACATGTTATTGTGTGAGTCTAAACAAAAATCTACGGTGGTAGTAGTATTCCCTTCGCTATTCTCATGAGTTTTCATGGTAGCGACATATTCTTTAGTCCAACTACTCATTCCCCCATTACCATATCTAAGCCCATTGATAGCATTAATAGCTCGCCAACGGTATTGTGCTTTTTTGTATACAGGATCTTTACCCGTAAAGTCTAGTTGTAAGTTAAAGAATGACTCTTCAGGCATGTTATCACCATCGATAAGAATAAATCTTTCAGTATCGCTGGCTTCCCCCGCTGCTTTATGTGCGGCGTCACTGCCTTTAACACCATCTACTCTTTTAGCCCAAGGGACCATGTTTTTAATCTTTAACCAAAACTCTTCTTTTTGTGGTTCGTCATAGGAAAGATATATGCAATCTAAATCCGCTATATCTACTATATCAGTATTCATTTGTAATTAAATCCCATTTAACGATATCACCATCATAATTACTATCTACTATGATACTAATATCTTCTGCTGCACAGGTGATACCAATGTTTGAGGGTACTAACTTACTAACAACAGCACCTGTAGCTACCTGCGCTAATCTACCATCTACTACTCTTAAATCATACCTACTCTGTGCATAGGTAGCAGCATCGATTACTATGAAGTTACCCTCGGGTTTCTCGCAAGTATAAAACAGTACGTTACCTCGCTCATCATAGTAAAGTCTAAATTCAGGTTTTACTATTACAGGGGCTTCCCAAATAATCATTTGCTCCATTTGAGCGCACTCCTTATTGTATCAGAAAAACTCTTCACATGATAGTGTAACGGGTAAAGTTGGGGATTGGTGTTGATGCGTAGTGAGTCTTGAAATATTTCATATACTAGAGTATCAGTCCAATTGTCAGTTGGCAAATCATTTATAAACTGCTTCATATGAGTCATACTAAACTCATTGAAGTTTATGGTAGTTTTCTCTACACCAACAATATGACAGGCTAGCGCATACGCCCAATCCGTAGTAACTACTTCGTCAGGGTTACATTTTAAAATTGTTTTATACTCGTTCCAATTTACAAACACATCTTTAACAATAGCAAAAAATTGTTCGGCTATAGCAGATTTCTTAAAGTACGTTATCGCATTATAGCAATCGGGCAGATTGTTGTCGTCAATAAATCTTCTGTATGCGCGACTATTAGATATTTCACCCTTAAAGTTTCTAATCTTATTGCAAACTGCTACATCTTGTACTTGTAACACATCGAACCAATGCTCGATTGATCTAGGGATAAACATATCTGCTTCTAATTTGATAGTTTCATCATATGGGCTAGCCTGGTATACTTGATAATCATTGATAAGTTTCCAATCACTACTAGGTGCTAAGTCACCCAAAGGTAATTCAACTACGTTATCAAAGGCTGAACACACAGATTCCTCATTGCTGATAAGCGTGATATCACAGTGTGGCATTACTTTTTTCATACTTAGTGCTAGCGTTTCCGCACATCGCACATAATTAGTGTTTGCAGTATTTTGCGCTAGTATAACAAATCCTCTACTCATCACATTAACTCTATAAAATTAGTTTTAGACATAACATGAAAGTCGGTGTCTGATACTGTTATGTATTCTTTTCTGATCTTACCACGTTGCCAATTATCAAACATTGCGGTATATTCAGAATTAAATTCATCAGCAGTGTTTTTGTAAATTATTATATTTTTATCTACATGTAACAGATTCCATGGGATAATATCTTGTTTACTATCTAAATGCCCATTAACTATTTTAAGTGCTACTGTTAACGCATAATCATTTCTATACAGTCCACCAACAAAGTTATGAATGTTTGCATAGTGATTATAATTATTTTGAACCATTTCTATACACTCAAAAATTTGCTTTGCTCTTGTAGTTTTCTTGAAAGCTACAACAGTTGCCCAAAGAGTTTTAACACTATATGCGCTTAAAACTTCTTGTGTAGCTGTGGGTTGCATTAAAAAACTAGTAGTATCGTGACAACAAAAGTCAGTTGGTAGTTCAAATAACTTGTTTAAAGTAGCTGAATTGATTAGATAGTCCGTGTCTATTAAGATAGTTTCATCGTAGGGACTAAGTGTGTATGCTTGATATCTGCCCTTGTTAATCCATATTTGCTTGTCTCGTTTGTTGCTAGTATCTGCGGTAGCAATAATTGTCTTATCAAACTTATAAGTTGTGTCTGTAATAGATTCAGTATTAGTTATAACGGTGGTAGGTAAATTTAAAAAGTAATTAATTCTTTTTGCTGTGGCTACTGCCATGGCATAATAATCATTCTTATCAGAATTAAACGCAAAAAGAATAACTCCCCTAGTCATCGTTGTTTCTCTAACTTAGACCATTCACTATACCAATCACGCATAACTGTGTCATAAGTATCTTTCAATTTCGTAAGTAATTCAACGCGGTTAACTAATACAGGGTTATCAAATGTATCAATTAGTATTAATTTATTATCCCATTCGCTTTCCATACTATGTAAAAAGCTAATAGTTTTTTGGTCTGCACGCCAAAGCCCTCCCTGATCAGCAACTATAAGTTTGCTATCGTATTTGTCTTTTAGTTGAGCTTTTGCGGAATTGTGATTAAATCTAGCTTTTGCTTCAGCAATTAATGCTTTGGTATCCATATCTAAATACTCCAAGTCGAAGTATTTAGATAGATTTT
>Ga0209188_1001526_pt1 | contig 18370 bp, 21 predicted proteins | sample C_130625_EF_Meta_FD_187307 | JGI IMG/M metagenome (GOLD analysis project Ga0209188, IMG submission 187307) | Freshwater microbial communities from Lake Croche, Canada to study carbon cycling - C_130625_EF_MetaG (SPAdes) (version 2) | ecosystem: Environmental > Aquatic > Freshwater > Lake... | reverse complement strand
TAGCTTGGGTCAAATGGATCTCCCGCTTTAAACAGTGATCAGGCTTGGGTGGGAAGCTGAAGTACGCGGATGCGTGAAACTATTTTGTCGTAGCCCGTACTCGCAGCAACACGCATGTCGTATTCGGTCTGCAAATTCAGCCAAAAGCGCGGCTCCATACTGAAAAACAATCCCAAACGCAAGGCCGTATCGGCGGTGATCGGGCGATGACCATTGACCACTTCGCTGATGCGGCTGGGGGAAACATCAATGTCCGCAGCCAGTTGTCGGGCCGATATACCCATAGGCTTCTTCATAAAGTCTTCTAGCAAAATTTCGCCAGGATGTATTTCTTCTAATCGTTCTGCCATAGCTAAAGACACATTGTGAAATAGCGCCTGGGTATCTTTATCGCTAAAAGAGCGTATCATAAGTTTTTGTTTCGCATAACGGAATCTGTCAATCGGTTCGCTTACGCAGCGACTAAGCCTTTGTATGCTTTGAAGCGGATATGCAGTTGAATATTTATTTGTATTTTAGAATTACTATAGTTTTTAATTTAAATATTTATAAATTCATATAAGCGAGAAACCTTAGGCAGATACGCAAAAATGGCGACTTTGGCTTCTTGCTCGCCAATGCTAAATTGGACAAGGCAAGCCTCAGCAAGCGACAAAGCAAATTCTGAAAACAAGCCACGCGTTGTTGTCATTGGTGCCGGCGCGGCTGGCTTGGCTGCAGCGAAGACATTAAAAAGCAGTGGTTGTGAAGTAGTTGTCCTTGAAGCGCGGGACCGTACAGGGGGGCGAGTATGGACAGACAGGCGCTTCGGTGCTGCCGTTGAATTGGGTGCCGGAGAAATTCACGGGCAGGAGGGAAACCCACTTACCGCTATTGCGAAGCAATGGGCTTTGCACACAACAGCCACTCGACGTGATTTGTTCCAGTTTTTTGACCGGCAAGGTGCCTCTATTTCAAGTCTGCGGGTTATTGATTCACTCAGCGCGTTTTCTACATTACTGGAATCAGCTCGGCGTTATGCAAGCGCTCAGCCCAATGATCTTTCCTTGTACCAAGCGTTTAAAGCGGTGAGGGCAGACTTTGAAGAGCATGAATTATTGGGGTTTTGGCTAGGTCTACACCAGTTTTACGGACCACTGCAAAGTTTGTCAGCCAAGCATTGGGCCATTAACAAGACCTACCCTGGCGTTGATCTCATGTTCCCCAATGGCTACGACAAAATTTTTTCACGGCTTGCAAGTGGCATAGAGTTGGTTCTGAACACGAGCGTCGAATCCATTGATGCCAGCGGCACTGAAATCAAAGTTCGAACGCAAAAGACGGTGTATCTGGCTGACCGCGTTGTTATTACCTTGCCACACGGCGTACTTCGCCAAAATAAAGTATTTTTTACACCAGCACTACCCGACTGGAAACAGCAAGCCATCCAAGCCATAGGTTCAGGTCAAGCGGACAAGATTGTGTTGGCGTTTGACAAGACCTTCTGGGACGCCAAGCAACAATTTTTGGGGTTTAGGCGCGATGGATGGGGTAAGGCGGAAATGTTTCTCAACCTCAAGCGCACCACTGACAAATCAATTCTCGTTGGCATGGTGTTGGGTAACTCCCGCAGAGAAATTCTTAATTCTGGGGGACGTTTAAGTGAAGACTTCATGTTGCGATTGCGGCGCATTTATGGGACTGATATCCCCGAACCCCAAAGTTTATTTTTGACAAACTGGTCAGCTGACCCCAACTCCATGGGATCTTTTGCCATTCCCCTGGTTGGGTCAACCCCCAAACATTACGCTGCCTTGGCCGAGCCCATAAGCGGCAAATTATTTTTTGCGGGTGAGCATACGAATTTTGACTACCGCGCAAGTGTGCACGGTGCTTACTCGTCTGGCCTCAGAGCCGCCAAGCAGCTCATGGAAACAGTTTGAATGCGCTGTATCTTAGGATTTGTAAGCGAGTGAACGGGGTGCTCAGACCGCCAGAGAAGTTTGCCGAAACAAGGGTGCGAGTGCAGGATTACTTTTGAGCTTGAGATCTGCTTCCCATAAGTCGACAGCCTGTTGCATGCTTAGCCAGCTTTCTGGCGTTCCGCCTACAGCGCTGGAAATGCGGATGGCCATCTCAGCGGTCACAGCTTTTTCTTCGTGCAGCAGTTGAGAAACGGTTTGTCGACTGACCATGAGTCGAGTGGCCAGCTCGACCTGGGTCCAGCCAATTTCGGGCAAGACATCCTCGCGCAACACGGCACCTGGATGCGTGGGCTTACGTTTGGGGTTTCGCAGAGACTTCATCAGTGGTAGTACTCCAAATTAACATTTACGGCATCTTGACCATCAAATTCAAAGGTGATCCGCCAGCTTCCAGAAACAGAAACAGCGAATTCGCCTTTTCGATTCCCTTTGAGCGCATGGAATTTAAAGCCTGGCAAGTGCATGTCCATCGCATCTCGGGCAGCATCTAGTCTGTCTAGCATCCTCTCAATACGCGAGCCATGCTGAGCAGGAACGCCTTTGTAACTACCCTTGGTAAAAAATAGCTCCAAACCTTTGTGTTTGAAAGTTGAAATCATCAACGAAAATTGTAAACAGTTGGTTTACTTTGTCAAGCGGTACTTGCATGTTGCAAGCAGCATTTTGAGGCATCAGTTGGCGCGAGCCACCCATACAGTGGCACCTTCAGCGCCATACAGCTCTGCATGCTCAATATTCCGAGCCAATCGGAAGTAGTCGCCAGCCTTGAGGTGGGTCACTTTGTCACCCACTGTCAACCAGTACTCGCCACGATGCACATAGGCACTGACGTCAAAAGGGTGTGTGTGCGTCTCTAACTTCAAATCAGCCGCCCATTCGCGTACCAATATTTCATCGAAGCCTTCGTCCATCGATTGCGCTGTGAAAGTTTCTAAAGTGGGAGTGGTCATGGTGTTTCGGGCTCAAGTAAAGGGGTTCTCAACATCAAGGCGCTGCGCTTGCAAGAGGCGATCAGTTCATTATGCTGGTTAAAACCTCGGTGGGCAAAAATAACGATGCCGTTTTGCGGGCGAGATTTGCTTTCGCGTAATTCAAGGACTTCCGTTTCAACTCTCACGGTATCCCCATGGAACAAAGGCTTAGGGAAGCGCACCTCGTCCCATCCGAGGTTGGCCACTGTGGTGCCCAAGGTGGTGTCGCCCACAGACACACCAACAATCAAGCCCAAGGTGAACACACTGTTGACTATGCGTTGACCAAATTCGGTGTGGTTTTTGCAATACTCTTCATCCAAATGCAGCGCAGCTGGGTTATGCGTCAGCGCCGAAATCATCACATTGTCCATTTCAGACACCGTGCGCCTGATCGCATGCTGGAACATTTGTCCCACATAAAACTTTTCAAAATACAAGCCAGCCATTATGTTTTCCTCGAAAAAAGATCAATCAAACGCAAGGCTTGCGTGAGGTGAGGTTTGTCGACCATCTTGCCGTCAATTTGAACAGCGCCGGCACCACTGGCTTTGGCAAACGCATCAATGATGTTGTGTGCATGCGCAATGTCTTGCGCAGAAGGGGTGAAGCCTTGGTTGATCACCTCAACCTGGTCGGGGTGTATGGCCAGCTTGCCCGTAAAACCCTCTTTGCGTGCGCCTTGCACATCAAGTGCCAGTGCGGGCAAGTTTTTGAAATCAACCGACAAGGTGTCAATGGCTTGAATTTGTGCATGGGCTGAGGCCAACAAGCAAAGTGAGCGTGCCAGCTTGTAGGTGAAACTGAATTCGCCTGATTCGTCTTTGTTGGATGCGGCCCCAATGGCTGTCGCCAAGTCTTCTGCGCCCCATGTCAAGCCCAGCAAGCGAGGCGAAGCGCCTGCATAGGATGACAAATCAAAAACCGCGCCTGGCACTTCAGTGGCCACGGGGATGATGCGGGTGGACCCCAGCGTCAAACCTTCACGCGTTTCAAGCGCAGATAAATAGTGGTCCAGTTGCAGAGCATGCTTTGCGTTCAAAGGCTTGGGCAACATGATTCCGTCGGGCTTGCCGGCCATGACGGCCACCAAATCTGCCAAGGCCTCGGGTGTTTGCAAAGGGTTGATGCGAACCCACAGCTGTTGTTGTGTGCGCTTGGGATGAGCCTTTAAAAACTCAGCCACCATGCTGCGCGCAATGGATGTGCGCTCAGGGGCCACAGAGTCCTCTAAATCCAAAATCAAAGCATCCGCAGATGTGCTGGTGGATTTGGACAGTTTTTTCTCGCTGTCGCCGGGTACAAAAAGCAGGGACCTAAGCATGTTCATGGGGGTGAGTGATGGTATTTTGTCGGACATTGTCGCTTAGTTGCCAGTCTCCTTAGGCTTGAATAAATGTTGCAAAATCATCTTGTCTGCAACACCAGAGCTTTCTGCAACGCAGTCATCCAAAGCGAGGAAAAAATGATCAAAGTCGCCAGTCTTTTCAGCCGAAATTTGGGTCAACTCGATCAAGGTTTGCGGGCCTTGGCCGGAACCATCATCACTTTGTTGGCGTGGTTTGAGGGGAATGATCGTTGGGTGATCATTGGCGTCATTATTTTGCTCACCTCGGTGCTGAGGTTTTGTCCCACCTATTTTGTGTTGAGATTCAATACTTTGCGCAAGGTAAAGCCTCGCGAGGTTTTTCCTTGGGATGAGTTCTTGGATCGCAATGCCCCGCGTGCTGCGGCTCCTGTTGTTGTGGAACCCAAGCCTGCTGAAGAGATCAGCCCAGTTATTGCCAAGCCAAGGTCTTCATTTGTATTGCCGCCAGACTTGACCTTGCAACTGGCCGAAGATTTAAAAAATAACGCCTTGGATGAAATGCTGGTGTTGCGCTTTTATGAAAATTTCTTTGATTGCCGCATAAGCATTGTTCAGCAGCATGTCAACAACTATCGCTGTGATTTTCAAAGTTACAGTCAAACCTACGGTTTTGCAGAATTGAAACAGCAGTTACTCGATAAGCTCGAACAGCAAATAGCTGTGTCCACTTAAAGCATGGACATGCGCTGCTTGGCATAAGCAGCAACACCGTCTTGATCCAATACAGCCTGTATGGGCAAGCCAAGCAAACGCAGGGCGTGGCAAACAGCCAGTTTTTGTAAAGGGCTGTTGGGTGTGCGCCCCATCATGGCCAATGCCCAATCGGGAAGTCCGTCAAAAGCGGCTTGAATGACCAGTTTGAGTAATGGACGATCTAATAGCTCGGCGGGATAGTTTTCAATCACGCCAATGATCTCCTTGGTTCTTTCGTCGTAACGCAAGCTGGGCAGAAATTGGAGCAAAGCTTGGTGGCTCTCATATTGAGTCAAGGGTAAATTTTCTGCACCTAAGTGATTGCCTATTAAAGCCATTTCGGCCATATATTTGTCTGCGTTTTCAGGGCTGAGTGGGTTCAAGGAAAAACTTTGGTAAGCCTTTAAAAAACTGCAAACTTCACCCAAATGGACCCATCGAAGCAGTTCGGGTTCATTGGCTAAATAAGTGGAGCCATCGGGCATTTGTCCATGAACAGATGCATGGATTCGGTTCACTCGCTCAATAGTGCTCAAAGCTTGATCGCGCCCGCCATAGGTAGTGATCGCCACGAAATAAGCCGTTCTCCCCAAGCGACCTTTAAGGTCGTGGCGAAAATTTGAGTGATCCCAAACCGCAGCCAAAGCTCTGGGGTGCAAGGCTTGAAGCATCAAGGACGATAAGCCACCCACCATCATGCTGATGAAATGCGCATGAACCTTCCATGGCATGGAATAAGGCCCCAGCAAACCCGGATCCCCTACGGGTTGTTTAAAGCTTTCGGGTGACTGGGTTGAACCAGTCATTTGCCGGATACGCAGCCCTATCAAATGCCGCAAGGGCTTGGGCATGCTCATGAACGGGGCGGCGGGGGCGCAGATTGTTGCTGCAATAAGTGTTTCAATTCGCTGAGCTCACGGTGCACTATGCGCAACTCCTGCTCAATGGCATTGAACTGTGCATGGTCCTTGCGGTCTTGCTCTTTATCGGCGGTAATGGAGTCAACAATGACAGCAATGAAGAGGTTAAAAACGACAAAGGTAGCAATCAGTATGAAGAGAACAAAAAATATCCATGCATAGGGAAAAACCTCCATGATCGGGCGCGCAAGTTCTTGCGACCAACCTTCCAAGGTCATGATTTGAAACAAAGTGAATGCACTGGAACCCAAGCCACCAAACCATTGCGGGAAATCTTGGTGGAACAAATTGGTTGCAATAACCGCGGCCACATAAAAAATAATCGATATCAGTCCAAAAACTGAACCCAGACCTGGCAAGGCGGAAAGTAAACCTCCCACCACTTTGCGCATGCTTTCTACTTTGTTGATGAGGCGCAAAACACGCAATACCCGTAAAGCCCGCAAAACAGACAAGGAACCAGAGGCTGGGATGAGCGCGATGGCGATGACAATAAAGTCAAACACGCACCATGGATCTTTAAAGTAGCCTATTCCTCTGGCAGTTATCAGCACCACAATTTCTGCGATGAAGATGCCAAGAATCGCGTGGTCAACAAGGATTAACTGCGGGCCTATGTTGTCCATGATGTCATGGTCGGTTTCAAGTCCGAGAATGACTGCGTTGAGCAAAATAAGCAAAACCAAAAAATGTTGAACCCATGGATGCTCCATGAAATCTTCAATTCGGTTTTTCCAAGGACTGTCCGAATGGTAAACGTGACTCATACAACTGCAACTGATTGGTCAAAAGCTGCAGACTTTAGCGCATAGCGCTTTATGAATACTTTTGAACTAGGCAGCCATGCAGGTTGCCAAAGAGAAGACAGAATTAGGACCTGAGGGCAGTTTGGGAACTTGCAGAGGCTTAAATTTTCTGGGGTCCAATTTGGGAACAGAAGCTGTGACCACACCGCCCCAAGCATCTTCAGGCACTTGCTGCAACACATCAAAGATACTTAAACCGCTCAAGTGGTTTTCCCAGAAGCTTTGCATCAAATTAAAAACCAAGTCTTTGTTCAAGTCGCCTTGACCGTCGCGAGGGCGATGTTTGGGTTGTTGTTCAAATTCGAATACTTTGATCAAATCCAGCAGCATCAGCTCCGATGGCTTGCCTTGAGGGCAATAACCACCGCCTGGGCCTCTGTATGAGACCACGAAGCCATGTTTTTTCAGATGTGACAATAAGGTCTCTAAGTAAGAAACAGACAAGCCAAGGTGTTTGCTCACAGCTTCTGTTGTTACAGGGCCACCGTCTTGGTGCTTACATATCCAGAGCAGGGTGTTGACTGCGTTTTGGGTCAGTTTAGAAAACATGTGGATCTCCAGTGACTTTGTCTCAATTAATTCAACGCTCTTGTGTGCGTGAAGTGGTTTTATGTATGAAATGTAGTTTCAAATTGAGTTTTTTTAAATATAAATCTGCATTTGAATCAATTATTAAGCTAATATTGCGTCAAAATCTATTCAAATAACCTGGAAAGCTGTGAATATGTCCCTAAATAATTACTCATCAGATCAGACTCAAGGCAAATACCGCATTGGTGCGGTCGCCAAAATTGCAGGCTTACCCGTGGCAACCCTGCGCGTATGGGAGCGCCGATACGGGGTTGTCACGCCCCCGAAATCCGAAGGTGGGCATAGGCTATACAGCGATCAAGAGGTGCTGAAAGTGACTTTGCTCAAAAGTTTGACCCTCCAGGGTCATGCCATCAGTACTTTGGCGGAGATGGATATTTCGTCTTTGCAAAGCTTGTTGAACGAATCTAGACAAGCCACACAAGTTCATGCGGCGCGAAATGTTTTACCCGCTGTCATCTCATTGGTGGTGGTTGGTTATGGCTTTGCAAGTCGTATAGAAACCCAAAAATTCACTTTGGCTTTTGGTCAAGCCAGCTTGAAGGTGGTTCATGTTTTTTCGGATTTACAAGATGCTTTGACCTCAACAGATTTGCCCAGCACAGATCAGGCGTCAACCATGCTGCTGATACATCAATCCACTGTTCAGCCCTATAACGCACAAGAAATATTGCGTTTGCAAAATCATTTGAAGGTCAGTAAAGGTCTGCTCATATACAGCTATGCATCGGATGTTGTGTTGCAAACGCTTAAAGAAGCAGGCTTGCTGCTGCGCCGAGAGCCTGTGTCAGATGCCGATTTGAGTGACATCATGCAATCTGTTTTATTCATTGATCCCTCTAGGCAAGACGCCCACCTGTCGGCCAAAACAATTCCCGCTAGGCGTTATTCAGACCAAGTTTTGCAGCGCGTGGCATCCATTTCCACTCAAGTCTTGTGTGAGTGCCCGCGCCATGTGGCTGAGTTGATTTTTCAGCTCAACAGCTTCGAAAAATACAGCGCAGACTGTTTGAACAGTTCGAAAGACGATGCCAAATTGCACGCCTATCTTTCTGCTGTTTCCGGCACTGCCCGCGCCTTATTTGAAGAGGCTTTGGAGCGAGTGGCCAAGGAAGAGGGAATTGATTTGTCAGACATCAAAACTTCATGACCAGGGTGATCAACTTCAGCTCTGGACCGGCAACCTTGCCAGAGTCCGTCTTGCGCCAAGCCGCACAAGAGATGATGGATTGGCAGGGCAGTGGCATGTCGGTGATGGAGATGAGTCACCGTGGACCAGAGTTCACCCAAATTCTGTCGCAAACCCAGTCGTTGCTGAAAGAGTTATTGGCTGTTCCCGACAACTACGAGGTATTGCTGTTGCAAGGCGGAGCGATTGCAGAAAATGCCATCGTCCCTATGAATCTGATCTCACGAACCGGTCATGCTGACTATGTGGTGAGTGGCAATTGGTCACTCAAGTCTATGCAAGAAGCTGCGCGGTACGGGCAAGTCCATATGGCCGCTAGTTCTGAACTTCAAGGCTATAACTGCATGCCAGCGCTTTCGTCTTGGAAGTTATCGGCCCATCCTGCTTATGTGCATTTTTGCAGTAACGAAACCATTGGTGGGGTGGAGTGTCACTGGACGCCCGACACAGCAGACATACCTTTGGTCGTCGACATGTCCTCCAACATCATGTCTAAACCCATTGATGTTTCTTGCTATGGTCTGATTTACGCAGGAGCGCAAAAAAACATCGGGCCTTCAGGGGTGACCTTGGTGATTGTTCGCCGCGACTTGTTGGGGCACGCTACAGCGGCGACGCCCTCGGCCTTCAACTACCAATTGCAAGCAGACAATGACTCCATGTACAACACCCCGCCCACTTACGCCATTTACATCATGGGTTTGGTGTTGCAGCATATTCAGCGTGAAGGTGGTTTGTCGGCGATGGAGCAGCACAACCTAGTCAAGTCCCATTTGCTTTATGAGTTTTTAGATCACAGCACTTTTTTCACCAACCGCGTACAACGCTTGGATCGATCGCGAATGAATGTCACCTTCTTTTTGCGTGACGAATCGTTGAACGCTGAATTTCTCCAAGGTGCAGAGGCCAGAGGCATGGTGCAACTGCGAGGCCATCGCGCTGCAGGCGGCATGCGTGCTTCCATTTATAACGCCATGCCCTTGGCATCGGTGCAAAAGCTACGCGACTATATGTTTGAATTTGAGAAGGCTCACGCCTGAGCCAGAGCCTTGCGTGCGGTCTTGGCGATATGCTGGGCGTCGACTTGAAAGAAGGCTCGCAAATGGGCACGTGTGTCGCTGCGCCCAAAGCCATCCGTTCCTAAAGTCAGGTATTTTCTGCCTTGGGGCAGGTAGGCGCGAATGCTTTCAGATACCGCTCTGACATAGTCGGTAGCGGCAATCACCGGTCCCTTGCTATTTTCAAGTTGTGTGGTCACGAAGGGCGAGGTAATTTCATTGCCCTGCGATGCGACTCTTTCGCAGTTCTGTCCTTCGCGGGCAAGTTCACTCCAACTCGTCACGCTGAAAACTTGAGATGCAATGCCCTCCTGTGCCAACAGTTGAGCCGCTTGCATGACTTCACGCAATATGGCCCCGGACCCCAGCAGCGTAACCGTTGCGGTGACCTTTTCAATGGCAAGCGTGTTGTCAGCGATCAGGTACATGCCTTGCAAAATATGTTCTCTGGAACCTGCGACCTGGTTGGGTTGGGCATAGTTTTCGTTCATCAGCGTGATGTAATAAAAAACATCTTGTTGCTCGACCATCATTTCGCGCATACCTTGATCAACAATGACGGCCATCTCACAAGCGAACGCTGGGTCATAGGACTTGCAGTTGGGAATGGTGGCCGCCACCAAATGGCTGGATCCATCTTGGTGTTGTAAACCTTCTCCGCCCAAGGTGGTCCGACCCGAGGTGGCACCCAGCAAAAACCCCCGAGAGCGCTGGTCGGCGGCCGCCCAAATCGCGTCTCCTACGCGCTGAAATCCAAACATGGAATAGTAAATGTAGAAAGGCAGCATGGCCAAGCCGTGAACGCTGTAGCTTGTGGCTGCAGCTGTCCAACTCGCTATCGCGCCGGCTTCGCTGATGCCTTCTTCCAAAATTTGCCCGTTCATGGCTTCGCGGTAACTCAGCACAGACCCAATGTCCTCAGGCTCATACTTTTGACCCACGCTGGAATAGATGCCCACTTGCTTGAATAAATTGGCCATGCCAAAGGTGCGCGCTTCATCCGCCACGATGGGCACGATGCGTGGCCCCAGTTGCTTGTCTTTGAGCAAATTACCCAGCAAGCGCACAAATGCCATCGTGGTGGACATTTCTTTTCCATCTGCTTCGATGGCAAACTGAGCGTAGCTGCTTAATTCAGGCACGTGCAATTTCTCGCAGCGTGTGTCACGTTGGGGCAAATAGCCCCCTAGCTTGTGGCGTTGTTCATGCAAATAGCGCATTTCCGTGCTGTCGGGGTCGGGTTTGAAGAAAGCTAACTCTGTTGCTTGCTTGTCGCTGATGGGCAAATTGAAGCGATTGCGAAATTCAAGCAGTGCGGTGTCGTCGAGTTTTTTCTGGCTGTGGGTGGTCATCTTGCCTTGACCCGCCTGACCCATGCCATAGCCTTTCTTGGTGTGCGCCAAGATGACAGTGGGTTGTCCTTGGTGAACCGCAGCGGCTGCATAAGCCGCGTGAATTTTGACCAAATCATGCCCGCCGCGTTTTAAGCGGTCAATTTGTTCGTCAGTCAATCCTTGGGCGAGCTGCGCAAGCTGCGGGTTTTGTCCAAAAAAATTATCGCGGTTAAAACGCCCATCTTTGGCGGCAAAGGTTTGCATTTGCCCGTCAACAGTGTTGGCAAAAGCTTTCACCAAGGCATGCTGTGTATCGCGGGCGAACAAGCCATCCCAGTCGCTGCCCCAAATGAGTTTGATCACATTCCAGCCTGCACCTCGAAAGAGTTTTTCCAACTCATCGATGATGCGCCCGTTGCCGCGAACTGGGCCATCTAAGCGTTGCAAATTGCAATTCACAACCCAGACCAAGTTGTCTAACTTTTCACGTGAGGCCAAGGTCAATGCACTCATGCTTTCGGGTTCATCCATTTCGCCATCGCCAAACACGCCCCAGACTTTGCGTTGGCTGCAATCTTGAAGTCCCCGGTGGGTGAGGTAGCGCATGAAGCGGGCGTGGTAGATGGAGCTGATGGGCCCCAGCCCCATAGAGCCGGTGGGAAACTGCCAAAAGTCCGGCATCAGCCATGGGTGTGGGTAGCTTGACAGGCCACGCGCCCCTGCGTTAGGTGCGCTGATTTCTTGGCGGTAATGCGCCAAGTCCTGCTCGTTTAGGCGACCTTCTAAAAAAGCTCTGGCGTAAACACCTGGGGCACTGTGCGGTTGGAAAAAAACCAAGTCGCCCCCATGATGCTCGTTGCGTGCATGGAAAAAATGGTTGAAACCCACCTCGAACAAATCCGCCGCACTGGCGTAACTGGCGATATGACCACCGAGTTCGCCATAAGCGGCATTCGCTCTTGCAACCATTGCCAATGCGTTCCATCGAATGATGGAGGCTATTTTTTCTTCAATCGATAAGTCCCCAGGAAAGGGCGCCTGAACATCCACCCCAACAGTGTTCACATAGGGAGTGACCAACTCTGGCGACCAGTCGATGTGGTTTTGATGAGCGAGGGCTACGAGTTGGTCGAGCAAAAAACCGGCACGCTGGGCGCCGTGCTGAGACACCACTGCGTTGAAAGCATCCCGCCATTCGGCGGTTTCTTGGGGGTCTGCATCCCCATGGGCTGAAGACGGCGAGGGGTTGAAATTTTCTCTGTTCATGACTTCAACTGTAGCCAAGACACTGCAAAATGAGTTGCCTTTAAATGACTTTCATTGCCTTGTTTAAAGCATAAAATATTGATTTATATATTTATGGAGATATTTAATGCTGCTGGATTTGGTTGATTACAAAATATTAGATCAGTTGCAGCAAGACAGCGGTATCACCAATCTCGAGTTGGCCAAGCGGGTGCATCTTTCGCCGTCTCCTTGCCTCAACAGGGTCAAGGCATTAGAGGCTTCTGGTGTGATTCAAAAGTATGTGGCGCTGACCGACCCCAAGGCTTTGGGTTTGGGCTTAAACGTGTTTATATCCATCAGTTTGAAAGAGCAATCCAAGCAAACTTTGGCAGAGTTTGAGCAACGCATCAATGATCACGAGGAGGTGATGGAGTGCTACTTGATGACCGGTGACTCCGATTACCTTATTCGCGTGGCTATTGCCGACATGGCCGCTTTAGAGAAATTTATCTTAGAGCAACTCTCACCCATTCCAGGTGTAGAAAAAATCCGCAGCAGTTTTGCATTGAAGCAGGTGCGATATAAAACAGCCTTACCGCTTAAACCTGCTCTTGTTACTTCTTGACTTTGTCTATGGCTTTTTTAAGGTCTAGGTATTCCTCGCACTGCACGCCACATATTTTTTCAAGCGAGGCAAGCAATTCTTTGGCTTTATCGAGTTGCTTGGTTTGTACATAAGTTTGGCCTAGGTACTCGTGTGCTCCACGGTGGTTGGGGTCGATACGAAGCGCTTCTTTGTAATTGAAGATGGCTTCAGGGTAGCGTTTGCTGTTGCGCAAGCTAAAGCCGAGTAAATTAAAACCATCAGCATTATTGGGATTGGCTTTAACGAATTTTTCAAGACTCGTAATAGCTGCCGGCCAGTCTTTTTTGGCAATCAAAGTTTTGGCAGTTTCCAAATCTGGCGGGCTATTTGAATCTGATGTGTCTGCCGCCATTGCCGGTTGCATGATCAAAAAGAGGCTTATAAAAAGAGAAAAAATTGTTTTCATTTGGCGTCCTATGGGCACTTAAGTGACAAGAAGGTGGTGATTATGGCCAAATGTTTTGGGCTTTTTGTGAAAAGACAATCAGAAGTGACGATAATTTACCGAATTCTGAATACCGTCCTTGAGGAGATTGAAATGATACTTACCCCAGAGCAGCACGCCCAATTTGACAAAGAGGGCTATTTGTTTTTCCCCGGACTTTTCACTCCCGAAGAAACACGCGTCATGGTTGAAGAGGTTCCTCAACTCTATAGTCGCCAAGATGCTTTCAATGTGCGCGAAAAAGGCAAGGACACCGTAAGAACCAACTTTGCGGCGCATTTGTACAGCGAGCCGTTCGCCAAATTGTCTCGCCATCCCCGCATGATTGAGCCGGTTGAAGCTTTGTTTGGTGAAAAACTTTATATGCACCAATTCAAGATCAATGGAAAGATGGCCTTCGAAGGCGATGTATGGCAGTGGCACCAAGATTACGGCACTTGGCTCAATGACGACATGATGCCGACCGAGCGCGCCATGAATGTGGCTATCTTTTTAGACGACGTGAATGCATTCAATGGTCCCTTGATGTTCATTCCTGGCAGCCATAAAAAAGGCGTCATCGACGCCAAGCACGACTTGACCACCACCAGCTACCCCTTGTGGACGGTAGATAACGACCTGATCGCCCAATTGGTGGAGCGTGCCGGCGGCAAAAAAGGAGGCATCGTCAGTCCCACAGGACCTGCTGGCTCGATGATTTTGTTTCACAGTTGCTTGGTGCATGCTTCTGCCAGCAACTTGTCTCCTTGGAACCGTGTCAGCGTTTACCTCAGCTTGTGTGCTGTCAGCAACCATATTCAACGCCATAAGCGCCCTGAGTACATTGCGCACCGCGACTTCACACCCATCGAGTGCTTGCCCGATGACTGCTTGTTAAATAACTATCCTGTTGATTTGCCTTGGGCCAAGGGTTTGCCAGCCAGTGCCTTGGTCACCACCGATGTGCCATTTGACCAAACACAAAAAGCCGCATGAGTTTGTTTCTTCAACTTCAACAACGCGAGCGGGACAACCAGCCAATTCGTGTTGCACTCATTGGCGCGGGAAAGTTTGGTGCCATGTATTTGGCCCAGGTGCCGCGAACCCCTGGCGTGCATTTGGCGGGTATTGCAGATTTATCTGTCTCCAGTGCCAAAACCAATTTAGCCCGTGTGGGCTGGCCAGAGCATCAGTCGCAGGCAAAGTCTTTGGATGAAGCCTTTCAAAGCAGATTGACATTTCTCACAGAGGATTGGCGTGCCTTGGTCAGTGACCCGCGCATCGATGTGGTGGTGGAATGCACCGGAAACCCAATCGCGGCGGTCGAGCACTGTCTTAGCGCTTTTGAGCATGGCAAGCACGTGGTCAATGTCACCGTAGAAGCAGATGCTTTTTGTGGCCCTTTATTGGCGCGCAAAGCGGCTCTTGCCGGCGTGGTGTACTCACTTGCTTTTGGCGATCAACCCGCTTTGATTTGTGATTTGGTCGACTGGGCCCGCACCTGTGGCTTTCCCGTGGTGGCAGCAGGGCGAGGACATAAATGGTTGCCGCACTTTTGCGAATCCACACCAGACACGGTTTGGGCCAACTATGGCTTAACCCCCGAGCAAGCCAATCGTGGCGGCTTGAACCCCAAAATGTTCAACAGCTTTCTCGATGGCTCGAAACCATCCATCGAAAGCACGGCAGTGGCCAACGCGACCGGTTTAAGCGTACCCAGCAACGGACTGCTTTACCCGCCAGCCAGTGTGGAAGATATTCCTTTTGTCACGCGCCCCATCAGCGAGGGCGGGGTGTTGGAGCACAAAGGCATGGTCGAAGTGATTTCTTCACTTGAAGCCAATGGACGCACTATTCCCTACGACATACGCATGGGTGTTTGGGTGACCGTCGAGGCCGAGACGGATTACATTAAAAATTGTTTTGAAGAGTACAACGCCCACACAGATCCCACGGGCAGGTATTTCACTTTGTACAAGCGCTGGCATTTGATCGGTCTTGAGGTCGGTATGTCGGTGGCCAGTGTGGCCTTGCGCGGCGAACCCACTGGGGTCGCCCAAAGCTGGAAAGCCGATGTGGTGGCCACGGCTAAGCGCGATTTGCAGGCTGGCGAAATATTGGACGGCGAGGGTGGTTACACCGTGTGGGGCAAGTTATTGCCCGCCACGGCTTCTGCTCGAATGGGGGGACTGCCGCTGGGTTTGGCGCACCAAGTCAAGTTGTTGCGGGCCGTGAAAAAAGGGCAGTCTCTGTGCTGGGATGATGTAGCCATGGATGCCACATTGCCGGCTTACCAAATACGCTTGGAAATGCAAGAAATGTTTGCAGCCTGATATTTTCAGGCAAGAGACTTACGCATCATTTCTGTACGCAACACTTTCATCAGCAACATCCATTCACCGCCATTTTGAACAGTGAAAGTGAACTTCTCGTTCATGCCATTGTTCATTTGAATTTCATTCCAATTGGCAAACAACGACAAACCTTTGATGCGTTTAGCGGTCTCGGTGAATGAGATTTCTATGTGAATAAAAGAGATGTCCTCGTTGCTGTCAAAAGATTTGAAATACAAACCATCAGACAACAGATACAAAACCCCTGTAGGCAGGGAAAAGCGGTTGGAGGTATTGGCAGGACCATAAGCAATGATGGTTTTGTTGATCAGTTCAACAGGAATACTCTGTTTGATAATTTGCTGCGTGTCATGGGTTTTATAAAAGGCAAATGCCAGCCCCAAGCCGATAGCCACAAATGCATAAAGCTGATTGCCAAAGAAAAGGTACAAAGCCAAAGCCACCAATAAAAATGCAATGGATAAATCGAGGCGCATTTCCCAAGGGCCTCGCGATATCAGCAAAGAACTGTTGTCCAGCGTATTGGCCAGAATCAGCGGAGAGATATTGGGTTTTTCATTTTGCACATGCGGCAGTTGCGATCCGCAGTTTTGGCAAAAAACATTTTCGCTGGGGTTGATGAAGTAGCAACTGGTGCAAATCATGGTGTGCTTTCAGAATTTGCGTTCATCAATGTGATTTGTCTTTGGCGGGAGCTTCATGCTTATCGGCTTCGCCTGGTTTATCTGCCGCATGGGCAGGCTTTTCTTCAGCAGGCGCTGCATGTTTGTCAGCCGCCTCCGTTTTCATAGGTGACTCGGTCTTTGTGTTGTCGTGAGACAGGAAGTTATAAATGGCCAAAGAACTGATGACCACCGTCAAGCCACACAAAAGTCCGATGATAAAAATCATGAAGCTGTCGCCATCGCTGGCGGCAGCCGAAGTTGATTTTGTGGGGGTTTTTTCCACCATTTTTTTCTGCACAGATTGCATCTGAGATTTAAGTTCACTCATGCCCGCAGCCAATGCGCCCATGTTTTTTTCTAAACTCAGTTGAGCCGCTTGGTGGTAGGCCTCAATGTGCTTTTCTAAGTGCTCTATCACTTCGTGTTGGTCGTCTTTGAGATTTTCATTGTTTTGCCCCAAGCTTTGAGCCATCAATTTATGGATCTCAATCTTTTGTTTTTCAAGTTGAAGCTTGAATTCATCGGGCATGCGCTGGCTATGTTGTTTAACTTCATTCTGAGATATCAAGGCTGCCAACTGTGTGAGTTGACTTTGTAGGCTGGTTTGTTGCTGGGCAACTTGAGTGACCAAGGACTCAAGTGGGTTGGGTTGGGTTTGCAAATGGCTTTGCTGTTGCGAGGTCAATGAAATGAAGTCGAGTAACAGCGAATGTTTTTCTAGGGTTTTTTTGATTTCTTGCTGCGTTTGTTCGAGTGACTGGAGTGACTGGAGTGACTCGGTATCGCTGGGCGTCACGTTATCTTTCACCAAAGGCGCAGGTGTGTGCGTCGGCATGGGGACGGGTGGTGCAACAAAGGGCTCAGTAACTTGGACGGGTAATTCAAGATTGATTTCTCGCAAATCAGGCATGAGGTCTGGAGGACTGAGTTTGAACGTCATCTCATCGACTTGGCCATTTTCTATGTCTTGGTAAGCGAGCACCTGGGTGGGTTCGGAATCTAAGTTGTTGGCAACAGGCTCTTCCGCAGGCTTGGCACTGCGTTTAACAGGTGCGCCACATTTACCGCAAAACTTTGCAGTGATTGAGATGGGTTTTCCACATGCGATGCAATCCATAGCTGTACCTAGTTAGTTTCTTCTGATGTGTAAATTCGGCAGGGTGAATATTTACCAGTGCTGGTTTGGTTATCTTCACAATCTTTTTTGGCAATCTTTTCTGCTTGCTCTTGGCTCTTGTCCGTTACGGCACCCGCGCAATATGCGGTTTCTCCGTTGAAGCTGTAAACAAAAGCACGGTAGGGTTTGTCTGGGTCTTTTTGTTTTGAGAAGCGTTCAAACAGTTTTTTACATTTTCCTAAAAGCGGGGGGCGGTACAAATTAGCCAAAGGTGCAGGTTCACTTCGACTTTTAGGCAAATCTTGTAACTGATTGCTTGGTTCTGCTTTATCTGTTTTTGAAAGGGCTTCGGTCGGTTTTTCGGGTTCTTGCAAATTTTGGGGGCTTGTGTCGTTGGTCGCCAAAGCGTTGACCTCGGCGGTTTGTTGTTCAACTGTGACAGCGTTCTCTGTGTTGCTAGGTTTCAAAAATGAACGGGAATAGAAGAACAATGGGATGTTGATGGACATCATCATCATCACCAGGATCAGGTATTTCGTCATTCCTTGGGTATTCATTTGTCAAAAAATCCATTAGTTACTTGAGGTTGCAAGCAAGACCTGTTCCAGTTTAATCGGTCTGAAAGTCACTGACTTGAATTTGCAGGGGCTCAAGTATTGACCAAAAACCTATTACTGAATTATTAAGTACCCATAAATAAGAAAAAAATGGTTTTTTTTAGTGGTTTGTGGGTTTGTATGCATATTTTTTTCATTAGAATTGTCTTAAAGCACGACGAAGCGGTCTTTTTTTAATTCAAAGGTATGACATGGCTGAAACAACCCCATCTGCAAGCAGTTTGATCATCGGTGAAGGCGTCACCTTTACTGGCTCTATCAGTGCGCCGGGTCGGGCGACGATCAACGGAACTGTGACGGGCGAAATCTCTGTCAACGATTTGCACATTGGCAGCAAAGGCAGTGTTTCTGGCAGTATCGATGCGCGCACCATTGATGTACATGGCATATTGGCTCAAAACATACTTTGCCACGAGCATTTGATG
>Ga0209188_1001522_pt1 | contig 18404 bp, 35 predicted proteins | sample C_130625_EF_Meta_FD_187307 | JGI IMG/M metagenome (GOLD analysis project Ga0209188, IMG submission 187307) | Freshwater microbial communities from Lake Croche, Canada to study carbon cycling - C_130625_EF_MetaG (SPAdes) (version 2) | ecosystem: Environmental > Aquatic > Freshwater > Lake... | reverse complement strand
GGATTTCATTGCTTGGGCTAAAGAGAACTTTGAAAAGCTCTCGAAAAAAGACCAATGCAAGCTTGAGAACTTCTCTTACGACGTTCAAGAAGTGGGTTTATTTTAAGCTTGTCCTTTCCTTCCAACCTATCCATAATAAGAGTATGAAAAATAAATACAACATAACAAACGAAATTGAACGCTTCAAAAAGTTCATGAATTGGTGCGAAGAGAACTTTGATAACCTTTCCGAGGAGGAACAAGACGAGATTTGCGAGATTAAAAACAATCCAGACGAAATTTTTAACTGGTAATTCCTTCTGACCTCCAATACACTGAACGTATGAAAAATAACGAACGAACCATCGACGGAGCCATTCAAACTGGCATCAAGCTCAGAGCTGGAAACCACAGCTATGAAGACAATCAAGAAGTGGTGGAGCTGACCTTTCAAGGATACAATTGCTCCTACGTCCAGGTCATTGATATGGCAACAGCCTTGGATTTGAAAAAGCAGCTTGAGTTCCTCCTCTAACCCCTTTACACTCGATTGTATGAAACTTAAATCCAAAGACACCCACAACATCACCTCTGAAGACTATATCGTTGAATACGAGGGTCAGGACTATCGATACATCGAGGACTTCAATGAAGATGGAAAGATTGTTGATTGTCGCCTACAGACAGTCGATGGATACGCTGTAGAGGTTCCCCATATCTTTGAGGCTATTCAGAACTTTGTCGACGAGAATCCGAATTTTTAAGCTTGAGGTGCCTACAACAATCCTTTATACTGATCGTATAAAAATTAAGAACAATCAACCCGGCAGTAACAACAACCAACCCAAAACAAACAACAACATGACAACAGCAACAACCACAGTACCCACCGAAGTCGTCGATTACCTCGAGAGCTACTTCGAAACCTACAACTCCCTGCCCACCCCGGTCATTGAGTGCAACGTGTCCGGAGTCGCCTACACCGCCTTTGGAACCAACCTGAAGAAGAAGATCGAGAAGGCCGGAGGTCTCCGTGAGCTCCTTACCGGATTTGTCGGTCGTTCGATGAAGGTCAAGGAGAAGGCCAAGCAGACCATCGATCAGAAGATCCAGGAGGTCCGTTCGGAAGTCCAGACTGTAAAGAAGGCCCGTCCTTCACGCTCTAAGGCTGCCATCGCCGCCAGGGCTGCAGAGAAGGCTAACGCATAATTCTGCCACCGCCACCCAATAAGGGGGCCTAGACGATAAGGGTCTAGGTCCCCAAACCAATCAACCAAAACAAAAACAACATGTACAACAAAGTAAATAGTGTAGCCCATAGAGGCACTCGTAAACCAGGCCGTCCCTTCAATACGACGACCTACCCCTGGCGTTCAACCCCTATTGGGAAGTCATTTATCCTTCCTGGTAAGAATAGGGTCTGTATCGGTCAGATGCAGCAGAAACTCCGCTTTGAAGGCTTCATCTACACCGGGACCCCATTGAAGGGTATCGGTCTGATGGTTACCCGAATTGCCTAGGTGGTTCTCCTAAAGACCTCGGTAGTGCTAGATATCTAATCACCTCTAGCAAATTGATACTACCGAGGTCTAGGAAAGGAATAAATATATATAAATCTGAGGCGTACGCAAATTGGCCGGAGGAGAGCTTAAAGCCTCCAATGGACCTGGCGGTGACGGTTAATAGGTTGAAACTTCAATCGCCGATCACCGCCAGGCAATACGCGCACTTAAACCAATTCCACAAGCTTGGGAAGCCAGGGCCAGTCTAAGAGAGTCTTTCTTATTTTTCAGCTCTTTTAGGCTGGTCTTTCCTTTTAAATTCCTTTATACTGATCGTATGAAAAATAAGAACACCGATAAGTCAGCCAACGAACTCTCCGATCTCATCATTGAAGTCGAGCGTAAGAACAACGGGGACTACCCGTACGCAAGTGCCCTCGGGGTAATGCTCGCCATCATGGAGTGGTCCAGAGGCTCTTCGGATAAGGGTTGTCTGCAGAGGGAGATCAATTATCAATACAATCGGTATGAGCAGGCTCTTCTAGAGCTTAAGACTAAGGATCTTCAGAAGGTGTGTAATGAAGCCAAGGTAGAAGAGCTCTACGCTTAATATGGAAGACTTCGACGGACTAGGACTATAATATGAAATACAAAGTCTATCTAGCTAAGCTAAAGAGATTGGAAGGGAATCCAAAATGCGTTTATAAGATTGGGATTACCTCTTCTTCAGACGCCATGGATAGGCTAACCTATAGAGGTCTAGATGAAGCCTATCCGATTACCAATTACTTCCCAGATGTAAAGATCATGGCTTCCACAAAGAGGAAGTACTCCAGAGAGGAGGCCGAATGTATTGAAGCCTCTATTATGCATCAGCTTAAGGGTATGGATAAGAACTTTCACAATTGGTATGAAGAGGATCAGATATCCGGCATTACGGAGATGCGTAAATGGAACTATGAAGAAGTTCAAAAGGCCTTTCGTCTTATAAAGGAATGTCTATAAATATAAGATGATATACCCTCGACCTAATTTCTTAAAGTTTTTTAATATTAGAGACTTTGTATTGTACTTCTGTGTAGCGTATACCTTCTTTGATATAACCGGGGCACTCGTTGTGGAGTTCAATCACTTTGGAGGTGGTATCATCAATGATAAGAACGTACCCTCTTTAGTAGCTGAGCCTACCAACAATACAATCAATTTGGTTATATCAGTAAAGCCGTAAGTAGGGCTTTAATAGCCAGTATAGAATAAATATATTATCATGAAGAAGGATAATGTATTACTAGCTGAAGCCTATCAAACTGTTTGTGAGGCTAAATACTCAGGTACAGAGGGTCCCTCTGGTATTACAAAGCCGGCTCAAAAATGTACTAAATGTAATACTCTTTGTGATGTGAGTGTGAATAAATGTCCTAAATGCGGTGGTAATAGTTTGAAGCAAGGTAAGTTCATGCCTAAATATGGATTTGTACAGGATGTTGCGACACCTGATCAGGCTCAGTTAAGACCAGGTCTTACAGGTAAGGATATGGGTACTACCTCCTCCTGGCGCCACGATTAATATCTTCTTGCCGGTTCCTTCTATAGACTATACTATAGAGGTATGATTAAGAAAAAGACATCTACGAAGAAGAAAGAGATCGTTCGCTTTGATGCTTCAATGAAGCCAATCATTGAGAAGCTAGTAGACCATATTGGAGGTGATGGGCATACCATTTGGAAGGATTCCATTCTGAAGGACTTCCCAAAGGCTATTAAGGATCGATTCGTCCATACGATTGAATCCGATGGCTCTTATAAGGGGTCGATCTGGAACAACGGTAAGATGGTTAAGAAGCTTAAGGGTGTTTACGGACTATCGTTACTCGGTGGTATCTGTAATGATCTAGGACTGGAGTATGAGGGAAAGATTGGCCGAGGCTTCCAGGCCCAAAGCTATACAGAGTCCATTCGAACCTGGTTAAAGAATGACTAATCTAAACGACTTCATCGAACAACTCTTAGGTCTTCCTTGGGATACTAGAAGGGATTTGTTTAAGATCGCCGAGAAGAACTATGAGGGGGAGACCTACACCATTGAACAAGTCTATGGATATATCTATTGGAGGTATACTCTACCGATGAATAATTGTATGAGCTGGCATTATTTATTTGATAATTCCGTTGCCGAAAATTACGAAGGCCTATAATATTTTAATAATGAAAGCATTCATAAGAAACCCATATACCTTCTTCCTTAGCCTTCTAGGTTATGAGATCAGGACTCCATCATTGATTCTTCGGTCCATGTTAGAGGTAACTCACGGTGGATGGATTAAACGCCTACAGAACAATGGAACAATAAAGAACTACGAATATAACCTTTATACAAAATAATCTATGACAAAGAAACCAACACCTAGAAAGCGAACAAGTACAACAAAGCCTAATGATCTTAAGCTTATGAATGAAACCCTTCAATCCATTCTCAATATGGAGAAACAACAGCTCAATAACCTTCGGCTTCAGACTGATGTACTTGGTTATACTTCTGCTTTCATCATTCTTTATATCCTCTGGAGTCTAGGCTCCTTGATGATCCATCACCTCTCCGGACGTTAATATATGGCTACTAATAAGATTGTGAAAGGTGGATCTTTAATCCGCTATTCATCAGCCTCCTGGCTTAGAAAGCAAATGGGAGCTGGAATGCCAAAGACATCAAAGGTTGGTAAGTATCGGGCCCAACGTAGTGATGCCGGAAAGAAAAGAAAATAATGATCTATCTACTGAATAGAGTACTGGCTACTATCATTGTATTAATAGCCCTCTATGTCGGTCATTTAAGATCGGAGAAAAAACAACTACCTGGCTTTCGATATCATTTAAACCTACAATGACTTACGGACAACTATTAAGAAAATTAGCATCTCTATCGGAAGAACAACTCCGAAAGGAGATCAATGTCCGGGTACCTATGGACTTAGGTCGATGGACAGTGGATTACGTCACCGTTTGGGATGATAGTAATGAAGAGAATATAGATGCCGACGTGGATATCTTTATAGCAACTAAATGACAAAGAGAGAGTTTAAGAAGAAATTCGATGCCTTATGGAAAGAGCATCAGAAGATTATCAAACAGCACACCAAGGCCGTTCTCTATCTTCAGAACCTAACCAAGACTAAAGATATGTTACAGAAGAAGATCTGGGAATTGGAGGCCAAATTCACCGACCAGTAATAGATCTTGCCAGTAACGGACATAGAGGGTATAATTAATAGTATGAATGAATGTACCCTTATTAAGCAATACGACGCCTTAGTGGAAGTATTCGATGTAGAACTAAAAGGAGCTTATGAAGGTAAATATAGAGCTACCTTTATTAGTAAGTCTAAGGATGATTATAGGGTTTATGTAACCGTTGGATCGGCTGAGACAATCTTCATAACCAATTCAGACATAATCAGTCTTATTAAAGAGGTAATTAAACGTGGCTAGAACATACTTTATAAGGAAAGCTTAAAGACTAGACATTGCTTTAGCTTTCTCTTCTATAGAAGAACCTTTATAGAGGTAATCCTTAGGTTTATCTTCTGAAGCAATTGATTGAACCCGGGCAAAGATATCAGGCTCGTCAATCTTATTATATGGGTGAACGGGTACATTGACTTTCTTCTTACCGGAGAAAGTTTCGTATTCTACATCTACCCTACCCTTATACTGATTGACATACTTGGTAGTCTCCTTGTGCTTCTCGTCCATATAGACATCATTGGATAGTTGATTGATAATATTCTTAACACTCTTCAGACTCATATAAGCCATCTTTATATGCTTACTTGACTCTTCAATATCATTCTCAATAATATCTACCTGATGGTTTAGATACTTTATATACTTCTTAATGTCTTTGTTCTTCATATAAAGACTTATAGTCTTGCCTATAATAAGGCTAGTCTATAGAATTATAATATGCCTAGAACTTATATACTCAAAGAACCAGAATACAAGTTATCAGCATCGGGGCCTGCGGCCGGAAGAGTATCTGACCTATTGTCCCCTACCCCGGTCAGTACTAGGAAGTTAGAACAAACCTTTAGAAAGAATAATAAGGTTATAGAGAGAGCTCAAAAGAAGGTCTCTAGAACCGGTAAAGATAAGAGCTTACTTCATTGTGCCGTTCGATTGGGCTTCATCGTTAATAAGCACCCTATTATGAAGGATGGTAATAGATATGTTAACCCGATGACAATGGGGGATCGATTATTCCTAGAAGAGATCGGAACCTATAAGTCTGTAGAGTTCTTTAATAATGAATTTTCCGATAAGAATGGTAATAAAGTTTATATAGATGGATATAAATAATATACAATGAATAAAGATCAGAAATTAATTGCCGAAGCCTATAGCCGTATATACGAAGCAGTACGTACTCTTTCAAATCAGGGTTTACATAATCCGTTAACAGATTATGTTCAGGCTGCTATAAAAGTTGCTAAAAAAATTGTCGACGGCGATGATGAAATATGGCGTAATTATTTGGTTCGCGGTGCAGGAGCAGCACAGAAGCAGGAGTATAAAAATGCCTTAAATGTTGTACAAACACAAGCTCCTGCATTATTACAAATAGTACAGGATAGCGGTAATTCACCTATAGAGTTAGATGATCAACAAATGGCAGTACTTGATGCTGTAATGAAAGTAGCACCGTTTGCTGCAGGTCAAAATTTTGAAGCGTATAAGAAAGAAGTTGATGGAGATTATGCTAAGTTAACTCAGGGAGCAGCTAATAATAATAATAATAATAATAATAATAATAATAATAATAATAATAGCTCAGAACCGGTAGAGGTAGGCTCATGGCAGGAAGCTTATAATATTATTGCTGCTAAGTATGGTAAGGGAAGTAGTTCTTCAGCTAATACTACATCGGCAACAAGATGGGGTCCATTTAATGCAAATGGTTTTATAGGCTATAAAACAATACTTCAGTATTTAATTCAAAAAGGTTTTGCAAAAGCAGACGGTACAACACCTGAGCTTAATTTTAGATTAATTGCAGTACAACCAGCTACACCCGTCGGTACTAATAAATTTGGTTATGCAGCTAAGTCAGTTGGTCAATACCCTTTTGTATTCACTGTTGAAGCCGGTAATAATAAAGTTCTTAGAACTACAACACTTCAAGGCGTACAGGAATTTATTACCGGTATTAATACCGGATCAACAAATGCAAATGTAGTAGCTTCAGCTACGGGTGCTGAAGATGCATCTAGAGAAGAGCGGGTAAAGAAAGGTTTAAATATTGGTAGTAAAACAAATACAGCCTAAAAATGAAATTCGATAGTCTCATTGAAAAACAAATGCATTGTTGGAAGGGGTATAAGAAGAAGGGAACTAAGAAGCTTCCTTCAGGTAAGGTTGTTAACAATTGTGTAAAGGAATCTTTTGATGACTTAGTAGAGTCTGTATTACTAGAAAGAAGATATAAAGTAACCCATGTAGGGTTAGGAGTATCTGGAGAGACAGATGTAGATATAGAAGATGAAAAGAAGGCTAAGACTAAAGCCAAACAAAATGTATTCTTTAGATTAAAAAAAGAAGGTAAGCTATCTAATGACAATGCTTTAAAGTGGAAGGAAGCTTCAGCTAAAGCTTTGTAATGAAAATAGAAGCAAAGTGTATAAGAGGTCCGTATTGGCTTCCGGATGAGGATCCCTACGCTGAAGAACACTTTGGGTATGATTGTTTATTAAACGGTAATAAAGTAATAGTAGGAGAGGAGCCTGATGGCTTTCGATATATGCACGAATGGGACGGACAAAGCCACAATTTATGGAAAGGACGTAGAAGTGAGATTATGTCCGAATTAGGAAAGGCTATTAAGGCTCACGAACTAAAACAATCTGTAAGCCTAAAGACAGCTAAGACACTTAGGGACTTAATTGATGAGCTATAAATAATAGATGCTTTCGTTTAATTTCTTAGTAGAGGAACTAGTAGACGGTTACGATATTGTTTATCGTAAAGGACCTGTTAATCATATACTAGACTTTGGATCGGCTAGAAGTAAAACTATACAAAGTTTTATTAATGATGGTTATGATGAACAAGAAGGAGATTTAAAATGGCTTTTATTAGTGAATGATAAAGAATGTATTTTAGCTAGAGATGAAAATTGGAATAAGAATGATCCGATATATTATTGGTACTATGCTCCATTTGGTGCTAGAACAGCTCAATCAGATAATGAAATTAGAAGTAACCAGGGTGCTTTAGATGCTGCTGAAAAGTTTATTAAGACCTATGAACTTAAAAAGAGTTTAAACACCGATACTGTTAAGACATTGGAGGATCTTATTAATGAACTTTAAACAACTTGTACTAGAAGAGCTTATTAACTATAAGGATATAACTTTTAAGTTAGTAGGTAAGGTAAAGTATATGAATAGTGTATTTGGGGGAATTGTGGACGAAAAACCAGATGAGTTTGCCTCTAGAGTATTTTGTTTAAAAGATAGTAAGAACGGGACTTGGTGGGTTAAAGAAATTTTACCTTATCAGCGTTTTGCTGAAACCCCTAAAGAACAAAACTGGAGAGTAATTCAAGAACCTACTTGGTATAAGAGAGAGAAGGGTGGTTACAAAAGAGGTGTAGAACGTCATGGGTTTATAAAGAACATAGCGCTTAAAATAGCTCCTGAACTTATTAAGACATATGAGCTTAAACATTCCTTAAACCCTGAAACAGTTAAGACACTTGAGGAGTTAATTGAGGATTTATAAATAACTAATATGGTCGAATGGAATAAAGATAAAGTATATATTATTAGAAACGCTAAGGAAGAAGAATTACACTTATTAACTGACAAATATTACGAAGATAGCGAAGCAAAAAAAATATTAACTAGTGGGGGTTGGATTGTCAAAAACTATAATAAAGTCCTTCTTGTTGTACCTGACTTTGACTTTAGTGAACCTAACACATATAAAATGTTTGTTATTATACAAGGCGGGTACGAGTTTGAAGGGACAGCCTATGAAGGTTCAGAAATTGAACAAGCAGTTAGAGATTCAAGATTTAGAAGGAGTTTAAACCCAGAGACATTAAGTACACTGGAGGATCTTATCAATGAACTTTAAACAATACTTTACAGAAGCTGTTACACCGGAGGCCCAGGAAAAATTAAACCGAATGTTAGAGATAGAAGATATAACCAATCAGAATTTATTCTCTGATACTGTTAAACAGGCTTGGTTAATTATTAGACATTTCCCTCATAGTGATAATGAAGAACAATACTATTTAACTTTAGAAAAAGATGGTAGATACATCTTATGTGACTATGAAGGTGATGAAGCTCCTAAGGTTTATAAAACCCCTTTTATAAATGCTGTTAAAGCTTGGGAATTAAAGAGAAACTTAAACCCAGATACTGTTAAAGAACTAGAAGGTTTAATTAATGATCTCTAAATTTTTTAATAAATTATAATAAATATAATATATGATGAACAGAGACGCCAAGCTTATTGCAGAAGCCTATTTAAGAATTTTAAATGAAGATATTCCTACTTCTAATGAAGAAGGTGACAATCCTGATATGGAGAAAATGAGATCAGGGCATTTAGAGAAGGCTGAAAATTATATGTTTATTTTAAAATCAAAAGGCTTTAAGCAGGTTGAATCCGGTGGTAGTCTTAATAAGTTTGTTCGAGGAAGCGATGTTGTAACCGTAGATAAGGACCTAGCCGGCGGCTTTGTTGTTACCATTAATGGTGAAACTTATAAGGGTGATTTAAATAGCCTTCACAAAGTTACAAAGTAATGAATAAAGATTTAAAGCACCTCACCGAGGCCTATGAAGCCGTTCTTGAAGGATTAATGGGATGTAGATGTACATGTGACGAATGCGTAGATGGTATGTGTAAGAATTGTACATGTAAGAAGTGCAGATGTAAGGGATGTCGGTGTGCAGCATCCAAGGTTAACCTATCCAAGGAAGAGCGCGAACAGGCAGAGGCTAACGATTACCTCATTAAAAAGGTAGATAACTCATAAATATAATATAATGAACAACGATTCTAGATTAATTCAAGAGGCCTATAACCTTATAGCAGAAAAGAAAAAGAAGTTAATAGGTAAGCAAAAGGATCTTGCTGCAGCTGCTCCACCTCCAGATGAAATCACCGGAGCTGATTTTAAGGCATTAAAGGCAAAAAAGAAAGCTAAGCATCTTAAGGAAGCTTATGATGAAGTAATTGAAGAGGCTCGTGCCTTGGTAAAAAAAAAGCATTATAACGAATATAAGACTTTAACTAAGTGGTTATTGGATAATAAGGACAAGCACGGAAAGAAAGATTACGAAAAGGCTAAGGCCCGTCGAGACCAGCTTGTTGGTATCTTTAAGGAAGAAGGAATGGAACCTCACCAGGTTAAGGATTCCTTCGCTAAGAAGCCAGAGGTAGAAGGCGAGCCTAAGGAAGACGTTACATCCGATACTACCGCCACTTGTACCCAATGTGGTAATGCCGGTCACTCTGCTGATAACTGCCCGGAAAACGGCTTCCAACCTGAAGCTTAACCTTTATTGATTATATCCTATGAGGATATAATTATAGGTATGAGCAGAAAACATAGTCCAGGTTACCGTGCAGTAGAAGAATACTTACTTAAAGGTAAACCGCTTAATGAAGCGTTTCTTTTAGAATCTCTTTATAGGTACGCCGATCAGGTGCTTCGTAATCCTGATGCTATTAAAGAACAGTTAAAGGGTATAGATTCAGAGAGTTGGATTCAAAGTGCTAAAGATGCTTTAGATACAATGGATAAACATTTTAAAAAGAAATAAGTTATAAAAGTTTCCTTAAATATAATACATGGAAACAACAAAAAAAGAAGAAGAGTGCCCTTACGCCAAAGGTGGTAGGTGCAAATGTGAAGGATGTAAAGACTGTAAAGCAAATGCCGATAAGGAAAGAAAGCTTAACAATCTAAGCGATATTTCTACTGACAATTATTAATTCAGACTATGGAGTTTGATCTTGTACTTGAATCTTTGTTAGAGGAGGCCAAGGCTAAACACACAAAGCTTGAGGCAGCCTACGTCGGTCATCCTAAAAACGGTCACCGCTGTGATGGATGTACGATGTGGAGATCTCCTAATAAATGTTCGGCGGTTGCCGGAAACATTAAGCCAGAAGGCTATTGTAAGTGGTGGAAGAAGAGTCATCGAAATTCTTAAATATTATTATGGAAAGAGACTCTAGACAGTTAGAAGAAGCATATTCTTTAATTTTAGAAAAAAAAGAAAAGCCTGCTGAAGAAGAATCCTTTGATATTTTCTTAGAAAAAAGAGCAGCAGGGGCTGCAAAACTTGCCCATAGTGCTAAAGTAAAAGGAGGGTTTGCAACACTAACAGCTATTCATTTTGCAGCTAAAGCAAAGCCTTACGCCGAATCTGAAAAATGGCATGACAAGGAAGGAAAGAACGAACATTTTAAATCTAAGGCAAAAGAGGTTTATGAAAAATTAAAAGATCTTGATTCATTATCTCAAAAAGAATTTCAAGCATTAATGGGTGAGCTTGAAGTTTGGGGAGAGGTTTACATACGTTCTACGAAACCAAATAGTATTAAACTTTAACATGAAAAATAAAGAGACATCTCTTCTTATAGAAGCTTACGGTAAAATAATAAAAGAAAAGTCTGGAGAAGATCATAACCCCGAACGCTCTTTTTCTCCTCCTACCTATGTACCGATGGGTTCCCCTGATAAGGATTTTAAAAAATACCCTGTTACAAAGCCTACAAAAGATGACCCTTATAAGCAGTTAAAAGCAGATGCTCTTTGGCTTAAAAAGCATAGTAAAGATTTTTCAGGATTAGCAAAAGAAAAAATTACTGAGATTGCCTTTAACTTGGAGGATCTTTATAATAAGCTTACAAGAGGTTATTAAATGATCAACGATGTTTTTAAAGAAGAAGTAGAACATATTATAGCGGAACATAAATTTGATGAGTTATATTATGGCGGGATTATTGTTGAAGATATAATTGATGATTTAAACATTGTAATATCAAAATGTCCGGTAAAGGAAGAACTTATCGAGATATGTGTAAAACAAATTAAGGATTTATACGAAGAGGGTATAATAGACTGTGAAGATAAAGATTATATTATAAGTCAGCTATACGTTTAAGCTTGCTTATTTTTTTGTACAATCTATTATTGAGGCATGACACCTGAAAAGTTAGAGGCCCGTAATCATAAGCTTCGTTGTGATTTTTCTAATTACGAAAACTATAAAAAGTCTTTTCGTTGTAAGTTTAATAATTTTTTAGAAAATACATTCGGTACAAGAAAACTTTGGCAGCTTATTCCTTTTGTTCCTTGTTGGGCTGACATCTATTACTACGAAAAGATTCGTCCTATCTTTAGTCCACAGAACAATCGCTACAGGAAAGCTATTCCTCGTACCTGGACAGATGTATCTAGCCTTATTGAGATTGTAAACTTCGAGTTTATTAAAGGCTTTTATGAGGGAGAGTATCTTCACGGAAGTACAGATTGGGAGGGTACAGGTATACACGCTGTAGAGTTTGCTCGTTGGCTTGAGTCAGCCTACGATTACATTACTATTGAGCGTCCGCAATTAGAGAAAGATATGGATAATGCCTACCCCCCTCTTAAGCCAATTGAAGAATGGTTTGAGCCTTGTGAGACGGATGAGAAGGGAAATGTTAAAACTCTCAAAATGAAGGATGACGGTAAAACATACGAAGAGAAGTATGGAGAGGTTAACCGTTTAGAACAGCTTATTCAGGATAAGGATCTTGAAATCCTAACCCGGCTTGTTAAATATCGTCACTTCTTCTGGAGTTAAAATACAATGGGTAGATCGCATAGCGGCAATTGCCGGAGACTGTAAATCTCCTCTCCTTGGAGTTCGAAGGTTCGAGTCCTTCTCTGCCCACCATTTTAAATGAAAAAAATTAATTACAAACTTAAGAAAATAACTAATGGTATTTTTCTTTGTTCTATTAAAAATAGTTATGACCTATCAATGACATTTTGTAGGTTACAAGAATTTTACGAATCACCCTTTAAAGAAATAAGAGGTAAGAAATTTAATCTGTTAGATTTTATTAAACTATATTCCTCAAAACAAGGAGATGGTTCGTTTACCTACCCTGTAGATTGGGTAGGGTTTAATGTACCAGGGCCTGTTGTAGACAAACATTTTAAAGTTGGTATTGATGATATTAATGAGTATGATAAAGTTATGAAAAATATACATACAACAATTAATAAAGATGTAAAAAAGAAAAATCATTACTATTTAATTGGTGCAGTAAATAACGATAAAGAAACTATTTACCATGAATTATGTCATGCATTTTATTTCTTAGATAGTAATTATGAACAAGACGTAACTAAAATAATAAAGAAACTACTACCGAGTATATACGTTGAAATTAAAGAAAGTTTACTTGAAATAGGCTATTCAAAAGAAGTTATTGATGATGAAATTCAGGCGTATATTTCTACGTGTTGTTCGGTGTTAGGGGATATAAAATTAAACAAAAAAGAAAAGAAAAATTACTTACAAGTCGAGAAGTTATTGATACAAAATTTTAATCATTATAAAAAATTAAATAAAATAAAAATATAGTTAGTTGCAAAACAAGTAATGTAATATAAAATATTTGTACTATGCCATATATAAAACAAGATAATAGAGAAGTATTTGAACAGACAGTCCTTCCAGGTACTGCAACAGCAGGAGAGTTAAATTATCTTATTACAAAGATTTGTCAGCATTATATTACTGATCACGGCCTTAGCTATCAAACTCTAAACGACATTGTTGGAGTACTTGAAAGTAGTAAGCTTGAGTTTTATCGTCGCTTGGTTAGTAAATACGAAGATACTAAGATTGAAGAAAACGGCGACGTATATTAATTCCCTTAATAAGGGATTAAATAATAGATATGCCCCAGGATTACTTCCTTAAAAAAACCTACGATACTGTCTATAAGGCTAATAAGCCTAAATCTACTTTTCGTTCTTTATCTGAATCTTACAGTTTAATTTACGAAGAGAAAGTATCTAGCATACCATTCAAAGTTAATGAATTAAAAACCAATATTACAGAATGGACACCGGAGCAGTTAAATTTATCACCAGAATTAACTAACCCGAATGCTAAAGAAGAAAAAGGACACGGTCCAGGCGAATATGCTGTAGCTTCTGTTATATCAGGCTTGACAGATTACGAAAGCGCAGTAAAGATGGTTCAAGGTGGCGGAGAAACGTTTGACGTAGGTTACCCCCCTAGTTCTAAACCTGTTGGTCAAAGACGTTACGATTATAAATTTGAAGTTAAGTTTTTTAAAGAACGTTGGGATGTTGCTCAAATTTCAAAACACGGTGTTGAATTTTGTAATCAAGTATTAAACGAAACAAAAAAAATACTTGGAGATGTTTATAATGAATATTCATTTCTTGATGATGACGATCGTAGAGCAATAGATTTACATATTATTGATGAGTTAGGTATAAGGTATGGAGTAAATCCTGAAACGGATTGGTCTTTAGAACAATATTTAAAGACATATTTTTTAGATAAAGCTAATACAGGAGGTTTAAATTTTAACGTACTTTTTAAAGGTAGAAGATTTAAAAACACAAAGACCGGATTTAATCCTATAATTAGTGCTGAAGAGTTAATGGAAATATTAAATAAAAAAACAGTTAACGATGAAGAAGAAAATAAAGAAGAATTTAGTAAAGAAAATCCTCGCGTAGCTGCAGTTAAACATACATTTAAAGACCTGTACGGTATAAAAGATTCTGAAAAAGGAGAAAAGTTAAATAGACAGCTTGATCGAGAGGCGGAGCATATAGATAGAAAATATATTAAATTAAAAAGCAACATTACTGGAGAAAAAGTTACAAGTGTAACTGATTTTTATAAGCACATAAAAAAGCTTAACCTTACAAAAAGACTTGATAAGCTTAAAAACGAATTAAGTGAAGGAACAAATTTAAGAAATTTATTTCCAAAAGATATTACAGGTTTATTTTTAGTATATCCAGATGGCTATCGTTATATACCCGAAAACGATATTAAAGATTATATTAAAATTACAACAATATCGAGAGATAAATTTAATATAGCGTTTAAAAAGTCTGAAAATGAAGCCTAAGTGTTATTTAGATATGGATGGGTTGCTTGCCAACCTCTTTGACTTTATTGGTCGTAAAATTTATAATAAAGATTATAAGGACGTAACACCAGAAGAAAAACAAAAGGCTAAATCTATTTGGACTAATAAGCAGGAATTTTATAATGCTTTAGGAGGCTCAAAAGATGTTTTTGAAAATCTTGAACCTTATTTAACTAACGATGCTTTAATTAATAAAGTTATAGAAAAGTTTGGTGAATTTTATATTTGTTCTCATCCCTCTCCTATTGATACCCAAGGTTGTATAGCAGGTAAAGAAGCTTGGATACAAAAACATATTATACCTAAATACGGAAAATATTTTAGAGGAGCTTTATTTCCAAAAGATAAATCAGACTTTGCTACCACTGATGATACATCGAATATTCTTATTGATGATTTTCAACCGTACGTAGATAAATGGAATCAAAGAGGTGGTATAGCAATTAAACTACAAAGTAGTCATTACGATATTAATTCAATTAGTAAGTATCTTGACGAACAATTTAGTAAAATTAATATGCATGAATCGTTTAAATTATTTTTTGAAAAGTCAATAGATGAACCTCGTCATCCTGGTATCCTAAAACGTCAGGTTAAAGGTAAGTTAACTTGTTCGAAAGCTAGAACTTTAAAAGGTAAGGGCGGGTTAACAGCGAAGGCTGCTCAACGCTATTTGAATTATCACTGTCAATAAAAAGCTTGCCGAATAGTTGAAAGCCTATAATATATAGGAAATGGGAATGTTCGATACTATATATTGCGAAAAAAAGCTACCTCTTACTAAAGAGATTAAGAAGGCTTTTCCTGATACCGATTGGTCTAAAGCTGATTTCCAGACTAAAGATCTGGATAATACGATGACTACCTATTCTATTAAAAAGAATGGTACTCTTAATATTTTAAAGGTTGAAGGAGAAACAGTTCGTGTAATATCAGAAGAGGAAGAGAAGAAGATTCGTAAGCAAAAGAAATTTTGTTGGCCTTATGAGTTTGTTGAAAAGAGTAGAACGTACGAAAAGTATGTTTATACAGGTACAGTTAATTTTTATTATTATAGAGAAGACAATAACAATAATACATGGGCCCTGGAATTTACAGCAACATTTGTCAAAGGTAAGCTTACTGATCTTGTTCTTGATAGTGCTGAGATTATTCATACAGCTGAACAAAATGCAGCTAATGAAAAGGCTTGGAAGGATAGCTTAGCAGCTCACGAAAAACATCCTTGGACAAAGACAAAGAGATTTTTAAATAGTGTTACATTTGGTTATTGGTCTATATTCTGGGGTAATAAAGTTTCCAGATCTCTTTATTGGATCTCTCAAAATATACAAAAACTTCAACTCTGGATTGTTCGTAATCTTGCTTAATATGAAAGAACCTTTTGTACCAGTTCTTATTAGTTTAATGACTTTGCTTGCTTTTATTTGGTGGTTGACTATCAAAGGATATATTCTTATAATTCATCCGTAATATGAAATCAATAGATACAAAATTTATCTGGTTAGGGATAATTGTAGGATGTACTGCTTTTTGGTACTTTGTTTTTAAAATTATTGGATACTATTTTTAAACTTGATTAGTTTTAAGTCTGCTTATACTATTAGGACATGAATAAGATTTTAGTTATAGGGGATATTCATAACCGTTGGGTTAAGGCTGAGACTATTGCATCAAAGTACGATGATCATACTATTGTATTTGTTGGAGATTATTTTGATGACTTCGGTGACTCTGCTATTGATGCTGATCAAACAGCTAGGTGGCTTAAGGAGTCATTGACTAAGCCTAATAGAATTCATTTGATGGGTAACCATGACATTAACTATTCTTATTTGAACTATAGGAAGGATAGTAATGGATCTCTTCAAAATATTTATTACTGCTCTGGATATTCTATTCAGAAGGATGATGCTATTAATCGCATTATGACCAATGAAGATTGGGATAAGATTAAGATGTATCATTACGAGAATGGTTGGTTCTTTACTCATGCTGGACTTTCCCATCATTGGTTTGAGCATCCTGTTCTTGATACAACCCCTGAGATTATTATTAAGAAGCTTGATGAGGCTGTAGAGATGTATAAGAACAGAGAGTATACAGATATTCTTGGAGCTGCTGGTAGGTGTAGAGGAGGAGGTCACAAAGTAGGTGGCATTCTTTGGCACGATCACTTCAGAGAGTCTACACCTCTTCCCTTTATTAAGCAGGTCTATGGTCATACACCTAATACTACAACAGTAGGTCCTCTTATTGATATCGAAAAGGATGATGAATATTCAATCAATGTAAATGTTGATTGTGGTCTTCAAGAGGTCTTTAGAATCCACGAGGACGGTTCTGCAGGTCCTTTAAAAACAGATCTGCAGAACTTTTACTACGAAGCTAAAAAAAAGACTTTGATACTATGATGAAAACAATTGACTCTCAGGCATGGGGTGCTTAAAATAAGATATGAAGAAGATCATTAAACAAAAGAGAAAAGAAGAAGCTTTGTATTTTTCAGACTTTACAGGTCAACCTTTTGATTCTAATTTTAGTCACTCCCCAGTAGAGCTAAAAATGACATTTAACTACGGATCAATATACGATCAGTCTGAAATTACTTTACATTTATCAGATAAGGATATTGAACCAATTATTAATCTAATTAGTTCTAAGCTCAATCCAGATTATAAAAAAAATCTTAAGGATACCTTAAATGACAATAACGAAGAGTTAGATATGGCTATGGATTCAAGAGATCCTATGATGTGTGAATATTATATCTCTTGTAATAGTCTTATTAAGAGATTATTAGGAGATGAATTGGCTTAAAAGATTTTTGTGTGTAACAGAAGAAATGTCTTGGAAAAAGAGATTCTATATTCTTAGTTATGCTTATTTGCCTTGGTTATTACATAAAGCAATTTGGAAAGATAGAGCTTGAAGAGTCCTAAATTTGGATATACTATAGAGAGATTATGCACAACGCATTCCTCATAGCTGATCCTCATTTTAGTCATGAGGGTGTTTGTCAGTTCCTTCGAGATGATGGAACTAAGCTTCGTCCTTTTGATACAGCTGCAGAGATGGATGAGGTTATGATTAAGAACTGGAATGATATAGTCAGACCAGTTGATAAGGTCTATGTCTGTGGAGACTTGGTTATGAAGGCTAAGAAGCAGATTCATATTATGGAGAGGCTCAATGGGAAGAAAGTTCTCATTAAGGGTAACCATGATATTGGAGAGCTTAAAGTCTATCTCCCATACTTTTATGATATTAGAGCATTCCATGTTCTGGATAACTTTTGTATCACTCACATTCCTATTCATCCAGATTGTCTGGGTAGGTTTAAGGGTAACATTCATGGACATATTCATCAGAGAACTGTTATGCTTAATGGTGCTCCTGATCCTAGATACTTTTGTATCTCGGCTGAGCAGATTAACTATACCCCTATTGAGTGGAATGATCTGAGAAAGAAGTTCTATAGTCAGCTAGGTCTTGAGATTAAAAACTCTTGACCTAGTTTCTTTTTATTATAAAATAAAAATATGTCAAACCATGAGAAAATTTTAGCACTGAATACGATCTGGTATGACCTGATTGGAGGAGAATATCATAAAGATCGAGATTGTCATTTTAGGATTTCTACTCATTATATGTATGGGGATAGAGTTGAATGGGAAGTTGAGCATCATGGATATATTCTACATG